>ENA-OQAJ01000342-OQAJ01000342.1-human-gut-metagenome-genome-assembly--contig:-NODE-342-length-14517-cov-1.517582_pt1 | contig 14517 bp, 15 predicted proteins | sample MGYA00242736_ERZ504529 | MGnify/ENA primary metagenome ERZ504529 (study PRJEB26092, sample SAMD00036275) | human gut metagenome | host: Homo sapiens | study: EMG produced TPA metagenomics assembly of...
TTTATTGATGTCCGTGCTTTTGCTGGCTATCGCTTTACCGCTGGCCAGTAACTGCATCTTTTTCAAATAGAGTTGTAAGGTATCTATACACCCCACTTCTTCATCGGCCTTTAATAACTGTCCTTCTTCTATATTGAATTGCATGATCTTGCCATTGGCTTCGGAGGATACAATTACTTCGGTAGCTTCAAATGTACCTGATGCATCATAGTCGCCTCTCTTGTTTCCGCAAGAGGATAAACCGAGCAGAGTGGCGGCAAGTAAGATATATTTATTTGTTCTCATATTGGTTTGTTGTATATTTTAATTCGTAAATGGCTGACAATAACTGAATTTCATGCAGGATTTTATCCTGCATGGCAATGTTCTCGGCTGTTACTTCACGTAACATTTCTGTAACGGTCAGTGTTCCGTTGGCAACTTTTGCTTGGGCTGATTTTTTTTATGTTGTTACGTAGGGTGATAATCTCCTCATCGTTCTTCATCAGTTCCGTCAGTTTCTTAATTTCACTGTTGTTTTGAGTGATTTCCAGATGAGTGTAAACAAGAACGTTTCTTTCTGTACGTTCACATCCTGTTGATTCAGTATTAATTGGCGAGATTCATTCTTACGAGTATATAGGTTGCCGAAGTTCCAGGAAAGGCGTACGCCTGCTACGTAATAGGCCGAAAATTCATTTTTCAGCATATTCAGTCCCGGGTTGCCGTATGCGCCTTGCACGAATAAGTCTAATCGGGGGGAGGTTCTTGGCGGTAAGTTGTTTACGTTGCGCCTCCAGTTGCTGGTTCTGTACCGCAAACAAGTTAAGTTCCGGACGCGGATGAATTCTGCAGAATAGGCTTCTCCTTTATATAATAAGGCATTTACATCTGGTTTCTTTAGTGTGTTCCCGGTTAAAGGAGTAGGGTGGTTAATCATGATCTTCAACATCTCGCTGTAAGCACGATATGTGGCTTCCAGAGTATGACGTTGCTGTATGTTGTTCAATTGTTCCACTTTTACAGCATCCAAATCAACTTGATTGGCAATACCATTCTTTACATACGCTGTAACGTTGTCATAATTCCTTTGTAATTCTTCCTGCATAAGCTGGTTTTGCTTCAATTGCTCTTTCAATAACAGGATGCCAAAAAAAAGTTGGTTTACCCGTTCGTTGATGGCATACATGTCCACTTCCAGTTTCTGTTTGTCCACTTCGGATGTGCACGGGTTACCTCTTTCCGTGCCCGGATGTTACCACCGTCCCATACCACTTGGTCCAGTTGCAGCATGGCTTGGTATTGATCCTTGCGCATACCGCGAATATCAATTCCGGGTAGGTCAACGGGTATTTCCGTTACATCCGATTGATAACTGGCTTTGGCGGATAATGAAACTTGCGGCAGATAACCCTTGTCAGCGTTAGAGATATTGTATTCTTTCGTCTTTTCAATCAGCCCGTATCGTTTAATCAGCGGATAATGTGCCCGGGCTTGCTGCTGACACTCTTCCAGCGTGAGTTCCTGTGCATTCAAACAAATGGGACTGATGCAAAGAAGAAAGGTTGTGAGAATGAATAACCTTTTCATTTTCTTAATCTGCTTAATATGATTTCTACATTTTCTTGTTTTCTGCGTTCCATATATTGATGATATTCTTCACCTTTTTCTTCCACAAACAATTGTATCAGTGGGTTTGCCACAAAGACAAAGATATTGAGTGAAATGGCGCTGACCATTAAATCTTCGCCTTGCGGGGCGTATTGTGCCCTTCTTTATTTCCTCTTGCAGTGACCGGTCGAGCAGACTGATTGCTAACCGGAAATTAGGGAACAAGGTTTTACGGCAAATTTCTTTTCCGCATTCATTGGTCAGAATCTCCCTGTATATAAATAAAGGTAGTTCGGGATTAGCAGTCAAAAGGTCGAAGTGTGCTTCAATGAAACATTTTATTTTCTCCAAAAAAGGCAGTGACTCATCTACACGAGAAAGAAATGTATCGGCCAGTTGCCTGGCTTTTTCTTCAAATACTTTGTTGTAACAGATTCTCTTTTGTACGGAAATAATAATGCAGCATGGCATGGGTTACACCAGCCTCCTTAGCTATTTCTGTTGTTTTGCTTCCGGAGAATCCTTCTTAAGGTAAGTTCTTTTTCTAGCAGCTTTAGTTATGTATTGTTCTGTATTGCTCGTTTCTTCTTTCATATTATCATTTTTGTTTAACAGGATTGTTAGTAAACGCAAATGTATAAGGAATTATTGGAAACAACAAACAGATGAGATAAAAAAATGTGCTTTCTGTTCTTATGAAATGTTTTTTTCAAGGAAAGCTAATCTCTTTTTTGAGGCAGGTTAAGGCTTTTCTTTCTGTTGTGTTCTATCTCCATAGCTGTGTATCAAGCAGTGCGGAGATAACTCCAAAGGTTATGGAGATAACTCCAAAGCCTATGGAGATAGAAATAGAACGGCCGGAAAGCCTTAGCCTTCTTGGTAGAAAGCCTTAGGTCTGCCAATGAAAATACTTAGCTGTTTTCCCACCTGTCAGGTTGGGCCTCTCAGTAACACTATCGTTTGCCATAGGGGGGGATGGAGGCGGGGTATCACAAGGTGATAATGATTAATATATAATAAGGTATAAGCTCTAAAAGAGCACAGACATTCCACGGCGGATATATTCTCTTTCCATATCTTCCGGTTTCAATATCTTATTGTCAAAGACCAGCAGGTCAATATCCAGTTTTACCACCCCTTGAGCCTTGTCTTCGGGAATCCGTCCGCTGCGTCGTTCCAATTCTTTAAACAAATCACGAACGGAATCGGGTGAAAGCGTAGTGCTGAATTTTGCCAGTTGATTGCTGAAAGGGGAGTGAAAGCCGCTGCCAACAGCTTCCGTTTCCATCATCTCGCCGAAATGAATGTCGGGAAACGTGGTGCGCAATGCTTCCCCGTGCAACCGAGAGTTGCGCGTAACGGTTGGTATTAGAGCCCATACAAAGCAAACAATGGTGTTCGTCCATAACATTTATTGCATTAATGGTGCAAATGTATGAAATGTTTTTGTTACTTTTGCATGAATATATAAAAGAAATGGTACCATGAAATTTATTGGAATTATTCCTGCGAGATATGCCTCAACACGTTTTCCGGCCAAACCTTTGGCCATCTTGGGAGGCAAGCCTGTGATTCAGAGAGTCTATGAACAAGTGTCCGGCATATTGGATGAAGCATATGTAGCGACGGACGATGAACGCATTGAATCCGCCGTAAAAAGCTTTTTGGCGGAAAAAGTGGTCATGACCTCCGTTCACCATAAAAGCGGCACAGACCGTTGCTATGAAGCGTATACCAAAGTAGGACGAGGATATGATGTGGTTGTAAATATCCAGGGTGATGAACCTTTTATTCAAAAATCACAGCTTGAAGCCGTGAAAGCTTGCTTTGAAGATCCTGCCACACAGATTGCGACTTTAGTGAAACCTTTCATCCCGGATGACGGGCTTGAAGCCTTGGAAAATGTAAACTCTCCCAAAGTAGTAGTCGGTAAGAATATGAATGCTTTGTATTTCAGCCGTTCCATCATTCCTTTCCAGCGTAATGTGGAGAAGGAAGGCTGGCTGAAAGGGCATACTTACTATAAACATATCGGTCTGTATGCTTATCGGGCCGATGTACTGAAAGAAATAACTTCGCTTCCACAATCTTCGCTGGAGCTGGCTGAATCGTTGGAGCAGCTTCGTTGGCTGGAAAATGGTTATACTATTAAGGTGGGAATCAGTGAAGTGGAGACAATAGGCATTGATACGCCTCAGGATCTGGCACGTGCCGAAGCATTTTTAAAACAGAGGGAGGGGAAGTAAATGCTGGACAGAACCACCCCACCGCCAATCCGCCAACTAAGCGAATTCAGTATAACCCGTCCCGACAGGAGGACGATGAAGAATGGGATGCCTCTGAATATCATTCATGCGGGAACCGAGGATGTTGTACGTTTCGATCTTCTGATAGGAGGCGGACAATGGAATCAGGAACAGCCGTTGCAGGCTATGTTTGCCAACAGGATGCTGCGTGAGGGAACTGGGAATTTAACGTCTTCACAGATTGCGGAGCGATTGGATTATTATGGAGCCTGGCTGGAGTTATCTTCTTCCGTGAACTATGGATTCATAACACTTTACTCTCTGAATAAATATTTTGCCCGCACGCTGGCCGTCATATCCGAGATGATAAAGGCTCCTACGTTTCCGGCAAAGGAACTTTCCGTGGTGGCCGATACGAACAAACAGCAATTCCTGGTGAACAGCACCCGGGTGGAAATGATCGCCCGAAAGCAGCTGAATACAGCCTTGTTCGGTCCGGAGCATCCTTTCGGGCGCTATGCGGTAGCGGAGGATTATGACCGGATTACCCCGGAGGTGCTCCGTTCGTTTTATCGGAAATATTATCATTCGGGTAATTGTTCGGTATATATTTCGGGAAAGGTCACATCGGAAATTATCCGTTGTATAGAAGATAACTTGGGAAGTGGACAATGGGGGGAAGTGACGGAAAAAGCAAAGACAACGCTTGTTCCTCCGGTTACCACCAAAGAAAAGCGTATCTTTATAGAACGTGAGGATGCACTTCAAAGTTCCTTGAAAATGGGATGTTTCGTAATGGACCGTCATCATCCGGACTTTTTGAAGGCACGTGTCATGGTCACTTTGTTCGGAGGGTATTTCGGGAGCCGTCTGATGTCCAATATCCGTGAAGACAAGGGATATACATACGGTATCGGCGCAGGCATTGTGTCCTATCCGGGAACGGGAATACTGACTGTCAGTACCGAGGCGGCCAATGAATATGTGGATTCTATCATAACAGAAGTTTATCGGGAGATGGACAAATTGTGTAATGATCTCGTTCCTCAAGAAGAATTGGAAATGGTGAAGAACTATATGCTGGGCGATTTATGCCGGTCGTACGAGGGACCTTTTTCTTTGTCTGATGCCTGGATTTATATAGAAACGGCAGGGCTGGACGAACGCTTCTTTATCCGTTCGCTGGATGCCATCCGGGGAATCACCAGAGAAGAAATACGCATATTGGCTCAAAAGTATTTCTGCAAAGAAAACTTAATAGAGGTCATTGCGGGTAAAAAAGTGTAATAACCTATCATGTCCAAAGATAGAAAATCGTATCTTTGGCATAAATCTTATCTATTATAAGTAACGAACCAATGAAGAAATACGTATATATATTATTGCTTTTGGCATCGGTCAGTACATTGGCTACCGCCAGATAAAAATCGGGAATTATACTTTTAAAGACGGGGGCGAATATACCGGAGAACTGAAAGGCAGAAAACCAAACGGTAAAGGAAAAACAATCTACAAGAACGGAAATACCTACGAAGGGGAATATATAAAAGGTAAACGCGAGGGGAACGGGACATATACGTTTCACGATGGAGAAAAGTATGTGGGGCAATGGTTCCAGGACCAGCAACACGGCAGCGGAACCTATTATTTTATGAATAACAACCGGTATGAGGGTATGTGGTTTGCCGATTATCAGCAGGGTGAAGGCACTATGTATTATTATAACGGAGATGTTTATATAGGTAACTGGTTTCAGGACAAACGTAGCGGAAAGGGTACTTATACCTGGAAAGCAGGAGCCAAATATGAGGGCGAATGGAAAGAAGACAAGAAAAACGGACAGGGTGTTATGGTATGGCCCGACCAGTCAAAATATGAAGGCGAGTGGAAAGATGACGCACGTGACGGAAAGGGGACGTTTTACTATGTCAACGGTGACAAGTATGTGGGTGACTGGAAGGATGACGTGCAGCACGGTAAAGGCATTTATTACTTTCATAGCGGTGACCGTTACGAAGGTGACTACGTGAACGGTGAACGTACCGGGCAGGGTATTTATATACACAAGAATGGTGACAAGTATGTAGGGCAGTTCAAGAACGGCGAGCAGCATGGGACCGGAACCTTTACATGGGCCAACGGTGCTGTGTATGAAGGGCAGTGGGTGAATAACCAGCGCAGCGGTAAAGGACACTATATCTGGGCGAACGGCGATGACTATGAAGGTGAATGGAAAAACAACATGGCCGACGGTGAAGGCACTTTGCGCACGGCTGACGGAACCAAATACAAGGGGCATTTCGTAAAAGGAAAGGAAGACGGCAAAGGTGTGCTTGAAGATAAGAACGGAGTACGCTATGACGGATTTTTCAAACAAGGGAAGAAACACGGCGCTTTTGTGGAGACTGACAAGAATGGAAATGTAATCCGTAAAGGTGTTTATAAGTTTGGAACGCTGGATGCGGAACAAAAAATAAGAATATAATGTTGGATTTAGAGAAGATAACGTTGAAAGTACGTGAAATAGCACTCCGGGCGGGTGCTTTTCTTCGTAAAGAGCGTAGCGGTTTTGACCGTAGCAAGGTAGAGAAGAAAAATGCTCACGACTATGTGTCGTATGTAGATAAGGAATCGGAACGCCGTATTGTGGCCCAACTTCGGGAATTGCTTCCCGAAGCAGGATTCATTGCCGAAGAAGGTTCGGGCAGCCTGACTACGGAAAACTATTGCTGGCTGGTAGATCCGCTGGACGGAACCACCAATTTTATCCATAATAATGCTCCTTATTGTGTGAGTATCGCCCTTCGCAATAAAGAAGAACTGCTGGTTGGGGTGGTGTATGAGGTATGCCGCGATGAACTTTACTGGACTTATAAAGGAGCGCCTTCTTATCTGAACAACAAAGAAATACATGTGTCAGATGTTTCTGATATGGACGAAGCGTTTGTGGCGTTAGGCTTTCCATACGATTCGCAAAAGTATAAGCCTTTGGCGGAGCATATCGTGCACGAGTTATATGGAAATGTGGGAGGCATGCGCCTGCAAGGAGCTGCTGCGGCAGAACTTTGCTATGTAGCTGCCGGTCGCTTTGAAGCCCGTATAGAAGGGCTGCTGGGACCGTGGGATATTGCTGCCGGTTCGATAATCTTGATGAATGCCGGTGGAAAAGTGACAGATTACAGCGGAGGGGGAGACTTTTATTCCGGTCGTGAAGTGTTGGCTACTAATGGAAAGTTGCATGATGAGTTTCTCAAGGTCTTGGGAAAAAAATAAATACTTCGCTTTTTTCTAGTTCGTTACAAATATATTTTGTAAGTTTGTCAAGTGAACACATGAACATAATGTAACATGGATGTATCTGTTATCTTTCAATTTTTTAAAAAAACCTGGCCACAAACAATAATCGGGAGTGGTTTCAGGAGCATAAGGATGAATATCTGAAAGCTCAAAAAGAGTTTGAGGAATTACTGACAGCAATCATCGCCCGCATTTCGTTGTTTGACGAAAGTATTGTCGGTATTCAAGCCAAGGACTGTACATACCGAATTTATCGCGACACGCGTTTTTCCAGTGATAAGACTCCTTATAAGATACACTTGGGCGGCTATATCAACGCTCGTGGAAAGAAATCGGAACATTGTGGATATTATGTTCATATAGAGCCTGATAACTGTATGCTTGCTGGTGGAAGCTGGTGTCTGGAATCTAAAGTGCTGAAAGCTGTCCGCCAGTCCATTTATGACAACATAGATGAATACAGAGAAATTGTGGAAGATCCTGCGTTCAAGCAATACTTTCCTGTTATCGGAGAAAATCACTTAAAAACGGCTCCCAAAGGATTTCCGAAAGATTTTGAATATATTGATTATTTAAAATGTAAGATTATACCTGTGCTTATATGGTGCCTGATGCGTTTTTCCTTGCCCCTGACCTGTTGGACAAAGTAGAGGATGTTTTCAAGCAACTGAAGCGTTTTGCTGATTTTACAAATTTCACAATAGACGACTTTGAATGATAAAAGCAATATTTTAACCATTAAAATGAAATAATTATGGTAGTAGACAGATTAGAAAACTTAGAAAAGTACGCTTCATTGAATCCTTTGTTCGCTAAAGCAATGGAATATCTGAAGGCTACAGACTTGAACGCTCAGGAATTAGGAAAAGTAAAATTACAGGGTGATGAGCTGGTAGTAAACTTTTCTCAGACCAAGCCTAAAACTAAAGAAGAAGCAAAATTAGAAACTCATAATCAGTTTATTGATATACAGATTCCTCTGTCAGGAGTGGAAGTGATGGGTTATACGGCCCGTGAAGATCTTCCCGAAGCAGACTATGATGCAGATAAGGATATCTCGTTCTATCCGGGACTTGCCGAAAGCTATATTCCTGTAAAGCCGGGGAATGTTTGCCATCTTTTTTTCCACAGGATGCTCACGCTCCGGGAGTGTCTCCTGACGGTGTGAAAAAGTGATCGTTAAAGTTTTGGTTTGAAAGAGAATAACTAACAAGTAATCATATTATGGAAAATACCACTCCTAAATTAGGCATAATAGAAAGTGATCCTTGGCTGGAACCGTATTCGGGCAGCGATTGAAGGACGCCATCAGCATGCACTAGACAAAGAATGGAACTGACCGAGGCAAAGGAACTTTATCGGACTTTGCCACCGGATATTTATATTTCGGCTTGCATCGTACCAGAAGAGGGTGGGTGTTCCGTGAATGGGCTCCGAATGCGAAGGAAATTTATCTTATCGGAGATTTCAACGACTGGAAAGAACATGGCGATTATAGGATGTACCATGTAAAGAACTCTCCTGGTGTATGGGAGGTGGAATTACAAAGCGGTGCTATAAAGCATGGTGATTTGTATAAACTGAAAGTCCGTTGGAATGGCGGTGAAGGAGAACGCATACCGGCATGGGCCAACCGTGTGGTACAGGATGAGCAGACAAAGATATTCAGTGCACAGGTCTGGGAACCGGAGAATCCTTACCGGTTCAGAAAGAAGGTGTTCCGTGCAAAGACTGATCCTTTGATGATTTATGAATGTCATATCGGTATGGCTCAGGAAGAAGAAAGGGTAGGGACTTATAATGAGTTCCGTGAGAAAATATTGCCGCGTATAGCGGAAGCCGGATATAACTGTATTCAGATTATGGCTATTCAGGAGCATCCTTATTATGGGAGTTTCGGGTATCATGTTTCCAGTTTCTTTGCTCCGTCATCCCGCTTCGGTACACCGGATGAATTGAAGGAATTGATTGATACGGCACATAGAATGGGAATTGCCGTCATTATGGATATTGTTCACTCTCATGCCGTGAAGAATGAAGTGGAGGGACTTGGCAATTTTGCCGGTGATCCTAATCAATACTTCTATCCGGGCGGGCGGCGTGAACATCCGGCATGGGATTCCTTATGCTTTGATTATGGTAAGAATGAGGTGATTCATTTCTTGCTGTCCAATTGTAAGTATTGGATGGATGAGTTCCGTTTTGACGGTTTTCGTTTTGACGGTGTGACATCGATGTTGTATTATAGCCACGGCTTGGGAGAGGCGTTCTGTAATTATGGGGATTACTTTAACGGGAATCAGGATGATAATGCGATTTGTTATTTGACATTGGCCAACAAGTTGATTCATCAGGTAAATTCCAAAGCGATTACCATTGCGGAAGAAGTTTCGGGTATGCCCGGGTTGGCAGCACCGATTCAAGATGGTGGATATGGGTTTGATTACCGTATGGCCATGAATATTCCGGATTATTGGATTAAAACAATCAAGGAGAAGATTGATGAAGACTGGAAACCGAGCAGCATGTTCTGGGAAGTGACCAACAGACGCAAGGACGAGAAGACTATTTCGTATGCCGAAAGCCATGACCAGGCATTGGTGGGCGATAAGACTATAATTTTCCGTCTGATAGATGCTGATATGTATTGGCATTTCCAGAAAGGGGATGAAAATTATACAGTGCATCGTGGCATCGCATTGCATAAGATGATTCGTTTGCTTACTGCCTCTACCATCAATGGAGGATATTTGAACTTTATGGGTAATGAATTCGGGCATCCCGAATGGATTGATTTTCCACGTGAAGGTAACGGATGGTCGCATAAATATGCCCGTCGTCAGTGGGGACTTTTTGATAATAAGAACCTGTGTTACCATTACTTGGGCGATTTTGATTCAGCTATGGTCCACCTCATTGAAAGTGTGAAAAATATTCAGGATACTCCAGTGATTGAGGTATGGCATAACGATGGTGACCAAGTGTTGGCTTACCGGCGTAAGAATTTGATTTTTGTATTTAATTTCAATCCTACCAAGTCATTTACAGACTATGGTTTCCTAGTGCCTGTCGGGGCGTATGATGTGGTACTGAATACGGATGCGACAGCTTTCGGAGGCAATGGTCTGGCTGATGACAGTATACGTCATTTCACTAATTTCGACTCTCTTTATAAGAAGGATAAAAAGGAATGGCTGAAACTGTATCTGCCTGCCCGTTCGGCTGTGGTATTGAAAAAAGTGAAAGAGTAATTTATGAGCAGCAACAACAGCTTATCCTATAAAAGAGCCGCCCGCATCCTCACGGTTGCGTGCGGTCTTCTTTTCTCTATTTTTAGTATTGTCTATCTTTTTTGTGCTTCAGAAAGATGTAGTAGGTGCATTGCATTATTCATTGTCACAAGGAAAGACACATTATTCTCCGTTGGTGGGAGCTATTATCATTACAGTGGTTTTATTGGTATTCCGTTGGGGAATCAATGGATTGATGGGATTAAAGGGGCCTGTACGGACACTTTTCTTATTTCCCGTCTTGTCTGTTGCTGGGAGTGCTGACGGATGTGGACCGGACTATTTTCCACGGAGGAAACATAGGAGATAAATGGTTTTGGCTGCTGCCGTTGCTTTTGCTTATATAATATAGGTGTGGTCTATACTTTACGGCGTGTGTTTCGTTCCTGGCTGAATCAAGAGGGGTCCATATTGGGCTTAATAAACTCTAACTTAGCTATTTTGACACTTTTATGCCTGATGACGGTAGGTATAGGAAATACGAATGTGAATTTTCATCATGAACTGGCTGTGGAGCAGGCTATCCGTAATCATCATTATGAAGCTGCACGGATGGTAGGAGCAAAGTCTTTGGAAACAACCCGTACATTGGCAGTGCTTAGAGCCTATGCTATGTCTTTGGAAGGTACCATGGGGGAGCATTTGTTTGAATACCCTCAATATTATGGTGCGGAAGGGCTTTTGTTTGCGCCTCATTCTCAGGAAACTTTGCGCTTGAATGCCGATAGCTTGTATGCTTATCTTGGTGCAAGACCACATGTTGCAGAAAAGACAGTAGACTTTTTGGCTCGTATCTGTCGTGATGAAATAGGTAGACATACCGCTTTGAATTATTATATGAGTGCATTGCTGCTGGATAAGAAATTGGACAAATTTGTATCGGCGGTTGATATGTATTGTTTCGAGCAAGATACATTGCCGCGTTATTATCGTGAGGCATTGGTGCTTTACAAACGGACTCATCCTGGATATGGAAGAGAAGTCAAAGACACGCTGATGGTGCGGCGTTTGGATGAGTTTCTTAACCGTCAGAAGGAATTTTCATCACCAGTGGAAGAGAAAAACCGTATGCGGCGGGAATATGGTGATACCTATTGGTGGTATTATCGTTATCAATAAGTTATTTTTATACTTTTTGATCCTATATTTTGCTAAATCATTGGTACTTTCCCATGCTTTTTTACTAATTTTGCAAACTCTTAAAAAGGAAAAACAAAAAATAACGATATAGCAATGGCAGTAGAATTGAAAGAACTTACCAAAAGAAGCGAGAATTATTCTCAGTGGTATAATGACTTGGTGGTGAAGGCCGATTTGGCTGAACAATCACCTGTGCGTGGATGTATGGTTATCAAGCCTTACGGATACGCCATTTGGGAGAAAATGCAGCGTCAGTTGGACGATATGTTTAAGGAAACCGGTCACGTAAATGCCTATTTCCCGTTGCTTATCCCGAAATCTTACCTTAGCCGTGAAGCTGAGCACGTAGAAGGATTTGCCAAAGAGTGTGCTGTAGTTACTCACTATCGTCTGAAGAATGCAGAGGACGGTTCGGGTGTTATCGTAGATCCGGCTGCCAAACTGGAAGAAGAATTGATTATCCGCCCTACATCTGAAACAATCATTTGGAGTACATATAAGAACTGGATTAATTCCTATCGTGACTTGCCTATCTTGTGTAACCAATGGGCAAATGTTATGCGGTGGGAGATGCGTACCCGTTTGTTCCTGCGTACTGGCGGAGTTCTTGTGGCAGGAAGGACATACGGCTCATGCGACCCGCGAGGAAGCAGAAGCGGAAGCACAGAAAATGTTGCATGTGTATGGTGACTTCGCTGAGAAGTATATGGCTGTTCCGGTAATCAAAGGGGTAAAATCGGCTAATGAACGTTTCGCCGGTGCATTGGATACTTACACCATCGAAGGCTTGATGCAGGATGGAAAGGCATTGCAATGTGGTACTTCTCACTTCTTGGGACAGAATTTCGCAAAAGCGTTCAATGTACAGTTTGTTGACAAAAACAATAAACTGGATTATGTTTGGGCTACTTCCTGGGGAGTATCTACCCGCCTGATGGGTGCTTTGATAATGACTCACTCTGATGATAACGGATTGGTGTTGCCACCGCATTTGGCTCCTATTCAGGTAGTTATCGTTCCTATTTATAAGAATGATGAAATGCTGAAGAAGATTGATGCAAAAGTAGAAGGCATTGTCAATAAGTTGAAAGCAATGGGTATCTCTGTGAAATATGATAATGCAGACAATAAGCGTCCGGGATTCAAGTTTGCAGATTACGAACTGAAAGGTGTGCCTGTTCGCTTGGTAATGGGTGGCCGTGATCTTGAAAACAATACAATGGAAGTGATGCGTCGTGATACATTGGAGAAAGAAACTCGTTCTTGCGACGGAATCGAAGAATATGTACAACAATTGTTGGAGGATATCCAGAACAATATTTATCAGAAAGCATTGAACTATCGTAACGAACATATCGTGAAAGTGGATTCATACGATGATTTCAAGGAACAAATAGAGAAAGGCGGCTTTATTCTGGCTCATTGGGATGGAACCCCGGAAACGGAAGACCGGATTAAAGAGGAAACCAAGGCAACAATTCGTTGTCTTCCTTTTGATGCTGATGAAGAGAGCCTGACTCCGGGCAAGTGTATGGTAACCGGAAAACCATCTGCTCGCCGTGTTCTCTTTGCGAGAGCATATTAAACTTCGACACATTTAATTTTATTTTTAATACATTTATGTGGAGTCGCAGCAGTGAATCTCCCGACTCTTTTTGTTTTAATGTGATTGATTAAATATAGAAAATATATCTATAAGTTTTGGTAATCTGACTCTTTTCAGAGGACTTGACCTGCAAGTTCATTACGGAGAAAGTGTATGCATTTGTGGTGGTTCCGGCAGTGGAAAATCTTCATTGCTGAAAGCTGTTTTGGGCTTTGTTCCTTTAAGTGAAGGGACAATAAGGGTGGACGGCACACTGCTGGCACCTAAGACGGCGGATCATATCCGAAAGAAAATAGCATGGATTCCCCAGGAGTTGGCTCTCCTTCGGAATGGGTCAGTGAAATGGTGCGGATGCCTTTTGAACTGAAGGCAAATCGTGAGGCGGGATTCAGCAAAGAGCGGCTGATGGATTATTTCGTATCATTAGGATTGGAAGAGAAACTTTATGATAAACGGGTAAATGAAGTGTCGGGTGGTCAGCGTCAGCGTATCATGTTGGCAGTGACAGCCTTGCTTGACAAACCTTTACTGGTAGTGGACGAACCGACTTCGGCACTTGATCCGGAATCGTGTTTACGGGTGATTAACTTCTTTAAATCCTTGTGCAGTAAAGGAATGACTATCTTGTCTGTTTCGCATGACAAACAGTTTGCTGCCGGATGCGACAAGGTATTTACTTTATAATCTGACTGATGGGAACAATTGATATAGACTATGGCAGTTTGGGAGTAGGATTGCTGCTGATGCTTATTCCGGTTTATTTTTTATGGCGTTTCAAGACGGGCTTGCTTAAACCGGTTCTGATAGGCACAGTACGTATGATTATACAGTTGTTTTTGATTGGGGCTTATCTTCGTTTTCTGTTTGAATGGAAACAATCCGTTTTATCAATTTTTCTATGGGTGATCATCATGGTTGGGGTGGCTGCTGAAAACGGCTTTGACGCGTACGCGGTTAAAAACGTGGAATTTTGATGATTCCAATCTCTATCGCTTTTTTTTGTAACAGTGGTGCTCGTCGGACTTTTATTTTCTTGGTTTTGTATTAAAGTTGGATAACATCTTCAGTGCCCAGTATTTTTATTCCGGTTTTTTGGTATAATCATGGGGAATATGTTGGGAGTGAATGTGATAGGATTAAATACTTACTATGCCGGATTGCGTAGGGAACAGCAACTTTATTATTTTCTGTTGGGGAATGGCGCTACCCGTAATGAGGCGATAGCTCCATTTGTGCGTCAGGTTCTTATTGAGCATCGATCGATGTACAGCTACGTACGTCTGAGCATCGATCGATGTACAGCTACGTACGTCTGAGCATCGATCGATGTACAGCTACGTACGTCTGA
>ENA-OQAJ01000343-OQAJ01000343.1-human-gut-metagenome-genome-assembly--contig:-NODE-343-length-14510-cov-3.636654_pt1 | contig 14510 bp, 22 predicted proteins | sample MGYA00242736_ERZ504529 | MGnify/ENA primary metagenome ERZ504529 (study PRJEB26092, sample SAMD00036275) | human gut metagenome | host: Homo sapiens | study: EMG produced TPA metagenomics assembly of...
GGTGACACCTCTCCCAAAGGGAGAGGCTTGGCAGAAAGATGAACTTTACGTGGACTGCCAAAGGCTCCCACTTTGGGGGAGCTGGCAAATCCGCAGGATTTGACTGAGAGGGCGAGCCTGCTAACCACGAAGATACCGGACTTATTTAATTTAGCTTCTTGTGATGCGGTGCACTGTGGGCAGCAAAACACTTCCTCAGAACCGCCAAAAGCTCCCCCTTCGGGGGAGCTGGCAAAACCGTCAGGTTTTGACTGGGAGGGTACTTTTTTAAGAGAAGTTCTCTGCGGTGGTCACTTCCACGATCTCGGTGCAGTAGGGCTTGAAGGCTTTCTTCACGGTGTCAAGGTCAAGGCCCAGCGCTTCGCAGGTCTCGGTGTTGATGGTGACGATACCGTTATCAAAGGTCTGGTAGGGCAGGTCTGCGGTAGTCTTGCCCTCGCACAGCAGCTCTGCCACCATATCGGCAGTGGCTTCGCCCAGCTGGACGTAATCCACGCCGTAGCCCACAAAGGCCCCGTTCAGTGCAAAGCTGTCGGCACCGGTGTAGTGCTGCACGCCTGCCTCGGTAAAGGTCTCGTAGATGGACAGCTCTGCGGTCATCACGGTGTTGTCGGTGGGGGTAAACACGGCCTTGACACCGGCGGCGATCAGAGCCTCAGCCGCCATCTGCACCTCAGCGGTGGTGGTGCCGTTCTTCTCAATGTACTTGATGCCGTTGGCATCACAGAAAGCCTTGGCATCTGCAATGGCCTGCGTAGAGGCATCCTGACTCAGGTCGTACAGCAGGCCAATGGTGTCAATGTCCGGGTTGACAGCGGTGATCAGGTTCATGATGGCCTCGGTGTTCAGTGCGTCGGAGGTGCCGGTGATGTTCTCCTCGCCGTCAAAGCCTGCAGCGGCGGGGTCGGTGACAGCAGAGTAGACAACGGGGATATCGGTATCCTCCACAGCGGCCAGCATGGTTGCGGCGGTGGGGGTAGCCACAGCCACGATCACATCCACGCCGTCCCCTACGAGGTCGGCACCGATCTGGTTCAGGTTGGACTGGTCAGCCTGTGCATTTGCGTAGTAGTCGGCGTAGTCGAAGGTAACGCCCTTCTCTGCCCCCAGCTCATCCAGACGGCTCTCCACAGATTCCACGATCTGGTTGAGGGAAGCATGATCCACATAGTTGACGATGCCCACCTTGAAGGTCTGGCCGCCCTCGGCTGCTGCGGAAGCGGCAGCGGAAGAAGCGGTGGAAGATGCAGCCACGGTGCTGGAAGCGGAGCCGCCGCAGCCGGTGAATGCCAGTGCAGAAACGGCGGAAGCAGCCATAGCGGCCTTGAGGAAGCTGCGGCGGGAGATCATGGTAACGTTTTCATAACAGTAAACTCCTTTCCCGGAGCGGGCGGCAAAAGTAAAAGACCCGCTCCCTTTGCGGGACGGGTCTTACAAATAAAAAACGACCCTGTCCCTGTGTGTTATCCACAAGGACAGGATCGGTAAAGTTCGATTCTGCGGTGCCACCTTGCTTGCCCTGCTTTGCAAAATGCAGAGCCTCTCACGGAGAGCCAACACTCCCCTGTCCTGTAACGGAGACTTCCGTCCAAAGCTACTAAGGCTTGCTGCCCATTTGCCCGGCCCTCGGCGGCCCACGAAGCTCTGCCCCGCTCTCGCCCGTTTTCACTGTCCGGGCTCACTGAAGATGCGCTGTGCAGGTTCTCTTCCGCCTCATCGGTTTGATTGCATTATACACTTTATTGGCATAAAGTCAAGGGGAAATTTCAAAATTTCTTTTTTCTACAGCACAAGTCATTCTTCCGTGCATCAGGCCCGCTTTGTGCGGCGCTTGCGCCAGACGAAGTACGCCGTGTACGCCAGCCATACCACAATGCCGCCCAAAGTCAGCGCACGGCTCAGCCGGATGCCGTCGGGCTGGTAGACAAAATCGATGCTGTTTTCACCTGCCGGGCACAGCACAGCCATCAATCCCTCGTCCACCTCCACAATGTCGGCCTCCTGCCCGTTGACATAGGCCGTAAAGCCGTCATCGTAAGGCACGGAGAAGAACACGAGGTTCTCTTTTTCCAGCGTGATCTCGGCGTGGAAGCCCGAATTGTTCATCTGGAACACACTGGCAGCCGTGGCGCGGCGCTCGCGGCAGTCCTGCACGTAGGACTCATAGTACAGCTCCTCCCGTCTGCCTTCCGGCAGATGGGTGAGGTACTTGCCGTAGACTGCAGCATCCTCGTCGGTAAGCACCAGTGCACGTATCAGGAGGTTTGCGCGGGTGGCCTTGGCTGTCTCCTCGTACTCGGTCTGGGTGAGGTAATAGTCATAGGCAAAGCCCATGGGCACGTAGTTCGTGTTGCGGTAGACCGCATAGCCGTCCTTTGCAAAGGCATATTCCCAGCCGTCGTCGGCTTCGTTTTCAAAGTCAGTCTGCTTTTCCGGCGTGGTGATAAGGTACTCCACACTCAAAAGGCCCCGCAGTGCATAATTGGAAAGCTCCGGCTCACTGCGCACATCCCGCTTGACCCCCAGCGCCGGGTAGAAGCTGAGGATGCTGGGGGCTGCCGTGCTGCCAAAATACTGCAGGCAGCTCTTATCCAGCCACATGCCGATGTTGTCGTGGATCTTGTACGTATCCACGCGGTAATCGCCTTCGGGCAGGTCGTTTTTCAACAGCAGGGCGTTGGTGTCCTGCTTCACAAGGTCGCTGTCGGTATACCACTGGCCGAACTTGCCAATGCCGATGTGCACCACGCTGAACAGGAAGGCAAACGCCAGCACTGCCGCCGTCATGCGCTGGGCAAAGCGGCTGTCGCCCCGCCACTTCTGGCAGAGATAGCGGTACAGCAGCAGGCCCAGCAGGCCAAAGCCCAGCACCGCACAGTACTGACCGGGGTTCTTGAGCACGCCGAACGACCAGCTGCCGGTGTCGCTGTCCTGCACCGGCACCACCGCAAAGGCCACCGTGGCGATCATCAGCCAGCTGATGCCGCGGGCCGGGCTGTCCAGATCGGTGTTGTGGTCTTCCAGCGCGTTCACGGTCATTGCGGCCAGCACCAGCACCGGCATATAGTACCAGCGCGCATAGTAGCTGGAATTGAGGGCGTAGAACGCACTGTTCAGGATGGGCACCAGTGCGAACACGGCGCAGGTGCCCACGATGCGCTTTTACTGTCGCCGCACTTTGCTTTCCAGTAGGCCACGGCACCGGCCAGACTGCACAGCGGCAGATAGGCCGACATGCTGGTCCACTTGATCACGCCCTCCGACCAGATGGATGTGAGGTAAGGAGAATCCGGCGGCATGATCCAGCTGACGAGAATCGCAAGATACTGCTGCACCTTGCTGTAGGTCAGAAAGCCCCATCCGGAGGAAAGGTCGATGGTGCGCGGGTTCTGCAAAATGGAGAGCACCGCAGGCACCAGCAGGATGCTGCCCATGGCAGCGCCCAGAACGCTTTCAAAAGCCAGCAGCCCGAACTTTTTTTGCAGTGAGACGGAAGTCCCTTGTGCTGAGCTTGCAGATGAAGTAGATGGCCAGAAACACCACCTGACCGATGAAGAAGAAGTAGTTGTTGACAAGGTTCACCGCCACCCAGAACGCAAACCAGCTGCGACGGTCGTTGTAAAGGGCCTCGTCCAGCGACCACAGCAGATACGGGAACAGCGCCACCACATCTACAAAGTGGTTGAAGAACACATTGTATACCGTAAAGCCGGAGAAGGTATACAGACAGGCTCCCAGCACGGCGTAGTCGATATTTTTGACGTAGCGGCGCAGATACAGGTACGCACCGCCGCCCGCCACGGCAAACTTGAGCACCAGCAGCGGTACCATGAGGTAGGGCAGCCACCCTGCGGGAAGAGCAGCGAGAACCAGAAGAACGGCGAGCCGTACAGGTAGAACGAATAGGCGTTCATCACGCCGCTGCCAAGGTCGGTAGCCCATGAGAAGGTATTGTGCACCGAGGTGAACGCACTGTCCGGGTAGCCTGCGCCCTTGATAAAGCCGTTCATATAGCGGTAAAAGCTGATCTGCTGACTGTTGAAATCGCCTGCATAGTGGAAAAATCCGCCGTCGATGATATAAAACGGCAGAAAGAACAGGGCCGCCGTGAGGGCACACAGGCCCACCGTCAGCCAGAATTTATCCTTTTTTTGTCCCAGCAGCTGCGGCTGCCGGGCAGTACCAGACCACTCCATGGTTTCCTCTTTTCTCTGCCAAAGCGGCAGAAAGTTGGTTTATTTTAGTATAGCACGAACACTGCACAGAAAAAAGGGCTTGACAACGCTCTGCCGGACAGGTATGTTGGAGAAAAAAGGAGGAAGCTGCCATGCTGTACCCGTTCAGTGCCCTGCTGGCGCGCATGAAATACATTACCCGCTGGAGCCTGATGCACTCCACCCGGGCCGAATCTCTCAGCGAGCACACCTGCGATACCGCCCTGCTGGCCCACATGCTTTGCCTGATCGCACGGCGGTACACCGGCACGCCCTGCCGCCCCAAAACGGTAGCAGTGGCGGCGCTGTACCACGACGCGCCGGAGATCATTACCGGCGACATGCCCACACCGGTCAAGTACAGCAGCCCCACCCTGCGGGATGCCTACAAGGCGTTGGAAACCGAGAGCGTGCGCTGCATGACCGGCCTTCTGCCGGACGAGTTGAGCGAAGAGCTGTCCCCGTTCATCTCCGGGGAACTGCTCACCGCCGAGGAAAAGCGCCTGCTGAAGGCCGCCGACCGGCTGAGCGCCCTCATCAAATGCACGGAGGAGCAGCGCAGCGGCAACCACGAGTTTGACGCGGCGCTGGCCCAGCAGAAAGCGGCCCTGCAGGCCATGCACTGCCCGGAAGCCGACTGGTTCATAGAGCACTGTCTGCCCTGTTACACCCAGAATCTGGATGAGCTGACCCGGCAGCAGTAATATTCCCCTTACGGAAACGGCACCTCGCGCACGTCGTCCGGGTCGATGCCCGCTTTGCGCTGTTCTTCAAAAACAGCATCGATCAGCTCGTCCAGATCTTCCAGATGGGTCAGGGTGCAGCAGTAGCGGCGCAGATTGGCCGCACCTTTCAGCCCCTTCATATAGTGCATGGTCTGAGAGCGGGCCTGCGGCATGGCGACGAACTCGCCCTTCTGCTCCACCATCTCCTCCACCTGACGGCGCAGCGCATTCATGCGGGCCTGCAGGTTGGGTGCCTTGGGTGCGGGCAGGCCTTCAATGGCGGCGTTCACCCGCTCAAAGAGCCACGGGTCGCCCAGCGCGCCCCGGGCGATCATCACGCCGTCACAGCCGGTGGCCTGCATCATCTCCACCGCATCCTCTGCCGAGTGGATGTCGCCGTTGCCCAGCACCGGCACTCTGACGGCATCCTTCACCCGGGCAATGATCTCCGGGTCGATGCCGGGGGTGTACATCTGCTCCCGGGTACGGGCGTGCACCGCAATGAGGGCTGCGCCGGCCTGCTCACAGGCCTTGGCACACTCCACTGCAGTGATGTGGTCGGCATCCCAGCCCTTGCGCATTTTCACGGTGACAGGCCGTTTTGTATTTGCCACAACCTGCTCCACGATGCGCCCGCAGCGGTCCGGGTCCAGCATCAGCTTGCTGCCTGCGCCGCCGGAAACGATCTTGGGGGCCGGGCAGCCCATGTTGATATCCACAAAGTCGAACTCGTACTGTTCGATGGCGGCGGTGGCTTCGCCCATGATCTCGGGCACTTCACCAAAGATCTGCACGCCATAGGGTGCACCGTTGGGTTCGGCCTTGAGCAGGCTCACCGTCTTGTGGTCGCCGTACACCAGCGCCCGGCTGGACACCATTTCGCTCACAGTAAAGCCTGCACCGTGCTGGGCCATCAGGCGGCGGCAGGGTGCATCCGTAAAGCCCGCCATCGGGCCGAACACCGCCCGGTGCGGCAGGATGATATTGCCGATTTTCAAAGGTTCCATTGGTTGTTCCTCGCTGTTATCGAAAAAAGCTCCCCCGCAGGAGCCAGATTTTTTGGGGTACGAACCCTCTCAGTCACGGCTTGCGCCGTGCCAGCTCCCCCCGAAAGGGGGAGCCTTTTCATCTGCCCGAAACAGGCTTCTTGCGGGTGAAGAAATCGTTTATCTTCATAGCGCATAAAGCTCGCCCTTCGGGAGAGCTGGCAAAACCGTAAGGTTTTGACTGAGAGGGTTTTTGCATGTTACATCTTCTCCGGCACGTTGATCTTGAACATGGTCAGCACGTTGAAGATGGCATTCTTCACGCCGATGCACAGGGCCAGACGTGCCTGCTGCACAGCGGGGTCTGCGCCCTGAATGCGGCAGCTGCCGTAGAAGCGGTGGAAAGCGCTGGCCAGATCAATGACAAAGCGGTTGATGCGGCTGGGGTCGTACTTTTCTGCCGCCATGACGATCTCCTGCGGGAAGGCTGCCAGCATCCGGATCAGATCCATCTCGGAAGGCTCGGTGAGCAGGGTGGCATCCACCTTCTCGGCACCGGCAAACTGCACGCCCTCGCTCTCCATCTTTTTCAGGATGGAGCAGATGCGGGCATGGGCATACTGCACATAGTACACCGGGTTATCGTTGTCGGTCTTGACAGCCTGATCGAGGTCAAAATCGATGCCGCTGCCTGCGTCGTGCATATTGAACAGGAGCGTGCGCTGTCGATGGGCACCTCTTCCAGCAGGTCGGTCAGAGTGATGGCATTGCCGGTGCGCTTGGACATCCGCACAGGCTGGCCGTCGCGCATCAGGTTGACCATCTGCATCAGCACAACGTCCAGATCTTCGCCGTTCAGGCCGATGGCATCCATGGCACCCTTCATGCGGGCCACATGGCCGTGATGGTCTGCACCCCAGACATCGATGGCCTTGGCAAAGCCACGGGTGGCCAGCTTGTTGTAGTGGTAGGCGATATCGGCGGCAAAGTAGGTGGGGATGCCGTTGGCACGGACGAGCACTTCGTCCTTGGCTTCCTCCTCGGTTCCGTCCTCGGTCTTTTTCTTGTTCACCGTGCCGTACTTGGCAGCGTACTGGGCGCTGCGGTACATGATGGCACCGTCCTCTGCCTTATAGCATGCGCCCAGCTCCAGCAGCTATCCACCACGGCCTTCACCGCGCCGGACTCATGCAGGGTGCTCTCATGGAACCACACATCGTAGTCGATGCGGTACTTGCCCAGATCGCGCTTGAGGGCAGCAATGTTCTTGGGCAGAGCGTAGGCCACCAGTGCGTCCTTCAGGGCGGCAAAGGCCTCGCTCTCGAACAGAGTCTCCTCGTCCATCCCCTTGCAAGCGGCAACGTACTTGTCGCCGTTCAGCTCGGCAAACTCACCGGCCAGCACCTTGATGTCGCCGCCCTGATAGCACTCGGCGGGCAGCGGATAGGCTTCCTCGCCGCAGTACTTCTGCAGGTAGCGCACGGCAAGGCTCTTGCCGAACTTCTGGATCTGGTTGCCGGCATCGTTGATATAGAACTCACGGGTCACATCATAGCCGGACCAGTCCAGCACAGCGGACAGACAGTCGCCCAGAGCACCGCCGCGGGCGTGCCCATGTGCATGGGGCCGGTGGGGTTGGCGGAAACGAATTCCACATTGTACTTGGCACCCTTGCCGTGATCGGTGCGGCCATACTCCTTGTTGGAGCAGGCACCCAGCACCACACTGGCCCAGAAGGACGGAGCCAAAAACAGGTTGATGAAGCCGGGGCCAGCCACTTCCACCTTGGCAAACACACTGTTCTCGATGGAGGGCAGATGTGCCAGCAGCGCATCCGCGATCATCTTGGGAGCCTTGCGCCAGCTGCGTGCACCGGCCATGGCGATGTTGGAGGCGATATCGCCGTTCTTGGTATCGGCGGGGATCTCCACGATGAAGGCGGGCAGCTCAGCTTCCGGCAGAGCACCATCGGCCATGGCGGCCTTGGCAGCAGCGGTCAGCAGAGCGCGTGCCTCGTCCAGCGCAGCCTGACGGGGGTTATAGTTCTGGTAGATCTTTTCAAATTCAGTCATTGGTCTGGTTCCTTTCACAGTCTGGGAAATATCTCAGTTTACGTGGGTCACGGTCACTTCAAGGCGGTTGCGGCTCACAAGCTCGGCGCTGTTGGCATCCAGCAGGTAGCCGAACTTTGCGGTGCCGCCCTTCTCGGTCAGGCCGCACTCGATCTCGTCGGCGGTCACGCCCAGCGTCATGGAGCCGTAGCCTGTCTCGTAGTGGCAGAGGTTGCGCTTGCCTTTTTCGATCAGCAGCTGGGTGCCGGCCCCGCCGCCCTTGCCAAACCGCAGCATCGCCACGCGGCTGCCGTCGGCGGCAATTTTCAGGGTGGTGGTGCAGCCCTCGTAGCCGGTGGTCTCGGTCTCTTTATAGGTAATGTAGTAGCTGCCGCCCTTCTGCACGAACTGGCCGCGGGTCATCAGCTCCACAAACTCTTCCTTTTCTTCCTGCTCCACAGGCTCTTTCACATGCTGCTCAATGCGGCTCTTGATGCGGATGATATAATCTTCCTTCAGCGGTTTGCTCACGTTTTTCTGTCCTTATCAATATTTATCAATGGCGATCTGATCCACCGGGCCGCCCTTGTACTCGCCCAGGAACAGGTCTGCCGTCTGCACAAAGCTGTCCGGCACATCGCTCACGTAGAAGTGCGCCTGACCCTCGTGCTCCTGTGCAGCGCGCAGGCCGCGCTCGGAGAGCATCTGTTCCAGATGGTGGGCGGCGGTCTTGGCCGGATCCACCAGCGTCACGCTCTGGCCCATGAACTCGCCGATCATGGTCTTGAGCAGCGGGTAGTGGGTGCAGCCCAAAATCAGGGTGTCCACACCGGCCTCACGCACCTCGGTCAGGTACTGAGCGATCACCAGCTTCGTCACCTGCTGTCGGCTCTCCTCGCTGTGGTCCACGTAACCGGCCTCCACCAGCGGCACGAACAGCGGGCAGGCCTGCGCGGTGATCTCCACCCCCGGCACCAGCTGACGCAGCAGCTTTTCGTAGCTGCGGGAGCGGATGGTGGCAGCGGTGCCGATCACACCGATGCGGCGGTTGCGGGTAGCAAAGGCTGCTTCCCGGGCGGCAGCATCCACCACGCCCAGATAGGGCACCGGCAGCTTTGCCGCTTCTGCAGCCGGGTAGGTGCTGGACACGGTGCCGCAGGCCGCCATGATGCACTTTACATTTTTAGAAAGCAGGAATGCCACGTCCTGACGGGCATACTGCAGGATGGTCTCCGGGCTGCGGCTGCCATAGGGCACGCGGCCGGTATCGCCAAAATAGATGATCTCCTCGTGGGGCAGGCGCTTGCGCAGCTCCCGCACACCGGTCAGGCCGCCAAGGCCGCTGTCGAATACGCCGATCGGGCGGTTATCCATGCTGCTTTTCCTTCCTTTCCAGCGCCAGCGCGATCAGCCGGTCGATGAGCTGCGGCACCGGCAGGCCCTCGTGCTCCATCAGCTTGGGGTACATGCTGATGGACGTGAAGCCCGGGAAGGTGTTGATCTCGTTGATCAGCACCCGGCCAGTACCCTTTTCCACAAAGAAATCGCAGCGGGCAAGGCCCTCGCAGTTCAGGGCAGTGTAGGCCATGGCGGCGTAGGTCTTCACCTCGTCCAGCTTTGCTTCCGGCAGGTGAGCCGGGATGACGGTCTGGCTCACGCCGTTCTTGTACTTGTCGTCGTAGGTATAGAACTCGGCACCGGCAAGGATCTCGCCCGGACGGGTAGCCACGGCGGGGTCGGAGCCGATCACGGCGCACTCCACTTCCTGACCGTCCACAAAGGCTTCAAACACCACCTTGCGGTCGTTTTCCAGTGCAAGGTCGATGGCCTTTTTCAGCTCGTCACGGCTGGACACCTTGGAGATGCCCACGCTGGAACCGGCGTTTGCGGGCTTGACGAACACGGGCCAGCCCAGCTTCTTTTCCACACCCTCGCACACGCCTTCCAGATCGGATTCGATCTCCCAGCGGTCGCAGCCAGCCACTTGGTATGGGGCACGCCGTTGGCTTCAAACAGAGCGTTGGCCACGGCTTTGTCCATGCACACCGCGCTTGCCAGCACGCCGCAGCCCACGTAGGGGATGCCGGCCAGCTCCAGCAGGCCCTGCACCGTGCCATCCTCGCCCCACAGGCCATGGAGCACCGGGATGACCACATCCACATGCACTTTTTCCACATGGCCTTCCGGGGTGAACAGGATCATGCCGTGGTCGGCGCGGTCCGGACTGATGACGCAGGCCATGTTGCCTGCCAGCTCTTCCCAGCTGCCATCGGCCATCTGGGCGGCCGTGGCCTCGGTGTACAGCCAGCGGCCCTCCTTGGTGATGCCCACAGTGAGCACCTCATATTTTTCACGGTCAATGTTGTTGACGAAGTTGCCCACAGAAACGCGGCTGACCTCGTGCTCGCTGGACATACCGCCGAACAGCAGCACAACGCACATTTTTTTTCAGACTGCATGATAACTCTCTCCTATTTACAAAGCCCAAGACCTGGGCGGGATATAACCGGTAAAAAATGCCGTTCTGGCTTATTATACAATATCTATGCGCGCGATGCAAGCAGAATGCCAAAAAGCTGCCGGTGGGTAAAAGAGATATTTTTCAAAAAAACTTTCCAAAAATCGAAGATTTCCGCTTGACGGATGGAAAAGTGCGTGGTACAATGATATCACTCTTTTGCGGGGTTATTAAGTGCGCCTGTTTTACAGGTACCACCCGCAACCCGAGGGAGGTTCAAAAACAACCGTTATAATGGAGGTGTCAACAAATGACCGTTAAAATCACTCTGGCCTGCACCGAGTGCAAGCAGCGCAACTACAACACCACGAAGAACAAGAAGAACAACCCCGATCGTCTCGAGATGAAGAAGTATTGCCGTTTCTGCAAGAAGCACACCGTTCATCGCGAAACCAAGTAAGAAAGGCGGACGCATCATGGCAGACAAAACCGAGAACAAGCCGGGCTTTGTGGCCAGAGCAAAGGCCGCTGTGAAGAACTTCTTTGGCAAGTGTGCCAAGTTCTTCCGCGACACCAAGAGCGAGCTGAAGAAGGTGGTGTGGCCGTCCAAAGAGGACGTTAAGACCAACACCATCGTCGTGCTCGTGACCGTCGCCATCGCAGCGGTCGTGATGATCCTGCTGGATGCCATCTTCGGCGGCATCCTGGGCCTGATCATCGGCGCCTGAGAATCATCTTGAAACGGAGGGCAGACCAAAATGGAAGAACAATCCAATGAGGCACTTTGGTATGTAGTGCATACCTATTCCGGCTATGAGAACAAGGTCGCGAACGACCTGCAGACCATGGTGGAGAACCGTCATCTGCAGGATCTGATCTGCGATATCAAAGTTCCCGTCGAGATGGTTCCCGAAATTGACAAGAACGGCAAGCAGAAGATGGTGGAGCACAAGCTCTTCCCCGGCTACGTTCTGGTCAAAATGGTGATGAACGACGATACCTGGTACGTGGTGCGCAATACGCGCGGCTGCACCGGCTTCGTCGGCCCCGCATCCAAGCCCGTTCCCCTCTCTGCTGAAGAAGTAGAGAAGATGGGCGTGGAAAAGGCTGCACCTCTGGCAGTCGACTTCACGTCGGCGACACCGTGCAGATCACCGCCGGTCCTCTGGAAGGCTTTATGGGCCTTGTGGAGGAGATCGATACCGAGAACTTCAAAGTGAAGCTCAAGGTCAACATGTTCGGCCGCGAGACCCCCGCAGAGGTGGAGATCGGTCAGGTCGAGCTGCCGTAACCAACCGGCACAAATCGTTTACCAAGGTAAGACCGCAGTGCGGTTCTTATAGAGCGTGTGCACTGTGCACATGCTCGTGGGAGGCACGGAGACACCGTGCCGCAACTCACCACAGATTTTTGGAGGTGCATTTATTATGGCACAGAAAGTTACTGGCTACATTAAGCTGCAGATCGAGGCCGGCAAGGCAACTCCGGCTCCCCCTGTTGGCCCTGCTCTGGGTCAGAAGGGTGTCAACATCATGGCATTCACCAAGGAGTTCAACGAGCGTACCAAGAACCAGATGGGTTATGTGATCCCCGTCGTCATCACTGTGTATGCTGACCGCTCCTTCAGCTTCATCACCAAGACTCCTCCGGCAGCCGTTCTGATCAAGAAGGCAGCTGGCATCAACACCGCTTCCGGCAAGCCCAACAAGGAAAAGGTTGCTTCTCTGACCGCCGCTCAGGTGGAAGAGATTGCCAAGACCAAGATGCCCGACCTGAACGCTGCTTCTCTGGAAGCTGCATGCAGCATGGTTCGCGGCACCTGCCGTTCCATGGGTGTCACCGTCGAGGGCTGAGACATAAACAGTGGGAGGGCATAAAACTGCCCGCATGACCACACAGGAGGATATACAATGAAACATGGCAAGCACTATGTCGACGCTGCAAAGCTGGTCGATTCTACTAAGGCATATGATGTGAACGAGGCTCTGGAGCTGGCTTGCAAGACCGCTTCTGCCAAGTTCGACGAGACCGTTGAGCTGCACGTCCGTCTGGGCGTTGACGGCCGTCACGCTGACCAGCAGGTCCGCGGCGCTGTCGTTCTGCCCAACGGCACCGGCAAGACCGTCCGCGTCTGCGCAATCGCCAAGGGTCCCGCAGCTGCCGCTGCTGAGGCTGCTGGCGCTGATATCGTCGGTGATGACGAGCTGATCGCAAAGATCGCCGGCGGCTTCATGGATTTCGACGTTGTCGTGACCACTCCCGATATGATGGGCCGCGTTGGCCGTCTCGGTAAGGTCCTGGGCCCCCGCGGCCTGATGCCGAACCCCAAGGCCGGCACCGTTGCTCCCGACCTGGGCAAGGCTGTTTCCGAGGCCAAGCTGGTAAGATCGAGTACCGTCTGGACAAGCAGAACATCATCCATGTGCCCGTGGGCAAGGCTTCTTTCGGTGCAGAGAAGCTGTACACCAACCTGGACACTGTGATGGAGCTATTGCCAAGGCAAAGCCCGCTGCAGCAAAGGGTACCTACTTCAAGAGCGCTACCATCGCCACCACCATGGGCCCTGGCATCCGTCTGAACACCCTGAAGTACGGTGTCTGATTTGAAGTTCTGATCGTTTTTCTGCCGTTCGTATGGGCGGCAGAAAAATTTTGTCAGAAAATTTCAAAAAAGACTTGACAACTCCGCACGTTTGCGGTAAAATAATCATGCTGTTTTTGAGACAGCAGGTACTGGAGTCCAGTGTAAGGCTATGCCGCCTGCCGAGAAACGTGCGTAAAGTTGTTTTATGCCTCTTTCTCGGCCAAGTGCGGGAAAGAGGCTTTTTCATACTTGCTCCGGTTTTCGATACAAGTTTTTGAAACGAGGTGAAACCGAATGCCCAGTGCAAAGATTCTTTCTGAAAAGCAGGCTTATGTCGCTGATCTGAAGGCAAAGTTTGAGAGTGCGGTTTCCGGCTGCGTCGTCGCTTACGGCGGCATTAACGTCGAGAACGACACCAAGCTCCGTAAGGAGCTGCGTGAGGCAGGCGTCGATTACATGGTCGTGAAGAACACCATGCTGCGTCTGGCTGTCAAGGGTACCTCTCTGGAGGGCCTGGCTGAGCAGTTCAAGGGCGATACCGCTATCGCTTTTGCTCACGAAGCGGATCCCATGTCCGCTGCCCGCATCCTGTGCAAGTATCAGGATGGCGATAAGTCCAAGAAGTTCGTCGTGAAGGCTGGCTTCATGGAAGGCAAGGTCATGGACGCTGCCGAGACCAACGCAATCGCAAAGCTGCCCAACCGCGAAGGCATGCTGTCCATGTTCGCAGGCGCCCTCACCAGCACTCTGTCTGGTCTGGCCGTTGCAATGCAGGCTTATGCCGACAAGCAGGAGGAGCCTGCAGCCTGATTGCTGCATGACCGCTGCTTAAACAAAACAAGAAACTAACAAACAAAACCATTGATATTGGAGGGTTACTACTATGGCTTCTGAGAAGATTACTGCCATCATCGACTCCGTTAAGGAGCTGTCCGTTCTGGAGCTGAAGGAACTGATCGACGCTTACTGCGAAGAGTTCGGTGTTTCCGCTGTTGCTACTGCTGCTCCCGCTGCTGCTGGCGCTGCTGCTGCCGCTGAGGAAGAGAAGACCGAGTTCGACGTCATCCTGGCTGAGGCTGGCGCTACCAAGATGCAGGTCATCAAGCTGGTGAAGGAGATCACCGGTCTGGGCCTGAAGGAAGCTAAGGCTATCGTCGATGGCGCTCCCAAGGCTGTCAAGGAGAAGGTCTCCAAGGCTGAGGCTGAGGACATCCAGAAGAAGCTGACCGAGGCTGGCGCTAAGGTCGAGGTCAAGTAATTGAACCTCTTCTGAGAGTCGTTCATTCTTGAACAATGAGGTGCCCGTACCGAAAGGTGCGGGCATCTTTTTTGTTGTGCAAAATTATTAGCAGCCTCGCCCTCTCCGTCATTGCTGACGCAATGCCACCTCTCCCAAAGGGAGAGGCCTTGGCATGGCGGCAGAGTTTCCGGCTTAAGTGCAAAGTGTGCGGAAGAGCTGAAGGCTTCCCCCGGTCGGGGGAGTCTGTCAAAGA
>ENA-OQAJ01000344-OQAJ01000344.1-human-gut-metagenome-genome-assembly--contig:-NODE-344-length-14504-cov-2.772414_pt1 | contig 14504 bp, 14 predicted proteins | sample MGYA00242736_ERZ504529 | MGnify/ENA primary metagenome ERZ504529 (study PRJEB26092, sample SAMD00036275) | human gut metagenome | host: Homo sapiens | study: EMG produced TPA metagenomics assembly of...
GTGCATGTGACGGCCAGATAGCGGTAGTCGCGCGCGCCGATAAGAATGCGTCGATTGCCATCATCCAGCCTTGCAGTGGGAAGAAGATGCCCATCGTCACCATGCCCACGGCGATCAGCGTCTGAATATGTGGCGTAGGGGAGAAGAAGTGCCCGGCGAACAGGCCGACTACCGCAAAAGCCGTGCCGATTACCGCGCCGGTGACCAGTCCCGCACGCCCGGTCGCCCGCGTCAGCCGCCGCGCCTGCTGCACGCTGCCAGCGCCCAGCGCTGTGGCCACCAGCGTCTGGCCGGCGATGCCCACGGAATCCAGCATGTTCATCGCAAAATTCCAAGAGGAGTTCACGGCCTGAAACCCGGCCAACACGGCAGTACCCATGCGCGCGGCACAGGCGACCGTAGTCACCATGGCCGCACGAATCGCCAATGTGCGAATGAACAATGGCAGTCCGTCGCCCCCGGCTGCCGCAATACCGGCCAAACGAGGCCGCAGACTCGCACCATCCGCCCGGGACCACAGAATGGCGGGGATTACCAGGAACAGCCCCATGAACCACTGAGCTACCAGCGTCGCCACTCCGGAGCCGGCAATGCCCCAATTCAGCACAATAACGAACAACACATCAAGCACCGTGTTCACCACCGCGCCGCCCACCGCAGCGATCAGCGTGATACGAACCTTCTGCAATCCTCGGAAAATGCCGTTCGCCGCATATACCATCAGCATGCCTGGCGCACCCAGCACGATTGCGCGCGTATAGGTCACGGCTTGTTCCAATACTTCGCCCTGACCGCCCAGTGCCCGGCATAATGGCTCGGCAGCCGCGAACAATCCCAATCCCAGTACGGTGCCGATGCTCAAGGCCAGCCACAGGCCATCAATGCCTGCCTGCAGTCCCTCGCGACGACGACCCGCTCCCAGCAGATGTGCCACCTGCGCAGTGGTCGAGTAGGCCAGGAATATGCATAGTCCGACTGCCGTGAGGATGATGGTGGAGCCGATTGACAGGCCGGCCAACGCCGCATCCCCGATATGGCCGACGATGGCTGTGTCGATAAGGATGAAGGTCGGTTCGGCGATGAGCTGGCCGAAGGTCGGCAGGGCCAGCGCCATGATCCGGCGGTTGGTGGAGCGGGCGTCGGTCGGGCCGTTGCTGACGTTTTGTGTTTGCGCCGGCATGCGGGGTCCGAAGCCATCGCGGCGTGTAGTATCGCCGGAACTGGTGGCTTTGGCGTCGGAAGAGTCTATGGGCACGCTCACACGCATATCACGCCTGACTGCGTTGCGCAAGCACCTGTTGTGGGCGCGGAATGTTATCCCCAGACTATCCACCAAGTTATCCCCAGTATGTGGATAACTTAGTGGATTATCCCCAGAATTATCCCCAAAATGTGGATAACTTATTTTTCTATCCACATTTTGCTTTCTGCGTGTCGTGGCGCTGACTCATAGGTGAATAAGGAATGAACCGATGCGGGCAACCGTTTCGTTTCCATACGATATCGTTCACCTGCCACGCCACATCCTATACTTGGAGCTATGCCAGAAGGAAGTGAACACTCGTATCAGAATGGGTTCGGCGGTGGCCTGGATCGTGGCGACCGCGCGGGCCGGGGCGGCACGCAGACGTCGGCGGCGGCCGGCGACCCGATTTTCGACCGCGTGCCCCCGCATGATGACGACGCGGAAATGGCCGTGCTCGGCGGCATGCTGATGAGTAAGGATGCCATCGGCGAGGTCTCGCAGACCATTGACGTCACCGATTTCTACCAGCCAAGCATCAGACGATCTATAACGCGATCATCGATCTGTTTTCCGCCAGTCAGCCGGTGGACGTGGTGCTCGTGCCAACCAGCTGTTGGCGGATGGCAACCTCGACAAGGTCGGCGGCGCGGACTATCTGCACAGCCTTGTCGCATCCGTACCGACCGCCGCTAATGCCATGTACTACGCGGAGATCGTCCATCAGCGGGCCATTTTGCGCAATGTGATCGCCGCCGGCACCAAAATCGCCCAGCTCGGTTATTCCGCCGAGGGATCGCAGGCTGAGGATGTGGTTAACCTCGCCCAGTCCGAGATCTACGAGATGTCGATGGGCAAGGTGCGTCAGGACTATGCCGCCATCGGCCCGGTGGTCCACGACGCGCTCGACCAGCTGGACAAACTGCAGCAAGGCCTCGTCAACAAGGGCGTGCCGACCGGCTTCCGCGACATCGACGACGTGACCCAGGGCCTGCAGCCCGGACAGATGGTCGTCGTCGCAGGACGTCCGGCCATGGGTAAGTCCACGCTCGGCATCGACTTCGCCCGCGCCGCCGCGTTGCACCACAACATGACTTCCGTGGTCTTCAGCTTGGAGATGAGCAAGGTGGAGCTCGCTCAGCGTATTATCTCCGCCGAAACCAATATTCCGATGGCCGCCCTGCGCCGCGCCGACGACATCACCCCCGAACGCTGGAACACCCTGAACCAGTTCTGGACCAAGATGCAGAACGCGCCACTGTTCATTGACGACAGCCCGAACATGAGCCTCATGGAGATCCGTGCGAAATGCCGTCGTCTGAAGCAGACCAACGATCTGAAACTCGTAGTCATCGACTACCTGCAGCTGATGACCTCGGGCAAGGCCGTGGAATCCCGCCAGCAAGAGGTGTCCGAATTCTCCCGTGCCCTGAAGCTCTTGGCCAAGGAACTCGAAGTGCCGGTCGTGGCCCTTTCCCAGCTGAACCGTGGCCCGGAAATGCGTAACGACAAGAAGCCGCAGCTCTCCGACCTGCGTGAATCCGGCTCTATCGAACAGGACGCCGACGTGGTGTTCCTGGTCCACCGCCCTGACTTCTACGACAAGGAAGACCGCCCTGGCGAGGCCGATATCATCATGGCCAAGCACCGTAACGGCCCGACCGAAACCTTCCACCTCGCCTTCCTCGGTGCCACGTCCAAATTCAAAGACATGCCGCAGGACTACAACGCCAATCAGGGGGTGTGATGATGGCAAGCAACGTTTCACGCGATGTTTCGCAAGACCAATCGTCCGTGGTGCAGACCTGCAAACCGTGGTATGCGTTCGCCACCGTGGCCGCAGGCCGCTTCGTGCGGTTTGCATCCCGCGTCACCAAACATGGCGGTTCGGCTTTGCCCGGCAAAGTCGTAGAAAGATTGACCCCGGCTTCCTGACCCGTACGCTCGGGCAGTTGCCGCTTGGCGTGGTATTGGTGTCCGGCACGAACGGCAAGACCACCACCACCCGCATGGTCGCCTCGATGCTCTCCGATCTGGGGCTGAAGGTGTTCACCAATCCGACCGGCTCGAACTTCGTGCGCGGCGTGGTCTCCGCACTGCTTACCGAAGTCACGCTCGGCGGCAAATTGGACGCGGACATCGCCGTGCTCGAGCTCGATGAGGCGTACGCCGTCCACTTCGTCAAGCAGGTCAAGCCCCGTTATGCATTGCTGCTGAACGTGATGCGCGATCAGCTTGACCGATTCGGTGAAATCGACACCACGGCCAAACTGCTCAGCCATGTGGCTGCGGCGACTACCGGCACTGTGGTACTGAACCGCGAGGACCCGCGTATCGCCGCGCTCGCCGCGAAGGCCCCGGCTGGCACCACCGTGCGATACTTCGGCCTCGCCGACGATTTGCGCCGCTATTTCCCGTCCGATGACGACATGGCCACGACCGTGTCGGTGGAAGGTGTGGCCGGGCCGCTCCCCTCAGCCAGAACTCCCCTCAGTCCGCGAAGCGAACTGAGAGGAGCTTCCGCAGGCACGGCAGAACTTCCCGCCGACGTGACACTTACCGCAGTGGGCGACCACAAGGCCACCTTCCAGATGGACGGTCAGGCTACGCCACCGACGCAAGCTTGAAGGCGTCTACAACCTGTACAACGCGGCCGCCGCGCTCGCCGTGGTACGTGCGGTGATGCAAGACAATGCCGCCGCATCCAAGGCCACCGCCGCAGCCAACGCCTGCGCCGTGTCCGCCGACGAGCTCATCGCCGCCGTTTCCCGCGTCACGCCGGCTTTCGGCCGTGGCGAGGTCATCGACGTCAACGGTTCCCCGGTCGAACTGCTGCTGGTCAAGAACCCGATGGGCTTCCGCCTCTCGCTCGCCAGCTTCGACCCGGCCAACGCGGACACCATGATCGCCATCAACGACGAATATGCCGACGGCCGCGACATGAGCTGGCTGTGGGACGTGGACTTCACTTCCCTGCGCGCGTCCGGTGTCGCCATGGTCTCCGGCGTGCGTGCCTGGGACATGGCATTGCGCCTGGGGTATGACCAAGTGCCAGTCGCCGATACGAACACCGACCTCGAACAGGCCGTCACCGCATTCGTCAACGCCAATCCCGGCACACGCAAGCACATCTACTGCACCTACACCGCCATGCTCAAAACCCGCGCCGTACTGGGCCGCATCACCGAAGTACGGGACGCGGGCGTGGGCAAGTAACCACCCTCTAGCGCCCGCGCGCCACCTCTCGCCTGCGGGAGGACATGGTGAGGAATAAGACTTCCCCTTAGCGGGAAGACATCGACAAGGAGAACGTGACATGGCCAGAACAATTGATGTGGTGTCCCTGTATCCCAAAGACATGAACATCTACGGCGATTCCGGCAACGTGCTGACTATCCGCCGCCGTCTGGAACTGTACGGTTATGAACCGGTCGTCCACCAGTACAATCAAGGCGACGACTGGCCCGACCAGGTGGACCTTATTCTGGGAGGCGGCGGCCAAGACACCGGCCAGAAGAAAATCATCGACGACTTCTACCATCGCGCCGACCTGTTGCGTTCGCTTGCCGCAGACGGTACGCCGATGCTGATGATCTGCGGCCTGTACCAGCTGTTCGGCGAGTACTTTGAAACCGTGGACGGCACCCGTCTGGACGGCATCGGCGTTATCGGTGCTTATACCGTGGGCCAGAACGTGCGTATGATCGGCAATCTTGTTGAGCATTCCGACCAGTTCGGCGATGTGATTGGCTACGAGAACCACTCCGGCCAGACCTTCCTGCGCGAAGGCGTTCAGCCACTCGGCACCGTCAATCAGGACGGCCGAGGCAACAATGGCGAAGACCATACCGAGGGCGCGCGCGTGCACAACGTGATCGGCACCTACATGCACGGCTCGTTGCTGCCTAAAAACCCCGCCATCAGCGATTTCCTTATCGAAACTGCCGTGACTCGTCGTTACGGTACGTTCGATACGTCCGATCAGACCCCCGAACAAGCCAAGGAGCTCGCCCGGCTCGATCAAGTAGCCACCAACGCGCGCAAGGCTGCCGCCGAACGTCCTCGGTGAATTCTCGGTGAGTCCTCGGTAAGTACCAATCAGCGAAAAATCAGTCGAAATCAGTCTGAGGGTCTAGTACATTGCCCTGTTGTTTGCGCTAGGCTTGGTGGTACGAGACATGGCACCAGCCATGTCGGACCTCGAAGGAGGGGTATCATGGCTGATTTTGATCTTCTGGGTGATGGCCTGCGCAAGGTCCTGCTGGCGGGCATCGGAGCCCTTGCCACCGGATACGAGAAGAGCAGCGAGCTCGTCGACGAACTCGTCAAGAAGGGTGAGATTACGGTCGAGCAGGGCAAGGCGCTGAACACCGAGCTCAAGCGCAAGGTGAGCGAGACGGTGGATGACGCCAAGAAGGCCGCCGCCGAAGCCGGCGACAAAGCTGCTGCCGCAGCCGACACCAGTGCCGCCGACAAGCCCGCTGACGAGGGCAAGGCCGAGTGACCAAGCCCACACGCGCTACGCCGGAATCAGGGTCGACCCCGCTTTCCAGCAGGGTCGACCCTATTCTGACGCCTGCGAAAGCCGAACGTGAGGCGGCGGCGAACCGGTCCGTCGACACGTCGACACGCTCAAGCAGACCGTTACCAAGGCGACTCCGAGCGTATCCGACGAAACGCTGGCACTGTTCGGACGCAGGAACGATTTCGCCACGCGCTACCATCTGACGCGTCGTGGCAAGATCAAACGACTGGGGCAGATCACCAGAATCGTCGAGCAATTCGACGTGCTGCACGGCCTGACTCCGGTCAAAATGCGCCTCATGTTCGAGGCGCTCGGCCCCACGTTCGTCAAAGTGGGCCAGATTCTGTCGATGCGCTCCGAGATTCTGCCGCAAAGCTTCTGCGACGAACTCGCCAAACTGCGCGCCGACGCCGACCCGATGCCGTATTCCACGGTGTTGGATGTGCTTGCCGCCGAATACGGGCGTCCCGCCGACGAGGTGTTCGCGCATATCGACCCCAAGCCGTTGGGCTCTGCTTCACTGGCGCAAGTGCATCGCGCCACGCTGAAAACCGGCGAAGATGTGGCCATTAAAGTGCAGCGCCCGGGTGTGCGCGAAACCATGGCCCAGGACGTCTCCATCATGCGCTCCATAGCCAAGGCCGCCACTAAGGTGATTCGCACCTCACAGATCGTGGACCTGAAGGGCGTGGTCGAGGAGCTGTGGGACACCTTCGAATCGGAGACTGACTTTCTGATCGAGGCCCGCAATCTCGCCGAATTCAAGCGTTTCGCCGCCCGATTCAAATACATGGACTGCCCGACGGCGTACACCGAACTGTGCACCGAGCATGTGGTGGTCATGGAGTACATCGACGGCATCTCCGTCTCCCACCCGGGCCGGCTCGTCGATGCTGGTTATGACTTGAAGGAGATCGGCACCAAGCTCGTCGACAATTACGCCACGCAGATTCTCGACGACGGCTTCTTCCACGCTGACCCACATCCCGGCAATATCATCATCCGGGGCGGCCAGATCGTACTTATCGACCTCGGTATGACCGGTCGGCTCGACCAGCGCACCCGTGCAGTCCTCAAAGAAATGATTTTCGCCGTCGCCAAACAGGATTCGCCCGCTCTGGCCGAGGGGCTGCTGCGATTCGCCGGCACCGAGGCCGATCCGGAGGACTACCCAGCACTGCTGGCTGATCTGGACGTGATCGTCAAGGAATTCGGCACCGTGGATCTGGCCGAACTGGACATCGCCGCCTTCCTGACCGCACTGACGCAGATGGCCGGCCGCCACAACATCGAGGTGCCCAGTACGGTGACCACCGTCGGCCGCGCGTTGGTTACGCTCGAAGGCTTGCTGGACGAGTTCATTCCTGATGTGAATATGATCGAAATCATTTCCGACCATATCGCCACGTCGAAATCGCTGAAGAACGCCACCAAAGACGAGATCAAGTCGCTGGGCGTTGAGGGACATCAGGCTTTGCATGCCACGCTCGGCACCATGACCGAACTCAAGACCGTGGCCCGTATGCTGACCCGTGGTCAGTTGCGCGTCAACATGGAACTGGTCGGCTCCGAAGAGCCGTTCCAGCTGCTTTCGGATATGGTGAATCGTCTGACGATGGCCCTGATTGTGGTCGGTTTGTTCGTTGGCTCGTCGATTGTCTACTACGCCGGCATGAAGCCGATTATCTTCGGCATTCCGGTCATCGGCTTCATGGGCTACGTCGTGGCCTTCGCCCTCGGCGTATGGATCGTCATCGACATCTACTTAAAGGGGCGCAAAACCAAGAAGCGGTAGGGTATCGATTGATATCAGTCCAGCGGGAGGGTGGATTCGCGCTGGATAAGGTGGCAGTACGTAGTCGACACCGTGATGCGGGTTGCCGTCGATGGCATCGACCAAGTATCGTGCCGCACGCCGTCCGATGGTTTCGGTTTCGTTGTCGATCGACGTCAGTGCGGGCCTCGAGCTGGAGGTCAGTACCGACCAGTTATCGTGGCCGATGACGGCGACGTCATCCGGGATGCGCAGTCCCTGCTGCTTGAGCACGTCAATGCAGCCGCGGGCCAACTGATCGTTCTGGCAGACCACTGCATCGAACTTGACCCCTTGGTCGAGCAGCAGGCGGGTGGCGGCGCGGCCCCAGCCTTCGTCCCATTTGCCGTAACGAATTGGGCCGGCGGGTTCAATACCTAATTCGGAGAGTGCTCGAGCGCGCCCTTGGTGCGGTCGGTGGCAGCGGTATAGGTTTCGTCGCCGCCGATAATGGCGATGTGCCGGCGGCCACACGAGATGAGATGGTTGATGGCCATGCGGCCGGCGTCCACGTTGTCGCAAGTGACCGAGCAGTCTTTGGGGTCGGTGGAGGGGCCGTAGACGTAGACCAGTGGCACGCCCCAGTCATGGCCAAGCGTGGGCCTGGGGTTGGTCTCGCACTGCACGATGAGCAGTCCGTCGACCTTGAGGGACAGCAGTTTCTCGACATGCTGACGTTCCAAGGCGGCGTCGCCACGAGCGTTGGCCAACAATACTGAGGTCGATTGGGCTCGCAACTCGTTCTCCGCGCCGATAAGAATCGGTGTGGAGAAACGACCCTGCAGATCGGAGGTGACCAGGCCGATAGTGCCGGTGGTGCCGCGGGCTAGGGATTGGGCGAGTTTGTTGGGAGAGTAGTTGAGTTGCTTGGCGGCATCCAGTACACGCTGCTTGGTTTCTTCGCTGATACGGGGTTTGTTGTGCAGTGCCTTGGATGCAGTGGCCGTCGAGACTCCGGCCAATGCCGCCACATCCTCAAGTCGCGCTGCCCGTCCGGTTGCTGGCTGGGTCATCATGCCTCGATTCCTTGGTCCTTCAGCAGTATATAGCGCATTGTTTTGCGATGAAATACCTCATACGGTGTGGTGCGCCATTGCATCTGGGAATAATTGTAGCTTCAATGCGAAAACTTTCGCAAACATCTTTTTTTTTCGGCGTGGCGTAGTCAGGGAAATTGTTCAAGTGCAAGGTAAGTGAAAGAAAGCGTTACTTCCATGTTCGCTTTTGTTTGATTTGCTCGACACGCCGGAATAATCATTGATATTAAGCCAATTCAAGCACGTTATTCATAGTCGAATCACAGTCTCGAACCCGTTTGATGTGAGAAAAAACGCGAAAATGCGAAAGCGCTTTTGCAAAAACTTCCATGTTCGTTTATATTGAGAAAAGGCTTTCGCAGTGTTACCTGCTCCGGGCAAAGGAGCGAGCAGGGCGAAACCAAGGAGGCGGACCGTCCGCCACCGCCTCTCATAGTTGAGCGGATATATAGAGAAAGAAGCGAACATGGTGTCTTTCAATAAACTGACCCGTACTCTTGCTGGCATCGCTGCCGCCGCGTTGATCGTTCCGCTGGCCGCCTGTGGTGGCTCCGGCAATGGTGGCACTGCCACCGCCGAAGGTATCCCGGCCAAGGGCACCGACGATGGTACCGAGATCACCCTGTGGACCCGTTCCCCTCTGGAGCGTCAGGCCAAGAACGTGGTCGAGGCTTACAACAAGAGCCACAAGAACCAGGTCAAGCTCGAGATCATCCCGAACGACGATATGGAAGGCAAGGTCGGCGGCGCTTCGCAGACCGACTCCCTGCCTGACATCCTCGCCGGCGACGTGGTCCGTATTCCGTACTGGGCTTCCGAGGGCATCTTCACCGACATCACCAAGCAAATCGATGGCCTGGACAACAAGGCCGACCTGCAGCAGGGCCACATCGAAGCCGGTACTGTTGACGGCGCCGAGTACACCCTGCCGTTCATCACTGACGTTTCCGTGATGGTCTGGAACAAGAACCTGTACAAGGAAGCCGGTCTGGACCCGGAGCAGGGTCCGAAGAGCATCGACCAGTTCGTCGAGCAGGCCAAGAAGGTCGCCGCCCTCAACAAGGATGGCGTCGCAGGCTCCTACCTCGCCGGTCAGTCCGGTGGTGCTCTGGTCTTCGACCTCTTCCCGTCCGTGTGGGCTGACGGCGAATCCGTCATGAACAAGGATGGCTCCGAGGCCACCCTGGACAACGACTCCATGAAGGGCGTCTTGGACGCTTACAAGGAGCTGGCCAACACCACCAACGGCCTGGGTGCAGGCTCCAAGGAAGAGACCGGCGCCACCTGGACCGCTCCGTTCGCGAACGGCAAGATCGGCGTTATGCCTTACCCGAACACCTCCACCACTGCTCTGTTCGATGCTGAGAAGGACGGCGGCTTCGAGGTCGGCGTTGCTCCGATCCCGGGCACCAAGGAAGGCAAGACCTCCACGTTCCTCGGCGGCGATGCCATGGGTATCTCCAAGGACTCCAAGCACGTTGCTCAGGCCTGGAACTTCCTCTACTGGCTGATGCAGTCTGACGCTCAGAAGGAAGTCTTCGCTGACCAAGGCGACACCGCCTCCAACATCCAGACCCTGAAGACCGCTTACAAAGACGCTGACCCACGCATCCAGACCATCAACTCCGTGATTATCGACGCAACGGCCAGACCCCGAAGTCCCCGGCCTTCAACGAAGCCTTCAACGCCGCTGGCTCCCCGTGGCAGCTGCTCGTGCAGAACGCCGTGTGGGGTTCCGGTGACCTCAAGGCCGACAACAAGGCCGTCACCGACGTCCTGTCTGCCCAGTGATTCGGTGGTGATGCTCCTCACCATCACTCATCAAATCACAGCAATAACTGAATAATAACTGAACAGATTGAGCCGGTCCCTCCCTTGTGAGGGCAGGAGCCGGCTCAACCACATAATCGAACTTCTATCTTCTTCTTCATTCCTTCTCTTCCTTCATCACTACATACCTTATGAATGCGGTGTGTTGGCGGGGCTTCGGAGTCCTCCTTCCTCGAAGCCCTGACATCGGATTGCATTCGGATTCCGTGATTACCATTTCACAGTAATTTCCCAAAGGAGAGAGAAACATGTCGAGTGTTTCCAAGAGCGCCGGGGCTGTGCCCGTGCATAAGTCCAAGGCGAAGGCGGCGCAGACCAGGCGAGGTCTGCTGTACGCACTTCCGGACTGGCTGATGATTATCGTCCTGTTCTTCGTGCCGATTGTTCTACTGGTCGTCATGGCCTGCTCTCGTTGGAGCCTGCTGGGTGGCAACCGCGGCGTGAACTTCCCGGACAACTTCGTCAAGGTGTTCGAGAACAAATTGTTCTGGCCCTCGATTTGGTTCACGCTCGAGTACACCGTGATCGTCACGGTCTTCCTGTTGGTCCTTGGTCTGGGCATGGCCATGATTGTGCAGGAGAGCTCGAAGTGGAACAACGTGCTGCGTACCTGCTTCCTGCTGCCGTCCGCGACGGGCCTGCGTCCGCGTCCCTGCTGTTCTACGCCCTGTATTCCCCGCAGGTGGGCCCTGTCACCAAGATTCTGAGCTCGTTGGGCCTGATGCAGAGGGTGGTTCGGTGCTGGCCACCGGCCAGTCGGCCCTGTGGGCCACGATTATCGTGATTGTTTGGCGTTTCTCGGGCTACTACATGCTGCTGATGATGATCGGTCTGCAGGCCATCCCCGGTGATCTGTACGAGGCGGCCCGCATGGACGGCGCCGGTTCCTGGCGTATCTTCCGCTCCATCACCCTGCCGCTGATGAAGCCGACCATCGTGATGTGCCTGGTCTACTGCGTGACCGGCTCGATCCTCGCGTTCGATCAGTTCTTCATTCTGACCAAGGGTGGTCCGAACAACTCCACCATGACCGTGGTGCAGCTCATCTACAACTTCGCCTTCGATTCCAAGAAGGATCTGGGTATGGCCGCGGCGCTCTCGCTGATCGTGCTGGTGGCCCTGGTCATCATCAACTCCATCCAGATGCGCGGCATGCGCGACAACACCAAGTGAGAAAGGGGAGGTAACACATTATGACTACCCCATTGTGGAAGCGTATCATCGCCCGGATCCTCGAGGCCCTGCTGGCCATCATCTTCATCAGCCCGCTGGTCTGGGTCATCATCTGCTCGTTCAGCCCGCAGGCCGGTTCGGCCCAGTCCAAGGGCTGGGGCGTGGCCAACTACCTGACCCTGTTCGGTTATCAGGAAGGTCTGCCCAAGTACCTGTTCAACTCGGTAATCGTGACTCTGGTCGCGGTCGTGTTCTCCGTGGTCGTCTGTACGCTGGCCGGCTACTCGTTCTCCCGCTTCGACTACCCGGGCCGCAACCTCGGCTTCATGGTCACCCTGTCCATCCTGATGGTGCCGTACGCCTCGCTGTTGATCCCGCTGATGGTCTGGTACAAGCAGATCGGCCTGAACGACAGCCTGCTGGGCGTGGGCCTGGTCATCACACTGTTCCAGCTGCCTATGAGCACGTTCATCATGCGTAACGCATTTGACGCGATCCCCAAGGACATGGAGGAGGCCGCCATGGTCGACGGCTGCAACAGCCTCCAGGCCTTGTTCAAGATCCTGGTGCCGGTGGTCAAGCCTTCGATGGTTACGGTTGGCCTGCTCGCCTTCCTCGAGGCATGGAACAACTTCATGATTCCGCTGTACTTGAGCTCTTCGTCCAAGTCCACGCTGCCGCTGGCGATGGTGAACATGCGTCAGCAGACCATGGGCGTCATCGATTACGGTGCCACCGAGGCCGCGTCGTGATCCTGCTGATTCCCTGCGCCATCCTGTTCCTCGCACTCCAGAAGTACTACGTCAAGGGCTTTATGGCCGGAGCCGTGAAGGGCTGATCATGAACGTACAATCACTTCCCCGTTCTGGAAGCGGCGTCGCGACCAGATCGTCGAATCCGTCATCCCCTACCAGTGGGGCGTGATGAACGACGAGATCGACACCACGGTGCCCGACGACCCAGCCGGCAACCAGCTGGCTGACAACAAGAGCCATGCGGTTGCCAACCTGAAGGTTGCCGCCGGCGAATTGGACGACGAGTTCCATGGCATGGTCTTCCAAGACTCCGACGTCTACAAGTGGCTTGAGGAAGCCGCCTACGCATTGGCATACCACCCGGATCCCGAGCTCAAGGCGCTGTGCGACCGCACGGTCGATCTCATCGCCCGCGCCCAGCAGTCGGACGGCTATTTGGACACCCCGTACCAGATCAAGTCCGGCGTATGGGCCGACCGCCCGCGCTTCAGCCTGATTCAGCAGAGCCACGAGATGTACGTGATGGGTCACTACATCGAGGCCGCCGTCGCCTACCATCAGGTGACCGGCAACGAGCAGGCCCTTGAAGTCGCCAAAAGATGGCCGACTGCCTGGATGCCAACTTCGGCCCGAAGAAGGCAAGATCCACGGCGCCGATGGTCATCCTGAGATCGAGCTCGCCCTCGCCAAGCTGTATGAAGAGACCGGTGAGAAGCGTTATCTGACGCTTTCCCAGTATCTCATCGACGTGCGCGGTCAGGATCCGCAGTTCTACGCCAAGCAGCTCAAGGCGATGAACGGCGACAACATCTTCCATGATCTCGGCTTCTACAAGCCCACCTACTTCCAGGCTGCCGAGCCCGTACGCGACCAGCAGACCGCGGACGGCCACGCCGTGCGCGTCGGTTACCTGTGCACCGGCGTGGCTCACGTGGGCCGACTACTCGGCGATCAGGGGCTGATCGACACCGCCAAGCGTTTCTGGAAGAACATCGTCACCCGTCGTATGTATGTCACCGGCGCGATTGGTTCCACCCACGTGGGCGAGTCGTTCACCTACGACTATGATCTGCCGAACGACACGATGTACGGTGAGACCTGTGCTTCCGTGGCTATGAGCATGTTCGCCCAGCAGATGCTCGACCTCGAGCCCAAGGGCGAATACGCCGACGTGCTGGAGAAGGAACTGTTCAACGGTTCCATTGCCGGCATCTCGCTCGACGGCAAGCAGTACTACTACGTCAATGCACTGGAGACCACGCCTGACGGACTGGATAACCCGGACCGTCACCACGTGCTCTCCCACCGCGTCGACTGGTTCGGCTGCGCCTGCTGCCCGGCCAACATCGCCCGACTCATCGCCTCCGTGGACCGCTACATCTACACCGAGCGCGACGGCGGCAAGACCGTGCTGAGCCACCAGTTCATCGCCAACACAGCCGAATTCGCTTCCGGCCTGACGGTCGAGCAGCGTTCGAACTTCCCGTGGGATGGCCATGTGGAATACACGGTGAGCCTGCCCGCCAGCGCCACTGACAGCTCGGTCCGTTTCGGACTGCGCATCCCCGGCTGGTCGCGGGGCTCCTACACGCTGACCGTGAACGGCAAGCCCGCAGTGGGCTCGCTGGAAGACGGCTTCGTATACCTTGTGGTCAACGCCGGCGATACGTTGGAGATTGCGCTCGAGCTCGACATGTCCGTGAAGTTCGTGCGCGCCAACTCCCGCGTGCGCTCCGATGCCGGTCAGGTGGCCGTGATGCGCGGACCGCTGGTCTACTGCGCCGAACAGGTCGATAACCCCGGTGATCTGTGGAACTATCGTCTGGCCGATGGCGTCACCGGTGCGGATGCCGCTGTGGCTTTCCAGGCCGACTTGCTGGGTGGCGTCGATACCGTTGATTTGCCGGCAGTGCGCGAGCACGCGACGAGGATGACGCGCCGCTGTACGTGGATGCCGACGAACCGCGTGCGGGCGAACCCGCGACGCTGCGCTTGGTGCCGTACTACTCGTGGGCCAACCGCGAGATAGGCGAGATGCGTGTCTTCCAGCGTCGATAAAATATCGGCGATATGCCGGCCTGCGCGCAACTGGCCGGCAAAAAATATTACTTATCGCCCGCCTGTCCTT
>ENA-OQAJ01000345-OQAJ01000345.1-human-gut-metagenome-genome-assembly--contig:-NODE-345-length-14486-cov-1.669058_pt1 | contig 14486 bp, 21 predicted proteins | sample MGYA00242736_ERZ504529 | MGnify/ENA primary metagenome ERZ504529 (study PRJEB26092, sample SAMD00036275) | human gut metagenome | host: Homo sapiens | study: EMG produced TPA metagenomics assembly of...
CTCGTATTTGGGGATTGTTGCAAACGTATTTGACGGATGAGGAGGATAAGCAAATCATTTTTCGTGTACAAAAATAAAATTATTCTCTGTCGGTTCGTATCTGGCAACGGATCAGACACAAATCATTTGCGTATGGAAAGTCGTATAGAGGATAGAAGACATCCGGATGTTGGAGCAGGCAATTGACGTAATTGACAATGAACTTCCTCCTTTGAATGCTTTTATTCTGCCGGGGGGTGACCGTGGAGCAGCCGTTGGACACATTTGCCGGACGGTGTGTCGCCGTGCCGAGCGACGCATTCTTGCATTGGCTGAAGAATGTGACATAGATGCCCGTGTAACAGCATTTGTCAACCGTTTATCTGATTATTTATTCATTTTGACCCGAAAGTTAAATCATTTAACTAAAACGGATGAAATTTTTTGGGATAAAAGTTGACAAATGAAATTAATTTATTATACTTTTGCGGCTAATTAGAGAACGAAAGAAAAGTATTTACTTAAAAAATAAGAAAACTATGTACTGGACATTAGAATTGGCCTCGAAGTTAGAGGATGCTCCCTGGCCTGCTACAAAGGATGAGTTGATTGACTATGCAATGCGTTCGGGCGCTCCGTTGGAAGTAATCGAAAACTTGCAAGAGATGGAAGATGAAGGCGAAATCTATGAAAGTATAGAAGATATTTGGCCGGATTATCCGAGCAAAGAGGATTTCTTTTTTAATGAGGAAGAATATTAGAAAGAGAACATGGCGGACAGAATAAAAAATTCTGTCCGTTTTTTGTTTGATATTTCTTCTTGGAAGGGGGGATTGGAAAGCGTAATGTAACTTTCCTGGGAGATTGAACATTATACATGGAAAAAGTGTTTATCTTTGTGGCGTAAACTAAAAATAGACAAACATGAAAAAGATTATTAGTGTATTAATGGTAGCTGTATGTTTGATGATGGCTGCTCCTGCTCAGGCTCAGTTGCACTTTGGAGTAAAAGGTGGTTTGAATATTTCAAAATTGAGTTTTTCAAGGATGCTTTTAAAGGGGATAATAAGACTGGTTTTTTGTGGGTCCGATGGCTGAATTCACCCTGCCTATTATCGGGATAGGGGCAGATGTTGCCGCTTTATATTCTCAGACAGACTTAGGGGTCGATGGAGAGAAAACAATGAAGTTAAAGACATTTGCAGTTCCTGTGAATTTGAAATGGTCCTTTGGCCTTGGTAGCATGTTGGGTGCTTATATTGCTGCAGGTCCCCAGTTTGATTTTAATATTGGCAATAAAACATGGACGCGTGAATTGTCATTGAAAAAATCTACAACCAGTTTCAATGTAGGAGCAGGTCTTAAATTGATACGTCATTTACAGTTAGGGGTTAATTATAATTTTGCTCTGAGCAAGACTGGTACTTATGAATATTATACAGAGGGTGGATCGGGTGATGGACACCATTCTGTTAATATAAAGAACAACACTTGGCAAGTTTCTTTGGCATACTTGTTCTAGACAACCTTATTTAATAAAAGATAAAAAGGAGGCATTCTTCACTGAATGCCTCCTTTTTTGTAATTTTGCACCATGAAAAAATTCGTAGATGTCATAGTTCCATTACCTATTGCCAACCAATACACTTATTCCCTTCCTCAGGAGATGGAAGAGATGGTACAGATTGGTTGTCGGGTGGTTGTTCCGTTTGGAAAGAAAAAGTTCTATACGGCAATAGTGACAAATGTACATTATGCGGCCCCGGAGGGGTATGAAACGAAGGATATAGCTGAAGTGCTGGATTCATCTCCGGTACTGTTACCGAAACAATATGAGTTCTGGCAATGGCTGGCGGAATATTATCTTTGTACATTAGGAGATGTGTACAAGGCGGCTATCCCTTCGGGTATGAAACTGGAAAGCGAAACGTTGGTGGAATATAATCCCGATTTTGAAGCCACTGCACCCTTACCGGAGAAAGAGCAGAAAATTCTGGATTTGTTGAGCCGGGATACAGAACAGTGTGTAACCCAGTTGGAAAAAAACAGCGGACTGAAAAATGTGTTGACTGTCATCAAGTCTTTGTTGGACAAAGAGGCCATCTTTGTCAAGGAGGAACTGAAACGTAATTACAAACCGCGTACAGAGGCAAGGGTGAGGTTGGTGAACGGAGAAGCGGATGAGGCTTACTTACAACGGCTGTTCAATGAATTGTCACGTGCTCCTAAACAATTGATGATATTAATGAAGTATGTGGAATTGTCCGGTTGGGTAGCCAGAGGGTATGCTTTAAAGGAAGTAACAAAGAAAGAGCTGCTTGAAAAGTCTGGAGGGTCTGCGGCCGTTTTTAACGGATTGGTCGAAAAGAAAGTCTTTGAGGTCTATCATCAGGAGATAGGACGTTTGGATAAAGGAATTTTGGATACCGGTGATATTAATCCGCTGAATATTGCGCAGCAACAGGCCTATAGCAACATTCTTCAATGCTTCAGAGAGAAAAATGTGTGTCTTCTGCATGGTGTTACATCCAGTGGCAAGACGGAAATTTATATCCACCTCATTCAGGAGGTGCTGAAAACAGGAAAGCAGGTCTTATATTTGCTTCCGGAAATTGCACTGACCACTCAGATAACTGAGCGTTTGAAAAGAGTGTTCGGACATCGGCTGGGTATTTATCATTCCAGTTTCCGGACGCTGAGCGGGTGGAGATATGGCAGAAACAGTTGGGAGAGAAGAGCTATGATGTGATTCTCGGAGTTCGTTCCTCTATTTTTCTGCCTTTTCGTAACTTGGGGCTGGTCATCATAGATGAGGAACACGAGAATACGTATAAACAGCAAGACCCTGCCCCACGTTACCATGCCCGTAGCTCAGCCATCATGCTGGCCTCTATGTTCAAGGCGAAAGTGCTGCTGGGGACGGCTACTCCTGGTGTGGAAACTTACTTTAATGCTACCTCGGGAAAGTATGGCTTGGTAGAATTGAAAGAAAGATATAAAGATATCCGGCTTCCTCATATAGAACTGGTTGACATCAAGGAACTGGCGCATCAGAAGCGGATGCAGGGCCCTTTCTCACCGGCGCTGGTCAAGCAGATAAAAGAGGCATTGGAGTGTAAGGAGCAGGTTATCCTGTTTCAGAACCGTCGCGGTTTCGCTCCGATGATAGAATGTCATACCTGCGGCTGGGTTCCTAAATGCAAGAACTGTGATGTGAGTCTGACGTATCATAAGGGGCTGAACCAGCTGACTTGCCATTACTGTGGATATACCTATCAAGTTCCCCCGTTCCTGCCCGGCGTGCGGCGGAGTGGAATTGATGCATCGCGGTTTCGGTACAGAGCGTATAGAAGATGATATAAAACTGATATTTCCCGAGGCGAAAGTCGCCCGGATGGATTTGGATACCACCCGTACCCGTACCGCATACGAGAAAATTATCGCGGATTTTGAACAGGGCAAGACCGATATCCTGATTGGTACGCAGATGGTGTCCAAAGGATTGGACTTTGATCATGTCAGTGTGGTGGGGATTCTGAATGCGGATACGATGTTGAACTTCCCGGATTTCCGGAGCTATGAGCGTGCTTTCCAACTGATGGCCCAAGTAGCAGGACGTGCCGGGCGTAAAAATAAGCAAGGACTGGTTATCCTTCAGACCAAATCGCCCGATTTACCCGTTATTCATCAAGTGATGCATAATGACTATGAGCAGTTATATTATGACCAATTGGCAGAACGGCAGATGTTCAAATATCCTCCTTATTATCGTTTGATTTATGTATATCTGAAACACCGCAAAGAGGATATTCTGGATTTGGCGGCGGATACCATGGCGGCACAGCTCCGTTCCGGATTGGGCGACAGGGTATTGGGCCCGGACAAACCGCCGGTGGCCCGTATCCAGACCTTATTTATAAAAAAAAAAAATGATTGTGAAAAGTGGAGCAGAATGCTTCTATAAAGAAAGTGCGTGATTATCTGCTTGCCGTACAACGTGCCATATTGGAAGATGAACGTTTCCGTTCGTTGTTAGTTTATTATGATGTAGATCCACAGTAACCGGTCCATGCACTGGACGATAATAGAAAAGATAAACGAAAATAAAGATGAAGATAGAATTAGACGTACATACCCATACCATTGCCAGCGGGCATGCATTCAGTACTTTACAAGAAATGGCGCAAGCTGCCGCCGATAAGGGATTGAAGGTTTTAGGGATAACGGAACATTCGCCCGGTGTTCCCGGTACTTGCCATCCTATTTATTTTAGAAACTTGCATGTGGTTCCCCGCCGGATGTATGGGGTGGAGCTGTTGTTGGGGGCTGAGATTAATATTCTGGATGGTAAAGGAAACTCGATTTGGACGAGGATTATATGAAGATGCTTGATATCCGTATTGCGGGTATCCACTCTTTATGTTATGAATATGGAACGATAGAAGAAAACACCCATGGAATGGTACAGGTTATCAGCAATCCTTTTATTCATATTATCAGTCACCCCGGAGACGGTACGGCGGCGTACATTTTGAACCGATGGTATTGGCAGCCAAAGAACACCATACTTTATTGGAAATAAATAACAGTTCTTTAAAACCCACCCGTAACAAACCCAATGCCCGTGAGAACAACCTCACCATTCTCCGTTTATGCAAGAAATATGAAGTTCCGGTCATTTTGGGAAGTGACGCGCATATTTCGTTTGATATAGCCCGTTACGATAATTTGTATGAATTGTTGCAGCTTACCGGGTTTCCTGAAGAGCTGATCATGAACCGTGATGTGAAATCATTTAAAGAATATCTCCATTTGTAGATTATATATGAAAAGAATACTTTTTTGTCTGCCTTGGTAATATTTGCAGGTCTTCTTCGGCAGAAGAAGTGATGCGTACTCTCATAAAGAAAAAAGGACTGGAACACGAGATAGAGGTGGATTCTGCCGGAATCCTGAGTTATCATAGAGGGGAATTGCCCGACAGCCGTATGCGGATGCATGCTTCCCGCCGCGGTTACAATCTGACCCATCGTTCCCGTCCTGTCTGTACGGAGGATTTCTATCATTTTGATATGATCATCGGCATGGACGACCGTAATATAGAGGACCTGATGGAGCGTGCTCCCGATCTGGAAACGGAAAAGAAAATCCATCGCATGACGGATTATTGCCGCACCAAAGTGGCAGACTATGTTCCCGACCCTTACTATGGCGGTGCGCAAGGGTTCGAGAACGTGCTTGATATACTGGAAGATGCTTGTGCAGGATTGCTTACTTCCTTAGTTCCGGGTAACTGATTCGGGTGTGATACATCGTTTTCAGCTTTTCTTTAAACAGCGCTTTAACTGTTGCTATATCCTTGAACGTAATAGGGCATTCTTTGAAATACCCTTCAGATACCTGTGTGTCAATAATCTTATCTACCAGTGTGCTGATGCTTTCTTCCGTGTACTCCGGCAGGCTGCGTGAAGCCGCTTCTACAGAGTCGGCCATCATCAGGACGGCCTGTTCCTTGGTGAACGGGTTCGGACCGGGGTAGCGGAACTTTTCCTGATCCACTTCTTCGTCAGGATGTTCGTTTTTATATGAAATGTAGAAATACTTCGTCAGTCCCCGTCCATGATGGGTACTGATAAAGTCTTTGATCACTTTGGGCAGATTATGCTTTTCCGCCAGTTTCAGTCCGTCGGTGATATGACTGATGATAACCTGGGCGCTTTGTTCATAACTTAAACTCTTGTGCGGGTTGACTCCCGACTGGTTTTCTGTAAAAAAAGCCGGATTCACCATTTTACCGATGTCATGATATAATGCTCCCGTACGCACCAGCTGGCTTTTACCTCCAATCTTGTTTGCCGCCGCAGCAGCCAGGTTTGCCATCTGCAAATGAGTGTTGGAAAAGTGCCCGGAGCTACTTCGGACATTTCCCGAAGCAAGCTATTGTTGATATTTGACAGTTCCACCAAAGTCACATCTGAAGTAAAACCGAATATTTTCTCCAAAAGGAACAGTAACGGATAAGCGAACAGCAGTAAGATACCGTTGATCATAAAATAGATGTACATGCGCGTATTCAGCTTGGTCAAATCATCTTCATGAATCAGCTCGAAAGCAAAATATAATAAAGCGTAACTGATAAATACAACCAAAGCCGTCCGTAACAATTGCGACCGTTGGGACAATTCTCTCAAACTATAGATCGCCACCATTCCTGCCACTACCTGTAACAAGATAAACTCATGTGGAAAACGTAAAGTGATGGAGCAAAGCAAAATGATAGTGACATGTGCCATGAATGCCGTTCTTGAGTCAAGGAAAACACGGACTATAATCGGAATCATGGCAAATGGAACCACGTAAATACTTGACAAGTTCTGTTCCACCATAATGGAAGACAGGACGGGGAAGAACACAATCAGCGCAAATAGCAGGGTGAGTGTTCCTTTCCGTTCATAATAATCTGCCCGGAACAACTCCAGATAGGCCATGAAGCAGAACAGGAAGATTCCTACATATAATATTTGTCCGGCCAATGTCAGTCTTTTCTCTTGTACCGAGTCGCTGCGTTTTTCCCATTCCTTGCGTAAGGATTCCAATATATTGTAAGTTTGCTCATCAACAATTTCTCCACGGTCAATAATCTTTTGTCCGTTCAGCACAAAGCCGTTTGCCCATGAAATATTAGAGAGCAGGTCTTTTGCGCCGCCTCGGACTTTTCTTCATCATAAACCAGATTAGGTGTAATGTAATCATTCAGATTACATTGTTGTAATATCTTCTTTTTGTAGTGGGTGGTATCCGCATTCAGCAAATATTCATAGGCTTCCTTCACGGTGTACAATTGGTCGATAAAACGGCTCGTAGCTACATTCTTGTCTACCAGCCGTATGGCAATGATACTGTCTTCCTCCATACGCTTCAAGTCATTTCCGGCAATGATTCCGTCCTCATACAGTGCCTTTAATGTGCGTTCAATATAACGTACATAGTCCGTGCCCGGCAGTGAATGGCGTAAGGTCTTGTTGTAATCCTCCCTTAATTTGGAAAGGACATTTTTTTCGGCTTCCTTGTCTATCTGGAAATAAGGTTGATAGTCTGCCAGGATGCTGTCCTGTTCCTTTTGTACTTGTATGTCGTTTTTGTAAATCGGAAAATCAAATGATGCCTGTAACAGTCCGTATTTCCAAGGCTTGTTTATATCAAATTGATAGTTGAACTTTCCTTCATTGGGTAAAAAGTAGACTATCACTGATACTGTGGCAATGAAAAAATAAGGCTTTTATAAATCAAATTTTTTATATGAAACTTGGTTGGTCTTGAAACTTCTCATAATCGTATATTTTTGCGCGCAAAATACGAAAAAATCGGGAAATTTAGATTAATTTTGCAGCGTATTTTATATAAAACAACAATGTCAGAAAGAAAAGTAAGAGTTCGTTTTGCTCCGAGCCCGACGGGAGCGTTGCATATCGGCGGTGTGCGCACAGCCTTGTATAACTATCTGTTTGCTCGCCAGCATGGTGGAGATTTAATTTTCCGTATAGAAGATACCGACTCAAATCGCTTTGTTCCGGGTGCGGAAGAATATATCATTGAGTCGTTTAAGTGGTTGGGGATAAACTTCGACGAAGGAGTCAGCTTTGGTGGTAACTACGGCCCCTACCGTCAGTCTGAACGTCGTGATATTTATAAGAAATATGTACAGGTGTTGCTTGACAGCGGTAAGGCGTATATTGCTTTCGATACTCCGGCAGAGTTGGATGCCAAACGTCAGGAAATCTCTAATTTCCAGTACGATGCTTCTACCCGTATGTCTATGCGTAACTCTTTGACTCTGCCGAAAGAAGAAGTGGATGCACTGATTGCCGATGGGAAGCAATATGTGGTACGTTTCAAGATTGAACCGAATGAAGATGTACACGTACATGATATTATCCGTGGCGAGGTAGTGATCAATTCTTCCATTTTGGATGATAAAGTTTTATATAAATCGGCGGATGAACTGCCTACTTATCATTTGGCAAACATTGTGGACGACCATTTGATGGAAGTTTCCCATGTAATCCGTGGTGAGGAATGGTTGCCTTCCGCTCCGTTGCATGTCCTGCTGTACCGGGCTTTCGGCTGGGTGGATACCATGCCCGAGTTCGCACATCTTCCCTTGTTGTTGAAACCGGATGGTAACGGTAAACTGAGCAAGCGTGATGGTGACCGTCTTGGCTTCCCTGTTTTCCCGTTGGAATGGCACGATCCCAAGACCGGTGAGGTGTCTTCCGGTTATCGTGAGTCGGGTTACCTGCCCGAAGCTGTTATCAATTTCCTTGCCCTGTTGGGATGGAATCCGGGCAATGACCAGGAACTGATGTCTTTGGATGAACTGGTGAAGCTTTTCGACCTGCACCGTTGCAGCAAAGCCGGAGCGAAATTCGACTTTGAAAAAGGAAAATGGTTTAACCATGAATATATATTGAAGAAAAGTAATGAGGAAGTAGCCGGGCTTTTCATGCCGATCTTGAAAGAGCATGGCATTGAAGCTCCTATGGATAAAGTGGTGACCGTGGTAGGCTTGATGAAAGATCGTGTAAGTTTTATCAAGGATTTGTGGGAAACTTGCAAATTCTTCTTCGTCGCTCCTACGGAATATGATGAGAAGACCCGTAAAAAACGTTGGAAAGAGGACTCTCCCGAACGTATGCTGGAGTTGGCGGACGTATTGGAGGCCTTGGACGACTTCTCGCTGGAGAATCAGGAGGCTGTGGTCATGAAATGGATAGAAGATAAAGGTTATCACTTGGGTAATATAATGAATGCTTTCCGTTTAACCTTGGTAGGCGAAGGTAAAAGGCCCGCATATGTTTGATATTTCAGCCGTTTTAGGGAAAGAAGAAACATTGCGACGCATTCGTCGGGCTGTGGAAGTGCTCAAGTAATAGCCGGTAGTTATGATTTATAACCTAGTCATCTATATTTATCTATTCGGGGTGAAGGTTGCCGGCCTGTTCAGCGCCAAGCCCGCCAAAATGGTGAAAGGACACCGGGAAGTATTTGATATCTTGCGTAACAAGATAGACAAAAATGCCCGTTATATTTGGTTTCATGCAGCTTCATTGGGTGAGTTCGAACAGGGACGCCCTTTGATAGAACGTATCCGTAAGGAGCATCCCGAATATAAAATATTGCAGACTTTCTTTTCTCCCTCAGGGTATGAAGTGAGAAAGAACTACCAGGGGGCAGACCTTGTCTGCTATCTGCCTTTCGACACTCCGCGTAATGTCCGTCGGTTTGTAGAATTGGCTAATCCCTGTATGGTATTTTTTATCAAGTACGAATTTTGGCAGAATTACTTGAATGAGTTGCATCGGAGAGCTATTCCCACCTATAGCGTATCTTCCATTTTCCGTCCCAATCAGATTTTTTTCCGTTGGTATGGGAAGAGATATAGTGAGGTGCTGAGGACTTTTGCTCATTTGTTTGTACAGAACGAAGTTCCAAAGAATTGCTGGCGACAATTGGCGTGACCGATGTGACAGTTGTGGGCGATACTCGTTTTGACCGCGTGCTGGATATCTGCCATCAAGCCAAGCAGCTTCCGCTGGTGGAGAAGTTCAAAGGTGATTCGTTGACTTTTGTTGCAGGCAGCTCATGGGGACCGGATGAGGATATTTTTATCAAGTATTTCAATGAGCATCCTGAGATGAAGCTGGTTATTGCTCCTCATGTGGTGAGCGACAGTCATTTGAGGGAGATTTTAGATAAGGTGAACGTCCGTGCATCCGCTATACCGAGGCTACGGAAGAAAATGTGACACAGGCCGATTGTTTGATTATCGACTGTTACGGACTGCTGTCCTCCATTTACCGATATGGTGAGATTTCGTATATTGGGGGTGGCTTTGGAGTTGGAATTCATAATGTGCTGGAAGCGGCTGTATATGGTATTCCTGTGATATTCGGACCTAACAACAAGAAATTCCGCGAGGCGCAACATTTGTTGGAGCAGAAAGGCGGTTTTGAAGTGACTGGCTATGATGATTTTAAACGGCTGATGGACAAATTTTTTGTCGGATAAGGCTTGCTTGCAACAAGCAGGGAAAGCTGCCGGAGATTATGTGAACCATAATGCCGGAGCATTAGAAAAGATAATGAAAGATATCACTCTCTGAATGTTTCAAGGTGATTTGAGTATATGCAGGTTATAGAGAAGATTTGGCTCTATAACCTGTTTTTTTTCCTTCAAATCCTACATTTTAATCTAATTTATTGTTAATCAGTTCGTTATAATGAACCATTTTCACTTTATTTCCTTCATCCGGATATAAATCCTTCAGCCTGCTGAAATGAGGGCTTGTCCGGCTTTGGGGTCAGCAGAAATTAGTGGGGATTTTATTTCATGCGATTGTTTGTGATACCCTGTACGAGCGTTCGTAATTTTATGTATGGTTTGTATGGCAGGCAAAAGTAAGGATGGGGATTGCATATATGCCCTCACGTTAGCATTTCGACTTGTTGCTATATACCATACATGTAGTCAGATGTATATCTTCCTGCCCATATGCTGTTTCGCTTTTTTTAAAAGAAGGCTGTCTGGGGATTTTTCCTTCCTACGTAAGGAATGCGTAGCCTTGTAGTCAGCTTCATCCTTAAAAGATCTTATCCATATCTCTAACCCTTTCCCGCCGTATGGTTAAGGGTTTTCTTCCTGCCTGTTTTATCTCCGCAAGCCTTTGGAGTTATCTCCATAAGCTTTGGAGTTAACTCCATAGCCTTGGGAGATAACTCCAAAGGCTATGGAGATAGAATACATCCGTATAAAAAGGTTTAACCTGGAAAGAGAAAAGGCTTATGCAACAGGAACAGATGCAATACATTGTTGTTTAATTCCGCTGGCGGGCTATTACTTTTTCTCAGTTTCTCCGCCCTTTGGGCTTCATGGCAGCGGAAAGATTGAACCGGTTAAAAAGTCATGTTAACCCTTTTTGTACGCGTAACTTCCATGTATGCAGGCGAGGGGATGGATAACCATCATTTTACTGAGGTGCATGATATTTATGTAAAGGATTTGAAATGCAAAAAGGTGAATGTAGCTGCATTGGTGCTTCAAGGTACAGAGGAGAAGCCTATTTATAACGTGACTTTTGATAACGTGGATGTGGATAAAGCAGGGATAGGTCTTGGTTTCTCGAATACGAAGACAATTGGGGTTTCTAATTGTAATGTGGGAGGTTATGTTGGGGTGCCGTCTACAGCCAGTGCGAAAGATGGTATATTCGATAAATAGATTTGTTTGACTTCTTGGTTTACTTCGCCGATTCCTTGAAAGATTCTTGTTACGCTGGAATGACAGAGTAAAAGGAAAGCAGGAAACCGTTTCCGGACAGGCTGGGGGAGGATTTTTCATCCCTCAGCTAAACAATGTTTTTATAGATGGTTCTATAAGTAAAAAGACGATAATTATGAGTACAAACGAATTTGCCCGAATTTTTATTGACTTGGATTAAGAGTTTTCTATCATGGATAGGCATCCCGCGCGATAGGTTGAATGAACTGGATGAGATTATTTTCTTGATCCTGATTGTGGTTATTGCTTTTGCTGTAGGAGCTGTATTTCATTATTTATCTGTGCGTTTCACACGGAAGGTGTTGAAATATAAAAATATCAGTTTTTTAAGTTCGCTGATAGAATACAATGCTTTGCGGAAAATGTCTGCGGTCATTCCGCCGCTTATTATATCCGCTTTGTTGCCGTTTGCATTCGATTATCGTTCTACTTGGTTTACTGTCAGTGAAAAAATCACTTGGATTTATTTCTTTATCGCTTTGTTGTTTTCGGTCAATGCCGTGTTAAACTCGGTAGGTAATGTGCTGATGAACAAGGAGCAGTTACAGAATCGTCCGATGAAAGGTTTCATACAGATCTTTCAAGTGATTTTTTCGTGTGTTGCCATCATTGTCATCATTTCCATATTGATTAATAAGTCGCCTCTCAACCTGATTACCGGACTGGGTGCTTTTGCTGCCGTACTGATGTTGATTTTCAAAGATACCATCTTGGCTTTGTGGCGGGGGTACTGCTTTCCGAGAATGATATGGTGCATATCGGCGATTGGATTGAGATGCCGCAGAATAATGTGAATGGGGTGGTGATGGATATCACTCTGAACATTGTGAAGGTTCAGAATTTCGATAATACTATTGTCACTATACCTCCTTATTCATTAGTCTCCGGTTCATTTATCAATTGGCGTGGGATGACTGAATCGGGCGGGCGGCGTATTATGCGCGAGTATGCATTGAAACTGGATTACATACAACCCTGTACTCCTGAATTTTTGGAGAAAATGAAGAAGTTTGATGCTGATTTGGCCGACTTTATCACAGAAAAGCAGAAACAGGCGGCTGAAGGAAAAGTAGCGAATACTGACAATCCGGCCGGATTGGTAAATGGAACCATCGATACGAATGTAGGGCTGCTTCGTGCTTATATGACTCTCTATCTGAAGCGCCATCCTTTTATCAGTAAGGACCTGTTGCTGATGGTGCGCACATTGGCTCCTACGGAGAATGGCCTGCCCGTACAAATTTATTGTTTCTCGTCCAATAAGAACTGGCCTAGTTATGAATCTATCCAAGCGGAAATCATGGAACATTTTGTTTCTGTTCTTCCCGAGTTTGGATTGTATCCGTTCCAGAATCCTACTGCCAGAGATTATGTAATTAGTGGTTTGATAGAGTCTGGCAAGGACCTTTCTACTGTAGACGGAATTCCTTGGCATTCGGTCTTGCCAAAGGAAGAAAAGGTATAGTTAGGGATTTAAACATTTATTAATGACTTGCGGTTGAACAATTCTTGTTGCCGCCGTGTTATATAAATGTGTTTTCATAGTATTAGATTAAAGGTTGAAGATTGCAATCGGCTTGAGAGAAGTAGTTGCATCTGAAGTAGAAGCGTCTACTATAAAAAATATAGAAAAGGTTGTTCCTTACGGGACAGCCTTTTTGTTTTGTTAAAAGAAACCATTCACTTTAACTTGAAATGTTAAAGGAGTTGTTGCTTTTATTAAACAATACTATAATTTCTTCTTAACGCTTCCTTAAATTTGCAGATAGCAGGAAAGTGTGTATATTCGCATGTGTGTTTTTCATAGTATTAGATTTAAGGTTAACAAAAGGTTGGAGCAAGGCGTTGCTCTTTTTTTATGCCTATACTCCAAATTGCCTTTGCTTTCCTCTTTCCGGTACATCTGTCAATCACCCTTTTAATAACTGCCATTGGAGCAAGTTCCACCAACGTTTCACCAAATCCCGCTCATTCGCTATCACTTGCGCAATATCTTTATAAGCTCCCGGCGCTTCATCCAGTTCATCCTGCGAACGGAGTCCGTGAATGATTCCTTGCTGGTTCATTCGCTCTTTCTCTTCATCCAGTGACAAACGGCGACAGGCATCCTTTCGTCCCATCAATCGGCCGGCACCATGCGAACAGCTTTTGAAGCTCTCCGGATTACCCAGTCCTTCAACGATATAGGATTTAGTACCCATAGATCCGGGGATGATACCAATCTCACCTATAGCACGCGTAGCTCCTTTTCGGTGCACAATCACATCCTGATCGAAATGGTTCTCCCAGGCTGCATAGTTGTGGGCAATATTAATCATAGGCTCAAAGTCCGTTTCAGGTTTCACAGCCTGGATGGCTTCACAAATACGGGTCATCATCAACTGACGGTTAGCAAAGGCAAAGGCCACACAGTAATTCATTTCACGGAAATAATCCTTTGCCATCTGCGTCTCCATTGGCAGGTAAGCCAGTCCCGATACCATTTCAGAATACCATTCTCATTCCAATATTGCGCAATCTTATTATAGTGATTGGCAACCTTCAAACCAATGTTACGGCTTCCGGAGTGAATCATCACCCACACATCAGACGTTTCGGTATCTTTCTGAATCTCAATAAAGTGGTTTCCTCCTCCCAAGGTTCCTATCTGCTTCAAACAAGCCTCGTACTGATTCTTCAATATAGGCATCTCCTCAAGGTCGAATCCTTGTGGAAGTAACTCCTGATCTTGCTTTTTAGTATGATGATCGAATCCCAAGGGAATGGCCGCACGAATCTTCGACATGATGGAAGTCAAATCCGTATAACTAAAATCTTCCGCTTTTAGATTCGTCTTAATCGCACACATACCACAACCGATATCCACTCCCACAGCATTGGGAACAATCACGCCATTGGTAGCCAACACACCGCCAATAGGCATTCCTTTTCCCGCATGCGCATCAGGCATGATGGCAATATGTTTAAATGCAAAAGGCAGTGAAGTCAAATCCATAATCTGCGACATACAAGAGTCCTCTACTTCATCCAACCAAAGTTTTAGCGGGTAAAACGTGTTCCCATAATTACTTTTTCCATACATCTTTTCTTTTATCAATTCATATAAATCTCGTTATCGGGAGCAAAGTAAGAAGGGAAGTACGAAATCTATTTGCGTAGTTGATATTATT
>ENA-OQAJ01000346-OQAJ01000346.1-human-gut-metagenome-genome-assembly--contig:-NODE-346-length-14484-cov-1.798496_pt1 | contig 14484 bp, 21 predicted proteins | sample MGYA00242736_ERZ504529 | MGnify/ENA primary metagenome ERZ504529 (study PRJEB26092, sample SAMD00036275) | human gut metagenome | host: Homo sapiens | study: EMG produced TPA metagenomics assembly of...
CCGTTTCTTCCCTCAGAAAAAATCACATGCAGCTTGTGGATATCTTTGCTGCAGTGCATAAGATGCGTCCGAATAGCAGGCTATGGCTCGTAGGCGGTGGAGAACTGGACGACAGTCTCAAGAATCAAGTCAAATCCAAGGTACATGAGCTTGGTCTTGATGAGAGTGTGGTCTTTACTGGTGTGCGCACCGATGTGAACCGCCTTATGCAAGGAATGGATTTATTCATATTGCCTTCCTTGTTCGAAGGTTTTCCCATGACCATGATTGAGGCACAATCCGCCGGATTGCCTTGCATGATTTCCGATAAAAGTGCCGCCGCAATGCGATGTAACCGGGAATGTGCAGATCATGACTTTGGACTCCACTCCCGAAGAATGGGCAAAGCATATTCTCGATCAGAGTGACAAATATGCCGCGAAGTCTGATCGCGCCGACGGTGCGAAATCAGTAACCAAGGCGGGATAATGACATCGTGAAGAACGCCGAATGGCTGCAGGATTTTTTATGTGAATGCATTAGCCAAGGCTGAAGCGAGGGAACGCCGCTGATGGAACAAATAGAGACGGACCAAGTCGTTCATAATTGGCGTGACAACCATAATAAAAAACGCCGCTATAATGCTGACATTCATCGTTATGATGATTGCGAAAATCATTACGCTGATGTTGCCGAAGAAAATATTTTTTTTGACAATAACCGTATTCTCGGTATGGCCCAACGGCGATGATTCGGTCAAGGCATGGGGCGGCTCATATGAGGTGGCTGCGAATTTCTTCAAGACCGTTAACGTGTTCAATTTTGTCAAGATGACTGATTGGAGCTGGTTCCTCGGTCTGTTGATGCGGGTATCATTCTGTTGGTAATCACCAGAATTGACGAGCCGGATCTGCCTCAATTAGTGTTCCTTCTTGCTTGCGTTGGATTGCTGAATATTTATGTGTTCAATATCGGCAAGGACGTCATTCAATTCCTGTTCTTCTTTGCCGTATATCTGGTGATTATCTCGCCTATCGGCAACACCACGGTGAAGCTATTTGATTTCATCGTTGATTCTGTATTTTTGAAAGTACGGTGTTCCGTGCCTACTATATTCTGATTGCGGCGCTGGCCATTGCGGTCTATTGCATTCTGCGCCTGTTCCACCGGTTTGTTAATCTTCCTCGTGTGGTTCGATTACTGGGAATTCTGCTCAGTATGTATGTGCTGGTATGCGCGGTGATGTTTGTCGCACGTGTGGCCAAGCCAGATGAATTCCAATTGATTATGAGTGTTCGCGATGCCAGCCTTGCTGGTCGTGATGCGGATACGAGGCCTCGGTCACCATCATTCAGAATTGGATTGGCGGTGATAGCGCATCGAGCGGCAATCTTCCGCTATTCCTCGTGAATTACGGTATCAACGCGGCCCGTATGCTCGTTCCCGTGGAATTACTGACGAAGGGCATGCAGTATATTCCATTCTTGCTTTTCCAGCTGGCGGTTACTGTATATCTGGCTGGTTTGTTTGTTCATGTCGATGAGATCGAGGATGAAAACCAGTTCCTCGCATTGTCCATTTTCTTGGGTTATTTCCTCGCGTCAGCTATTTTCGAACCCGATTTCGGCTCGTGGGTGCGGCACGAATCAGCGACTTTCCCGGTGCTCCATTTACTGGTGATGTCTTCCAACCAATGTGTTTCAGCATGGAAGGCCAATGCGGCGGCCCTTAAATCCAAGTTCCATAAGCAATCCAAACACTCATCGTCATGGGAAGGTGAAGTCGCGTGACGAGGTCGCATATCGCGTTTTTCTCTGGTGACATTACTCGATCCGGGGGCACGGAGAACGTTTCCATTATGGTGGCAAATGAGTTGGTGAAGGATTCCTCCTATAAGGTTTTTTTCATCAGTTTGTTCGAGGAGCAGCCACAACCGTTTTTCCCGATTGACGAGGCCATCAAACGGGACACTGTGTATTCGACAGTCACACACGGTATTCAGCATTACTTTGATACGGTAAAACAGCTGCGCGGACTGGTAAAAAAGCATCATATTGACGTGCTGATTGATATCGACGGCATTCTCGACATGTATACGTTGCCATTGAAACGTGGCACGGGTGTGAAGGTCATCTCTTGGGAGCATTTTCAACTATCTGCAGAATCCCGGTGTGCCCTACCGTAAACTACGCGGCCGTGGGCGGCCCGTAAGGCCGATGCCATAGTGACGCTCACCACAGCGGACAAGAACCTATATGAGCAGCATCTCAACCCCAAATGTCCGGTCATCGACATTCCGAACCCAATGATCGTACCGAGTCCGGCACCGGTATATGCTGCTGCGTCTCAGACGATTTTGAGTTCCGGTCTCTGACCTATCAAAAAGGGTTCGACATGCTCGTGGATGTAGCGGAGCAGGTGCTTCCGCGGCACCCGGATTGGCAGTGGCTTATTCTCGGTGAAGGCGAAGACCGTCCAATGCTCGAAGAGAAGATAGCTCGAGCAGGCATCGGTAAGCAACTCATACTGAAAGGTCGAGTACCGGATACGGACAGCTACTACCGTAAATCCGCGTTTTTCGTGCTGACCTCACGGTTTGAAGGCTTGCCGATGGTATTGCTGGAAGCTAAGGCGTATGGTCTTCCCATTGTGAGTTTGACTGCGACCGGACCGTCAGAGATTATTGAAGATGCACTCAACGGTAATTTAGTGCGTCCAGATGATATTTCTGGCATGGCTGAAAGCGTCAATCGCCTCATTGAAGACAGGGCAATACGCGAGCGGTATGCTCTGCATGCCGGTGACGGCGATGGTCGCTTTGCCAAGGAAACCATCATCGACCAGTGGAAGACGTTGCTGAACATGGTGCTTCGCCCGATATCAAGGTAGTGATACGAATGAACGACAATCTACAGCATTCTGCGGGTGCCCGGCGCATCTCTTGGGTGGACTATGGTAAGGGATTGGCCATATTACTGGTGTTCTGGGGGCATGCCATATGCCCGGAACCAGTGAGGGCTTCGTTCTATGCCTTCCATATCCCAGTGTTCTATTTCCTTTCTGGTTATGTGTTTTCCACTAGGAAATATCATTCGTTCGGACCATTCCTCTGGCATAAGGTCCGCACGCTCATTATCCCCGGCTTGACGTTCGGTTTCCTCATAGTCTTCTTCAAATGGCTGAACGGCTTGATCGCAGGCGAAGCGTATTCCGTGAACCCGTTGAAGCTGTTGATTGGTGTTTTCGTGGAATTGCGTGGCGGCGATTACTCGGTGATTCCATGGTTCTTCGTCAGCATATTCATCATCGAGCTTATGGCCTATTGGATTTTCGGTCTGGCAAAGGAACATGCTGGTGTGCTTTTGTCTCTGGCTTTGATTGCTCCGTGGTCGGCTACTGTTATGCCACGTTCATTGGCAAAATCGTGCGTGGAGTTTGGAAACCGCATGTACGGGCTTCGGATTCTTTGTGCTTGGGTACCTCGCTAAGTCCCCGGGTAAAACTTGGTTTGCCTCGATCACCCGACCGGCATGGTTGCCGCTATGGTTGGTAGTAACGGCTGCAGGCACGTGGTTGAATGTAACTATTGCCCATCAGCGTCTCGACGTGTATATGAACGAGTATGGATGGTATCCGTTCACCATGATGCGCGTTGGGCGGCATCGCGTTGGTGTTGGGGTTGTTGCAGTTGCTGGAATACCACGAGCGGACCGCTGCCGCCAAGCCAGTGAGTTCACTGTTGCGATACATAGGCAAAAATTCGTTCATCTTCTACAGTCTGAACCAAGTGGGATTGCTTATCGGAGAAGAGATCCTGGGAGCCTGCGGTATTCCTCTCAATAACATCACATGGCCATGGCAATTGCTTTGGGGAGGGGCTTGTATAGTGATTGCTGTATTGCTATGCGTTCCGATGGTCGAATTCACCAACCGGTGCTTCCCCCAAATCCTGGGGAAGCCGCGTCGTATTAGCGCTGCATCTTGAAAGGACACTTGACATGCCCACGCGTTCGGTAGCTCTGATTACATATCACGCTGCGCACAATAATGGTTCGTTCTTGCAGGCGTATGCCACACAGCGCAAGATTCAACAGCTTGGCTATGACTGCGATATCATCAATTTCTCGACGCCCCGGCAGCAATATCTGTATGACGTATACAAGAAGGTGTCTGGTCCGAAGGACATCGCCAAGAATCTGTATGCGCTGTTCCACCACAAGCTGATTCAACGACGTCACAACGATTTCACTAACCTTATGCACTCGGCGCTGCAACTCACTCCGAAGTTTTATGAGGACCTCTCCCAGATGGGTGATCTTGAGACACAATACGATGTATTCGTCTCCGGCAGCGATCAGATCTGGAACATGGACGCGTGGGATTATAGTGACGCTTACTTCCTAAGCTTTGTTCATCACAAGCCTAAGGTTTCTTACGCCTCCAGCATGGGCGGTCATATTCTTGACAAAACGTGGAGATACGGCACTTGCTAACCATTATCGAACACTACTGGCTGATTACCAGGCCATTTCCGTGCGAGAGAAGACTGCGCAGGATTATCTCCAGCCGCTGTTGGACAAGCCGGTGACGCAGGTTATTGACCCCACATTGTTGCTTGAGCGGAAAGATTACGAAGAAATCACGCTCCTCGGCTAGTCGAGGAACCGTATATCTTCTACTACGCGATTGACTCTATAGAACTCAACGACAGCGCGGCTAAGGCTGTGCAACAGTATGCTCAGGCCACAGGGTTGCGGTGTATGTAATGTTCACCGGCAATAAGTCGTATGGTCTTGAGAAGTATGGATTCCATCTGCTGGAGGTGGCGGCACCGAACCATTACCTCAGCCTGATTAAGAACGCTGAGCACGTGTTGACCGCCTCGTTCCATGGCACGGCATTCTCCATTCTGTTCGGCAAACAGTTCCATGTGGTACGTGGCAAGCACAACGGTAAGGTCAATATGGATGACCGTATGAGCTCATTGCTCTCCACATGTGGTTTGAGCGGCAGCAGCTCATCGAGGGCGAGGCTTGGACCGATGACGTCATCGATTATGAGCGTGTGTATCCGCTATTGGATGTGGAACGCAACCGTTCGCTGGATTATCTGCAATCGGCGTTGCAGGTGAACGAGTAACGAGTAAAAGGAGCACATCATGAAGGCTTTGGTGAAACGTCTCCTGCCTGAATCGGCATTGGCATGGTTACGCGGATGCGAATCCGATATGAAATTACGACGTGAAACCCTTCACCAGATGAAGCGGTTCCGCCGCAACTACGCAAGACGAGGCTCCACGCGCAAAAGTCATCTGGAAACTAGGATTGTATTCTTTACCCATCAGATTGAAAAGGGGCTGAGTCACACTGATTTCCGATATGGTTTCGGCAAAAAGGTGTTGGCTCAGATGGCGCCGCTGATGGAAACTCTGCGTACCACAGACCCGGACATCGCACATAACGAGGTCTATCGAACCGCTCTATCCGCATTGCACGAATATCGTGTGCGGCATGAGGCCAAGCAATTCGATTTGACTTATGCCAAAGATCTGTTCAGCCAACGGATATGGAACGAGATTGAATCCACGAACGACCGAAGCGGCGGAGACCTTATCATCCGGAGTACAGACAAGCGTGATAACGCAGAGCTTTCGTTCTCCCAACTTATGGAACAGCGCCATTCGGTACGTGAATTCGCTGAAACCCCGGTGACGGTGGAAGAAATCATGAATGCGGTGCGTGTCGCCATGCGTACGCCGTCGGTCTGCAATCGTCAGCCCACACGAGTGCACATCATCACTGATGCAGAGCTCATCAAAAAGGCCATGCCATTGCAGGGCGGATTCCGTGGGTACCCGATGCCGCCTGCGTTGGTGCTTATCACTGGTGACAATCAAACAATGATGAACCAGGATGAACGCAACGAATGCTATACGGATGGTGGACTGTTCGGTATGTCGCTGTTGCTCGCACTGGAGGAACAGCAGATTGCCGCGTGTCCGCTTAACACCATGTTGCCAATGAAACGTGATGAAGCGACGCGTGAATTGCTCCACATCCCGGACAGCGAATTCCTCGTTATGTACATTGCGGTCGGCCATTTCCGCGATGAGGTGAAGACCTGTAAGTCTCAGCGCTTTAGCGCTGATGAGATTGTGACGGTACACGCATGAGCGCTGTAACAAGCGAAAACAGTAACGCCGGCTTGCCATTGGTCAGTGTTGTGGTTCCGGTATATAAAGTTGAACGATGGCTTGATCGTTGTGTGAGCAGCATCGTGCATCAGACGTATAAGAATCTTGAGATTATTCTCGTTGATGATGGCTCGCCTGATGGAAGCTCGAAGAAATGCGATGAATGGGCAGACCGAGATAGTCGAGTTGTCGTCTTGCATCGTGCCAATGAGGGGGTCTCCGCTGCACGTAATGCCGGTATGGACGCTGCCCACGGTGATTATCTGTGTTTTGTGGATTCCGATGACGCCGTTGAACCTCAATTGGCTGAAACCGCTGTGCGAGCCGCGCAACGTTATGATGCGCAGATAGTCTTCTACGCCAATATGAATGACCGCTACAACGATGAGGGAACACTGCTGGATTCCGCGCAGCAAAGTTCCGTGGCGTTCGTTGCGGAGACTGCTAAAGAATTCAAACGTCATTTTTTGGAACTGAGCCATGGCCAATATGTATGCCCGCCGTGGAATAAGTTGTTCCTGACTTCGTTTGTGAAGCAGGTCGGAATCCGCTTCCCTGAAGGCGTTGTCGGTGGTGAGGACTCCGCATTCAACTTCCCCTTGTATGTGGCTGCGGAACGGGTGGTTGCCATTGATGAGCCGTTGTATCGATACTCGATGCGTGTGGGCAGCACCATGAACACATTTGATCCGCGTCTGCTGGAAGGACGCGTGAGCGTCCATGCCGCACTGTTGCCCATCATTCAGGAATGGAATCCGACATATCTGAATGATCACGATAATCGATTGATAACGAATGTGTGGATTGTGCTCTCTCTGCTATATGCCGATCGTAGACCGCAAATTCGGCAGAGGAGAGGAACAATAGTACGTGGTATCATTGCCAATCCGGTGGTACGCGAATGTGCGCGCTCAGTGAATGCGGTCGGTACCAAAAATCGATTGATGACCGTGCTCATCCATAACGGCAATGTCTTAGCTACGCGAATCATCATGCGTGCGGTTAACCTGTTGAAGCGGATAAGATCGAAGGTGTCGCGATGACGGGTGAAATGCAATCGCCGGATGCGTTGATTAGCGTGATCGTGCCGGTCTACAAGGCTGAGCAAACACTGGATCGTTGCGTAGGCAGTATCGTAAGCCAAACCTACCGTAATCTGGAAATCATTCTTGTTGATGATGGTTCGCCGGATGACTGCCCCGGCCATGTGTGATACATGGTCAGTGAAAGATGCCCGCATCAAGGTCGTTCATCAGAAGAATGGTGGAGTGACGAAAGCACGGAATACGGGTTTGGCATGTGCCACTGGTGATTTGTTGGCATGGGTCGATAGTGACGATTGGATTGATCAGCACTATTTGGATGAGATGTATCAATTGTTGGTTGAATCTAACGCTGATATGGCGGTGTCCAAGAAGCGGGTTGAGTCGAATAGCGCATGCGCCCTTGTATCTGATGCTGAAGAGATTATGCAGATGCATGTTATTGGGACGTTTTGGATTTGAGTTATGGCGCACGTTGACAAAAACGGAAAAAATATTCGAATCTGCAATTTCAGGAGCTGAAAGTCGGAGAAGACGCCGATATGCTCATGCGAGTGCGTTCCAGATGTTCTCGAATCACGGTATCTCATATTCAAGGCTACCATTACAGCATAAACGAGCAATCCTCGGTGCATGGGGTGGAATAGATTCCAAGCTTGATTGGATGCGCAGCCAGCGTATGCAGGAACAGTATATCGCAGCGCATCATCCAAATCTTTTGGGATGCGCCAAATATAATCGAGTATATGCTTTTAGCCTTATGCTGCGAGGTCTGCGTGGTGCCGATAAGAATAATGCGATAACCGAGTTGAAGAAAAAATTGCGTCGAGGAATTATTACGGCATTGCCTGCATTGCCTTGGTCATTGCTTAATGCATCCGAAAAACGTGAAGCAATGGCTGCCTTAAAGGTCGTTGTACTTGGGTAATTATTACCGTAAAGAGATTGATCGATTATGAATAAGTATAGAACTCTGTTATTGAATATAGGCTTGTTCGGCATTAATACAGTCGCGACTAAACTTATTACTTTCTTGCTTGTCCCTCTGTATACGTACTACTTGTCGACCAAAGAGTTTGGCATCACCGACATGTCTTTGACGGTGATTTCTTTGGTCCTGCCTATTGCGTCAATGTCGATATCCGATGCGGTGTTGCGTTTTGTGATAGATGACAGCAATGATCAGAAATCAGTGGTGTCATATGGCCTGATTGTTATCGGCTTGAGTTGTGCCATTGTCGCGTTGTTGCTTCCTGTACTGAAACTCTCTGTATTCGGCGGGCTGGGCAATTACTCTGGGTACTTTCTGCTAATGTATGTGTCTACGGCATTGATGACCTATGCGGGTAATGTAGCACGCGGATTGAACCAGATTAAAATCATACCGATATGCGCATCGATCTCAACACTCATCACAGGTATCAGCGCATATCTTTTTAATCGTGCGACAGGGAATCGGCATTCAGGGATATTTCATATCTGTTAGTGCCGGTCCGTTGGTCGGTACTGCAATTTATACCATTGTCGGTAAGCACTATAAGTATTATTCTCTTCGTTCGCTTTCCGGTAATGTGCCGTTGATTAAGAATATGTTGGTATATGCATTACCATTGGTTCCCAATACGCTTTTCTGGTGGCTTGGAACAAGTATCAATCGCTTCTTCATTACTGGAATGCTGGGGGATTGGTGCATCAGGACTTTACGCAGCAGCCAGTAAGATTCCGAATCTGTTTGAATCTGGCATATTCCATTTTTCAGCAGGCATGGCAGCTCTCAACATTCCAGGAATATCGTAAGAGCGACATCGGGAAATTCTTCTCGATGATATTGATTCCGTTGCAAGCAGTTTTGACGGTCGGTGCATCTTTCATCATGCTGATTTCGCAGTTGCTGGCTTCATTTATGCTGCAAAAGAGTTTCTATTCCGCGTGGACGTTGATTCCGGTTGTCTTGCTCGGCTTCTATTTCAGCTGTATGAATACGTTCTACGGAACGGTTTATACCACACTGATGAAAACGAAATACCTCATGACAACACGATAGTTGGCTCACTGGTATGCGTCATCGCAACAGCAGGGTTGATTCCTGTTCTGGGACTCTATGGCGCAGGAGCAGCCAGCATATTATGCAACGCGGTGATTTATGTAATGCGCATGATAAATTCAAGACGCCTTGTGTCAATCGATGTGAACTATTGCATATTGGTTATTTCCATTGTGCTGTTAGGCGTGCAGATGATGATTACTGCGATGGCGGTTCCATATTATTGGGTTTATGGCGTATTGATATTTCTCGTATTGACTGGCATGCACGGTATGCGTTGTGTGCCTTTGCTTCGGCTTGTTGTAGGCAAGAGAAACAGGTAGGGAGAAAGCCATGCAGAGCACAACCACGAATGCCGTATTCCTCGAATGCTATCTTGCGCACAATGTAGGTGACGATTTATTCTTGGAAACTCTCCTCAGGCGTTACCCGGATACGCATTTCACATGCGTGGCGGATGGTTCCTATGATTGGCTCCTTGAAAGATACCATAATATTAGTCTCGTAAGGCCTCCGCGCAAGAAGAGTGCATTGAGGGGCAAGCTGTCTTTACTGTCTTCGATTTCATATACGAATGAACTTGCTGCCTTGAAATGTCAGTCAGTGAGGAATTGCGGCATTCTTGTGGTCATCGGTGGCTCTCTATATATACAACCGATCTGGAAACATTCGTTGTTCACTACGGTGTTTTCTCTGCGTGCGTTTTGCAACGCAAACGTTTATATTCATCGGCTGATAAAACTTTTGTTCTTGGAACGAATTTTGGACCGTATCGTAACTCCTGGTACAAGAAGTCATATAGCGACATTTTCAATAAATATGTTACCGATATCTGCTTCCGTGACCAATACACGTTCCAACTATTTAAGAGTGATGAGCATATAAGGGTCGCTCCGGATATTTTGTTCGGAACGAATTTCCACGTGTGGAACGTAAGAAAAAGGTCCTGTTCTCTGTTGTTGATCTCGGCAATACGATGAAATTCCGTGATTTATCTTCATGTTCTGCGGATTATGATTCGTGGATTGTTAATGCTGCAAATTGCTATGCGAATTTGGGATATGATATTCAACTGTGTGGATTCTCAACCGTTGAGCATGATGATGTGGCGGTTGCCCGTATCAGTCATCTCCTTGCGCAGGAGTCGATTCAACATGACTGCTTGACATATGATAACGATACATCTCGGATTCTGAGTGCGATAGCGGAGTCGGAAGTTATCGTGGGAACACGATTCCATGCCTCGATTCTAGGACTTGCCGCTGGCTGTAAGGTGCTTCCAATCATTTACAGCGATAAGACCTCGCATAGTTTGGATGATATTGGATTCGCCTCTGATATAAGATTGGATTTACGTAATTTTTAAGTCTGACGATATTTTCAATCTGTCGCAAAAGTACTTGCAAGAGAGCGCGTGGACATCGGCGAAGTCAAAAACGCAGTCTCAACGTCACTTCATCGGATTAGATTGCGTATTAGGGGCGGCCGATGATGAGAGTTTCTGGAGAGAAGATCGTGAGTGGAATTGTGGGTACCCACTCGCTCATGTGTTTTGAGGTTTGGTGCGATTATGTGTACGCAAATGCATAATGTATCAGGTGGTCACTTGGTAATCAGCGTTATCGTGCCCGTATACAACGTTGAGCGTTGGCTGGATCGTTGTGTAACGAGCATTGTGGGGCAGACTTATAAGAACTTGGAAATCATCTTGATTGATGATGGTTCTACGGATAAGTCTTCGGAGATGTGTGATGCTTGGTCCCGACTGGATAATCGTATTCGTGTTATTCACAAGGCCAATGGGGGATTATCCTCTGCTCGCAATGCTGGACTTGGCATCGCGACAGGTACGCGAATTGCGTTTGTGGATAGCGATGACTGGATTGATTCCGAGATGCTGTCCACGATGAATCAATGGATGGATGAACAATCCGCTGTGGATGTGGTGATGTGCGGTACTATCAAAAACTATGAGAACGGGCGTGAGCAGTGCATTGATGGCGACCTGCCACAACGGGTTTTCACAAGCGATCAGACGTTACATAACTTCCTGTATCGGAGCAACCGCATGGCCAGTGCTGTATGGAACAAATTGTTCGATGCTACATTGTTCAAGGACGGTGAAGGGAAAACCGTAATTCTTTTCCCAGAGGGTCTCGATAACGAAGATTATTATCTGCTGGCCCATATATACCGAAGGATGCGTGGAATTTACTTCAATCCACGCGGATTCTACCATTATTGTATTCGTACGGGGTCCATAACCACGGCTGGAATGAATGCTCATAGCCTGGATAAAGGCATCAGCTCCGAACGATATTGTGATTATCTGGAGGACAGTGGATACACAGACAAAGTGGCATTGGCTTACGGCCGTATGCAGGGTTGGTATGACACGCTCTATGATGTATTGAATAAGCAAGCGGATGGCGCAACAATCGCGTATTGCCGACACCGTCTTGCCGATAGAGCGTCGTATGTTTTATCCAGCCCGCAGGTGTCTGTATTGCGCAAGGCCAAAATATGGGCGATGATTCATATCCCGCGGATATATCATAGCTTGACGGTGCTGAAAGGGGAGCAGTAACCCATGAATGAGCCTGTTCGCATTCTGCAGTGGGGCATGGGGCCGAATCTTGGCGGTGTCGATTGCCTGATGATGGATATCTACCGGCATATCGACCGATCCAAGGTGCAGTTCGATTTCCTATGCGATCATGATGCGGACAAGCTGGCCTTCGAGGATGAGATCCTTGCCTTGGGCGGTCGTGTGTTCCGTGTCATGGTATCGCAGCACGAATCCATGATGAAGTCCCGTACTGCATTGATGTCGTTTTTCCGAGACCATCCTGAAATACAAGGCATTCACGTAAACGCGAATTTCCCATACGCGCTTCCTCTTAAATATGCGGCGGAGAACGGAGTGCAGCTTCGTATTCTGCACTCTCATAACGCGGGTACCGCTGCGAGCCATGACCATGATGATTTGGCTCATACATTGATATGGTGTCTTCGGGAATGGCAGACTAGACACCAAATTAGCCGGTATCCGAATTTGTATTGTGCTTGTTCAAAGGCCGCCGCAGAATATATGTTCCCGGGCAAGCCATTCACGTGGGTTCGTAACGGTATTAACACCGTGCATTTCGCTTATGATGAAGTGGTGCGTAGTGCCACGCGCGCTGAGCTACACATTGCACCAAGCACCTCTGTGATTGGATTTTGCGGGCGATTCCGTACACAGAAGAATCCGTTATTCCTGCTGGACGTATTCGCCGAATATCACCGCATGGTGCCTGATTCTTTGCTGATGTTGGTTGGCATTGGTGAGTTGCGTTCACTCATGGATGAGCGTATCGAGCAGCTAGGTATCAAAGATTCTGTGTTATACATGGGGTCGCAGCGCGACGTGTCGCCTTACTACCAGGCCATGGATGCTTTTCTACTGCCTTCGCTATATGAGGGGTTAGGCATTGTGTATGTCGAGGCGCAATGTGCGGGGCTCCCATGCTTTGCTTCTGCCGATGCTGTGCCTCCAGAGGCCAAGGTCACCGATTTGTTGCACTATGTGTCGCTGAAAGAATCAGCTGAGCAGTGGGCTCAGGAGATACGCGATGCTATTGAGATGACGGGTGAACGCCGGAATCATGCCGATGATGTGCGTGCTGCGGGCTACGATATTCGTGATGTTGCCGCACGGTTGCAAGACCTGTATCTGAACAAGGCGGAGCGAGCATGATGCCGGAGAATTCCACGAATCAGCCCATGGTGAGCATCATCGTTCCGGTCTATAAAGCGGGACGGTTTTTAGACGAATGCATTCGCAGTATTACCGACCAGACCTACTCTAGCTTGGAAATTATTTTGGTCGACGATGCTTCGCCTGACCAATGCCCGCGGATATGTGACGAGTGGTCCGAGCGTGACGAGCGGGTGTCCGTAATCCATCTGGGGAATGGTGTGGGAGCTTCTGGCGCCCGCAATGTGGGTTTGGATCAGTGTACCGGTGATTATGTGATGTTTGTGGATAGTGATGATTTGCTGGAGGCAGATGCGGTTCGTTATAGCGTTGAACAAGCGTTAGTTGGCGATTATGATTTGGTGATATTCGGCAAACACTATATCGATGAGTATGGAAATGTATCGCGCACCAATGTGATTGACCACGATATGGCAGCCATTGCCGATGAATCGGATTATTACACTACATTGTCTTATCTATTGCGCGCTGACTACCTTAACCCACCTTGGGGCAAATTATTCGCGCACAGGTTGGTGGAGCATGTTCGTTTTGATGCGGCGATGTGCTATGAAGAAGATCTTGTGTTCGTGCTTGCTGCTCTTGAAGCCGAGCCTAATGTGTTTACCTCGAGCAAAGCGTTATATGAATACCGGCATCTGGAGAGCGGTATGGCAAGTGTGTTCAAGCGAGAGAAGTCGCTGAACGTGGTCCAAGCGAATCATAAGAAAATACAGTTCTTTGCGGATTACATGAATGATAAGGGGGTATGCGAGAATGTGTCTTTCCATATAGCCAATGACATCGGCTGGGTGATTCCCATGATTAAAGGCGGCAAAGAAATTAGCGCTTCGCAGAAAGCCGATTACGTTATGGAGATGACCGGTGATTCGCAATTGCGGCCTTGCATGATGAAAGCATTGAATCATTCATGGATGACACGTTTTGCAGAAAATACTTATCACCTTGAATTGGAAATGGCTATGGGAAATTTATCTACGATAGCAAGGGAGATGCGTTGATGCGTGATCGCCCTCTTGTGAGCATAATAGTGCCAGTATATAACGTTGAGAGGTACCTGAATCGATGTATCAAAAGTATCATCACGCAAGAATATAAAGAGCTGGAAATTATTCTGGTTGATGATGGTTCTCTCGATGGCTGCCCACTGCTGTGCGATAAATGGGCGGAACAAGATAAACGGATCAGAGTAGTACATCAAGCTAATAGTGGATTATCCGCTGCACGCAATACTGGTCTAGAGATGATGTCTGGCGAATATATCGCATTCGTGGATAGCGATGATTACCTTGATTCTAGGTATGTTGATTCAATGCTGTCGGCCATTATTTCCGGGAAAGCAAATATGGCCATTTGTTCCATCTGTATAGAGGATAATAAATCAAGAATATCGGTTGATAATCATCGTATTGCTGATGAAGTGGCATTCGTTAATAGTAAGTATTGTCTAAAGCGAATGCATGGT
>ENA-OQAJ01000347-OQAJ01000347.1-human-gut-metagenome-genome-assembly--contig:-NODE-347-length-14445-cov-2.322741_pt1 | contig 14445 bp, 18 predicted proteins | sample MGYA00242736_ERZ504529 | MGnify/ENA primary metagenome ERZ504529 (study PRJEB26092, sample SAMD00036275) | human gut metagenome | host: Homo sapiens | study: EMG produced TPA metagenomics assembly of...
GGCAGCCCATGAGTGTCAGGGCGCGTAGCAGCGGGCTCCAGTCGGGGTTCTTCACGCCGACCAGCGGCAGGATGTAGTTGTCGATCAGCGACTGCAGGAACAGTGCGGATCCGGCTTGGGCGGCCGCGCCGACCAGAATGCACAGTACGATCGCCACGACATGCCACTTGTATTGGAAGATGTAGCCGAAGATGCGCTTGGTGGTTCCCGGCGCGGCTTTCTGCATCGGCGGTTTTGCGCCTGGCTTGTTACCCGGCTTGGTCTGCATGGTTTTTTCAGCGTTGTTCTTAGTCATTTCCGTTCCTCCTTTCACTTCAGTTCCTCAGGCTGGGCCTGGTTCTTGGTCTGCGACTCGTAGATGGAGCGGTATTCGTCGCAGGTCTTCAGCAGTTCCTCATGGGTACCGGATGCGGTGATGCGGCCTTCCTCCATGACGAGGATCATGTCGGATTCCTGCACGGACGCGATGCGCTGGGCGATGATGATCTTCGTGGTGTCGGGAATCTCGTTGTGGAACGCTTCGCGGATCAGCTTGTCCGTCTTGGTGTCGACCGCGGAGGTGGAGTCATCGAGGATGAGGATCTTCGGCTTCTTCAGGAGCGCGCGAGCGATGCACAGGCGCTGGCGCTGGCCGCCGGAGACGTTGGTGCCGCCCTGTTCGATGTACGTGTCGTACTTGTCCGGGAACTCCTGGATGAAGCCGTCGGCCTGCGCGAGCTGGCAGGCGTGGCGGATCTCCTCGTCGGTGGCGTTCGGGTTGCCCAGCGCAGGTTCTCGGCGATGGTTCCGGAGAACAGCACGTTCTTCTGCAGCACCATGGCGACTTGGTCGCGCAGGACCTCCATGTCGTAGTCGCGCACGTCGACGCCGCCGACCTTGAGCGAACCGTCGGTCACATCGTACAGTCGCGGCACGAGCTGCACCAGGCTGGACTTCGCCGAACCGGTGCCGCCGACGATGCCGACGGTCATGCCGGAACGGATCTTCAGGTTGATATTGTCGAGCACCGGCTTTTCGGAGTTATCAGAGTAGCGGAAGTCGACGTTGTCGAATTCGATGGACCCGTCGGCCACTTCCTTGATGGGGTTGGCCGGGTTGGTCACCGTGCTTTCCTCGTTGAGCACCTGGCAGATACGTTCCGCGGACGCTGGGAAATGATGCACATGACGAAGACCATGGACAGCATCATCATGGCCATGAGGATCTGCATGGCGTAGGTGACCAGTGCGGTCAGGTCGCCGGTGGTGAGCCCCAGCGCGGCATTATTGCCCGAGGCCACGATCTGCTTGGAGCCCATCCATGCAATGAGGATCATCGAGACGTATACGCAGACCATCATGAGCGGGTTGTTGAAGCTCATCACACGGTCGGCCTTGCTGAAGTCCTTGTAGATGCGCTGGGAGATGCGGCCGAACTTGCTGATCTCATGGGATTCGCGGGTGTAGGACTTGACCACGCGGATGCCTTGAAGGTTCTCGTCGACCACGTTGTTGAGCTTGTCGTAGGTGTGGAACACGCGCTCGAACACCGGGTGCACGTACACCGCCAGGCCGCACAGACCGAAGGCGAGAACAGGGATGCACGCCAGGAACACCAAGGAAATGGACGGGCTGATGCGGAACGAGAAGATCCACGCCACGATCATCATGATCGGGGCTCGCACACCCAGACGAATGATCATGGAATAGGCGTTCTGCAGGTTGGTCACATCGGTGGTGAGCCTGGTGATGATCGAGCCGGTGGAGAACTTGTCAATATTGGTGAAGCTGAAGCCCTGCACCTTCTCGAATTCGTCATGACGCAGGTTCTTGGCGAATCCAGCGCCGGCGATCGCGGCGAACTTACCGGCAAGGAAGCCAGCCGCGAGCGAACATAGCGAGCACGCCAGAAGAATCAGACCGAATTTGACGATGGCGGGCATGCTTTTGCCGGTGATGCCTTCATCAATCAACGACGCCATCACCGTGGGGATGAGGATTTCCAGAACACCTTCGACCACCACAAATATCGGGGTGAGAATGCTGGGCTTCCTATATTCACGCAGCGATTTGCCAAGCGTGCGTACGAGATGCCGCTTTTGTTTTGGCTGCGATTGCACCGCAGCCGTTGTCACGTTTGTTCCGCTCACTTACTCTTCCTTTCCTGTTTCGTCTTCCTGTGATGTTTTCCGTACAGTTGGTTGCGATTCGCATTCCCGCGATTGCCGTTCCCGCGATTCCGCCTCGCACAATGCCAGGCTGGAGTAGCGACTTTCGTCGCCGATCAGCCCGGTGGAGACCAGATTGGTTTGCATCACGTCGAGCACGTGCATGAATTCGCGGATCTCGTCGTCGCTCAGGCCCTGCAGCAGAATGCCTTCCATGGCGATTGCGCTGGTGCGCAGCGCTTCGGCGATGTCGCGCGATTTGTCGGTAAGCACGATTTTCTTCAGTCGCGCGTCCCTCGGCACGGATTCGCGCACGATAAGCCCTTTGCGTTCCATCAATGCGAGCACTCTGCTCGACGTCGACCGGGTGATGCCGAAGCGGCGTTCCACATCCTGCGGGAAGATCTCTCGTTCCGAATGGCGTGCGAGGAAGGTGATGATGTCGATGTTGCCACCGCTCAGACTCTCCACTTCCATGGGGCGCGTCACCGCAAGATACCGGTTGATGACGTTGTGCAGCGATCGGATGGCGACGTCGGCGGCTGCATGCGCCTCGGTCCCACGCTCGGTGAACGCGGGGTTCACCGAAGCCGTTCCATCGTTCTGTATATCGTTCACGGAACATACGATAACACGTTGTACATACAACAGTTGCATATGCAACATTCAGCGTGTCGTGTGTGACGGAACCGGATCGCAGCACACCGAACGCAATATTGTAATCGCAAAATCGCTTAAAAATAGCCAAAAATAAGCCCGGAACAAGCCGAAACCAAGTATGAAAAAGCCGAGGATGTGGTCCGCACCGGTTCATTCGCGGGCCACATCCTCGGTCTAAATCCTTGAAACTCCTTTTGCTTACGTCTTGTTTACGTCAATCCGTCTTATTCGGCGGTTTCGGCGATTTTTGGCGTATTCATCGAGCATGAAGGCGGTGATGGCCTTGCCGCCGTCGCTCATCAGCATCGGCATGGAGTTGATCGGCATGGACTTGAGGAACATGCGCATCATGTCGTTGTCGGGCAGCTGCGGCAGATTGCCGGCCTCGCCTTCCGCATACACGGATGCGACGATTTTGGAGCCGACCGGATCGTCGGCCCATTCGCCGAACGTGGACCATTCGTCGAGCGGCAGGGCCTTGCCGTCGCCGTCGAGCGTGACGACGGCCACGGCGGCGATGTCGCGGCTGGACGTGCCGACTTCGACGGTGTATTCGCCGGCTTCGACATGCCAGTCATCGAACTTCTCGGACCAGTAGGCGAAGGCGCGCTCGTCCAGATCGAAGGAGATCTCAGCCGATTCGCCGGCCTTGAGGAACACCTTTCGGAAACCCTTGAGCTCATGCTTCGGGCGGGCTACGGCGGCCTTGCCTGGAGCCACGTAGACCTGCACGGTTTCGGCGGCGTCCACGTCGGACGTGTTGGTGACGGTCGCGGTGACGTGTGCGGTGTTGGCGCCGGTCTTGGCGACGTTCACGCCGTCGATCGCAAAGGTCGCGTAGCTCAGGCCGAAGCCGAACGGGTAGTCGACGGCCTTGTCGTACGTGTCGTAGTAGCGGTAGCCGACGAACACGCCCTCACCATAGTCGACGTGCCCCTCCTCGCCCGGCCAGTTGATCATGCTCGGATCGTCGTTGATGTCCATCGGAATGGTCTGTGCCAGCTTGCCGGACGGCTGACCTTGCCGAAGATCACGTCGGCGAGCGCCGGACCGCCCGCCTGGCCAAGCAGCCAGGATTCGAGGATGCCCTTGGCGTTGCCCGCCCATGGTGCCACGGAGACGACGGATCCGTTGGACAGCACCACGACGATGTTCTTGTTTTCGGCGGCGACGGCTTTGAGCAGTTCGACCTGCTTGGCTGGAATGTCGAGGGTTTCACGGTCGAAGCCTTCGGATTCGGCGGCTTCCGGAGGCCGAGGAACATGAGGACGACGTCGGCGTTTTTGGCGGTTTCGACGGCTTCGGCTTCGAGCTTGGCGTCGGCCGGTTCGAGGTCGAGGGTGAAGCCCGGTGCGAACGCGACGTCCGCTCCGCGTTCGGCGAGGGTGTCGAGGAAGCTGGTCATCTTGGTTGGGGTGATGTGGGACGATCCGCCGCCCTGGTAGCGCGGGGTGCGCGCGAATTCGCCGATGACGGCGATTTTCGCGTTTGCCGCGACCGGCAGGATGTCGTCGTCGTTTTTTGAGCAGCACCATGGATTCGACGGCGCCTGGTGGGCCACCTCGTCGTGGGCGTCCACGTCGAAACGGTAGTTCTCGACGCTCATGGCGGCACGGGTCTTGTTCACGAGGTCGACCATGCCTTGGGCCATGCGGTCGAGCTGTTCGGGCTGGATGCGGCCGTCACGTGCGGCGTAGACGATCTGGTCGTCCGTGTAGCTCGGCGGCATTTCAAGGTTGAGGCCGGCGTTGAGGGAGGCGACGCGGTCGTGGTCGGCGCCCCAATCGCTCATGACGATGCCTTCATACCCCCATTCGTCGCGCAGCACGTCGGTGAGCAGCCAACGGTTTTGTGCGGAATGCACGCCGTTGATGCGGTTGTAGGAGCACATGATGGTCCATGGCTGGGCGGTTTTGACGATGTGTTCGAAGGCCGGGAAGTAGATTTCACGCAGCGCGCGCTGGGAGATGTTGGCGGATACGCGCAGACGGTCGGTCTCCTGGTTGTTGGCCGCGAAGTGCTTGAGCGAGGTGCCCACGCCCTTGGACTGCACGCCGGCGACGATGCCGACTGCCTCATGGCCGGCCAGATACGGGTCTTCGGACCAATATTCGAAGCAGCGGCCGCCGAGCGGATTGCGCTTGATGTTGACTCCGGGGCCGAGGATGACGGCCACCTTCTCCTGGATGCATTCCTCCGCCATGGCCTCGCCGACCTTGTGGATGAGTTCCGGGTTCCAGGAGCTGGACAGGCCGGCCGCCGGAGGGAAGCAGGTGGCGGGCACGGAGTCGTTCAGGTCGGTTTCGCCGGTGCTGGATGCCAGGGATTTGCGCAGTCCGTGCGGACCGTCGGTGATCATGTAGCCGGGAATGCCTTTGGTTTCCACACCCTGCAGATGCCAGCGTCGCCGCCGGAGGTGAGGGACGCCTTCTCTTCGAGGGTCAGGTCGTTGACGGAAGGATAAGCGGTGTCGCTCATGAGCTGCCTCTTTCGTATGTCTTCTGTGTTTCTGGTGCCTTTCGGCTATTTTCTCGGCCGTCTCGCGATTGTTTCGCGGTGGGACTTCAACCCCGAATTCCCTACCTACCGATTGGTAGGTACTTTATCAAAAAACAATCCTCAACACGCCAATCATCTTTGGAAAAGAAACCGACCGACCGTAAAGTGAATTGCATATTCCAATAACCTCCAGCAACGACGGGAGCACATTATGGCCAACGACGAAGTCGACCGCAGAAGCGCGATTCTCAACGCGGCGGTCGAATGTTTCGGCACGCTCGGCTACTACGGCACGTCGCTGCAGCGCATCGCCACCATGGTGAACCTCACCAAACCGGGCGTGCTGCATTACGTCGGCAGCAAGGAAGGGCTGCTGCATGCGGTGCTCGACGAAAATGTACGACCGTGAGACCGAGGACGTCACCGCCGGCATGGTGCGCGACGAGCGTCCGCTTATCGCCGAAATGTGGCGCAGGACGGTGGCGGTCAACGCCAAACGTCCCGAATTGGTGCACATGTTCTCCACGCTGAGCGCCGAGGCGCTCAATCCCGACCATCCGGCGCATGATTATTTCGCCGAACGCGAGGAACGTATCGTGGAAGTGGCCGCGAACATCCGCTGGCATGTGCCGGAAGGCGTTGACGCCGAGCAGGTGCTGCGTTCCGGATTCGCGATGATGGACGCGCGCAGCTGCGTTGGCTGCGGGTTCCGGGCGCGATTTGAACGAAATGTGGGCGAGTTGCGAGGACGTGCTCTTCCCCCTGCCGCAGTGGGAGGGCTACCGCTGACCATGAAATATCTGTTGGCACCGGATTCGTTCAAGGAAGCCGCTTCCGCGCAGGCCGTGGCTGAGTCGATGCGCCGGGGCGTGGCGGCCGGCGATCCCGGCGCCGAATGCCGCATGATGCCGTTGTCCGATGGCGGCGAGGGATTGACCGACGCGCTGGTCCAGGCAACCGGCGGCGAATTGCGATCGGAGCACGCGCATGACGCGCTGGGCCGGCCGATCATCACACGATATGGATTCCTTGGCGAGGGCGGTTTCGGAACATCTCACGATGGAGAGAATCCTCGCACCGCGGTGGTCGAGTTGGCTGCGGCGAGCGGCATCGAGCGCATCTCCCCCGCCGACCGCGATCCGTTGGCGGCGTCCACTTTCGGCACCGGCGAGCTGATTCGCGCCGCGATCGACGCCGGAGCGGAACGCATCGTACTTGGATTGGGCGGCAGCGCCACCACCGACGGCGGCACTGGCCTGGCCCGAGCGCTCGGCCATCGTTTCCTCGATGCGGACGATTGCGAGCTGCCGCTTGGCGGCGGCGCACTCCCCCGGCTTGCCCGCATCGACGACACCGAGGTTCCCGACGACGTGCGAAACATCCCGATCGTATTGGCATGCGACGTCACCAATCCTCTGACCGGGACGGACGGCGCCGCCGCCGTGTTCGCGCCGCAGAAAGGCGCGAACACGGAACAAGCCGCATTGCTCGACTGCGGTTTGGGCAGGCTCGCGACGCCATCACGGCACTGAACGGTCGCAAAATAACAGATAAGCCGGGCGCGGGCGCGGCGGGCGGCACCGGCGGCGGCATGCTGGGCCTGTTCAACGCGACCATGCGCCCCGGCATCGAGTTGGTGCTCGATTTGCTGCATGCACGCGAGGCGTGCGCGTGGGCCATGTCGTCATCACCGGCGAAGGGTCGATCGACGGGCAGACGCCGTACGGCAAGGTACCGAGCGGCATCGCGCGACTGGCGAAATCGCAAGGAAAACCGGTTATCGCCATCGGAGGAAAAGTGACGCGCGATCCGAACGTCACCGCCGCGCTCAACGAAGCCGGCATCGTCGCGACGTTCGGCATCGCACCCGGCCCAGCCGCTCTGCCGGAACTGCTCACCGGACAAAACGCAACGTGGAGGCACCTGTGCCGCCATCGCCAGTCTGCTGAGCGTCGCGCGCGAATGCTCATCGAGACCTCATCAATGAGGAACAGGAACCCCGCCTGTTGCACCGGTATTGAGGACTACTTTGGGGTCATCATCAACAGGCCACTCGCCTGAACTAGATTTTCACATCTGCTTACGGTAAGTATTCACGCAAGAGCGGAACCGCGAAATCAACTTCGCCGCAACCGGTCTGACGAATGACATATGCATCCAGCAACCGCTTGCGAATATGTTTGGCATTGTCGATATCAAAATTATCAAAGCTATCGAAAAAACGACAGAAGTGAAGCCTTCCACCGCGCATGACCAGCTATGCGGCGCGCTTCGAGAAGCGGAACATGAGCAGGGCCAGGATCTCACCCGTCACGGCCATGCCGAAGAACACCCACATGCTGGTGGAAAACCCGGCGACGTAGGCGGCCGCGGACTTCATGCCCGCGACACGGTTCGCTGCGGAGAATTCGGCGATCAGCGTGGACGCAACCGCGGTGCCGATAGCGCCGGCGAGCTGCTGCACGGTGTTCATCACCGCGGAGCCGTCGGCGTTCATCACAGCCGACAACTGGTTCAGCGCATGCGTCTGGTCAGGCACGAGCACGAATCCGGATGCGGCCATGAACAGCGCGTAGGCGATCGCGACGGCCCATTCATGCGCGCCGCCGAGCAGCATCGAGACATCCATGATTGCCACGCCGACGAAACCGCAGGCGATGAATTTCGGCGGGAAATGCGCTTTCAGCGCGCCACCGATCAGCGGTGCGGAAATCGCGCCGATTACCGCACCCGGCAACAGAATCAGCGCCGCAATCATACTGGTATGACCCATGCCGCGCTGCAACAGAATCGGCAGCAGGAAATTGACACCCAGCACACCGCCGGATGACATGAGCAGAATCAGCATGCCCAGCGTGAAACCGGGGAATGCGAACGTGCGCACCTCGATCAGCGGATGCTCCATCCTCAGCTGCACGGCGGCGAACACACCCAGCACCACGATCGCGCCGACAAGCACCGTCCAGAAGCGCCAGTCGCCGTTCCACTGCGCGAAGAAGCTCGCCGCCACGATGATGCCGGCCAGACCGGCCGCCACCAATACCAGCGACGGCACCGACAGATGCCCCTTCCCGCCGTGGCGGATGTCGGGGACGGTAGCGCATCCCAGCACGAGCGAGATGAGCAGGAACGGGATCATCGTGTAGAAGATCCAATGCCAGTTGAGGAATTCCATGACGAGCCCGCCGAACACCGGGCCGATGGCCGGGGCCGCGCAGGTCACCAGACTGACCAGGCCAAGCATCATGCCGCGTCGGTTGAACGGCGCTTTCTCGAGGATGATGTTGGTCAGCAATGGCAGCGAGACGCCGGTGCCCAACGCCATGATGAGCCGCGCCGCGAGCAACATCGGAAAGTTCACGGCGAGCGCGCCGACCACCGTACCTGCCGAGAACAGCGCCACGGCGGTGACGAACAGCCCCTTGGTGGGGAATGTGCGCACCATGAACGGTGAGGTGGGGATGGCTATGGACAGGAGCAGCAGATAGCCGGTGGTGAGCCATTGCACCACGTCGGCGGAGATGGAGAACTCCCCCATCAGCGTGGAGTACGCGATGTTGAGCGACGTTTCGGACAGGATGCCGAGGAAGGTGAGGATGGCAAGCGCCACCACCACGATAGTGAGTCTGCCTTCGCTCATGGTGCCGGCGGAGCTGGCTGCCGGTGTTGTCCGATGGTTGTGTCGTTCGTCGTGGATGCTCACGGTTCTCCTTGTCGTGTTGGCGTCGTCGGCGTTGACGGCCGCCGGCGATATCCGCATATCGTATTGCCTCGCCTATATCTAGGGAGGAAAAGTTACGCGAAAATTGCATGCGCGTATTCGGACACGCCCCCGATTGCGCCAATGCTGCCTATGATGAGATGGAAAGCGTGCCGATTACGAAGGGGGCGCATCAGTATAAAGAGAGACTGATGAGAAGGACACCGTTGCTTGTGTTGCGCGGCGGCGGCCGCGGCCGTCATGGCGCTGGGCGTCACCGTGCAGGCGCAATGCGCCGAACCGTATCCGTCCGATACGCAGCAGCCGGATTACACGGCATTGCTCACCGATTTCACCAATTATTACCAGCCGGATCTCACCGCGCCTTCCACGGAGCTGCGTGGACGCGTGGTCAATGCAGAGGTGCTCAAGGAAAACAGCGACGCCACGGTGTCGGTGAATCATAAGGCCAATGAGGGGCGGACCAGTGATGACGATCCGCTCAATCCTCAGCAGCAGCGCGCATTGAAGGACAGTGATTCGCTGATCGAAAACACGTACTCCGATGCGCTTGGCCCGGTTTTGGGGAGGTTTCTGAGCGAGGGCATCAAGCAGGGTGATCTGCCACTTTCCACAACGTTGTTGGTCAAACGGCCCGGAGAAAGCGACATCGGCACGGAACGGCACGCGTTGCTGTCACGGTATGTGAACGATTCCGCCGTGAAGAAGCAGTATGTCCATCCGCGTCCGTTCACGGATCGCACGAATGGCGGCTATGTGGCTGCCGGTCTGCCGAAGACCGAGAATATCATCCATCTGCCGGTGTGGACGGACGATTCCGGCACGCAGCACAACCCCGGCTATGACACGCTCGCCCCCACTGGTTCGTTCCCTTCCGGTCACACCACCGTCGCCTATTCCGGCGGTATCGGCCTGGCCACGCTGCTGCCCCAGCTCGCGCCGGAGATCATGACGCGCGCATCGGAGGCGGCCAACAATCGTCTGATCGTGGGCGTGCACTATCCGCTCGATCTGATGGGCGGGCGCATCATCGGAGAGGCCGGGCTTGCGACGCGGTGGTCCGATGAACAGTTCCGCAACGACAAGTTGATGCCGGCATATCAGGAAATGCAGGCGTATATGGCGAAGCGTTGCGTGGGCGCCAATATCGTTGCCCGCGCGGCGGATGATCCGACGACCGTGCAGAATTGCGTGACCGCGTTGAACGCGAATTCCGCCGATTCCTCCAAGCCGAGCGGCGGATACACCAACGATTTCACCGACGATTTCAGTACACAGCCGGTGACCAACCGCGCGTCGGCATTGGCCGCCTATCAGGCACGCATGAGCTATAGATTCAAGCCGACCTCCGCCACCGGCAAGGCCGCCGTCGTACCGGAAGGCGCGGAGAATCTGTTGACCACCGCGTTCCCGACGTGAACGCCGAACAACGGAGGGCCGTGCTGGCCGCCACGGAGATTGATTCCGGCGAACCGTTGGACGCAAGCTCGAACGGCTATCAGCGGCTGAATCTCGCCGCCGCCTACAGCGCCAAAGTGACGCTGTCCGCAGACGGTTCCGTGGTCAAGGTGGAGCCGGGGCAGGCCGTCGCCTCCGTGGTGCGCGAGGGCGCCCCAGCTAAGCCCGGCTCATCCAGCGGAAGGAGCGATGCCACTGCCAGCACCACCAAAACCATTGCGAACACCGGCTCGGACATGCTGGCTCCGGCAGGCATGATGGTCGCCTGCTTCATGCTTGGCATCGGATTGATGCTGACCCGCCGACGCGCGTAAGGCAATAGGTCGGGTCACCCTATGGGAGGCCCGACCTTCACTCACCTATTGAAACGGCAACGACGCCGATGCTCATTGCAACCTGTACTCCAGATACACCTGCTCCTCTTCCATGAGCCCTTGGAGCAATGCGGCCCCCACCCTGCGATGCGGAATCCGCACCGTTGGCACAGGCGTTTCGCCGGCTCGTTATGCGCATAGGTGTCGAGGCGGACGACCGCGTAGCCGTGCCCGGCCGCATATTCCTTCGCGTATTGCACCATCCGGCTTCCATACCTGTGGCCCGCGAACCGCGGCGGCACGCACAGCGTATGCACGACAAGCACATCCTCGCCTTCGCCGGGATACTGCCATGCCACGTCGTCGTATTCCGCGGGCTGGGCATTTCAATATCATGCTGGCACGGATCTCACCATCCTCTTCCAGCACGATCATCTCCCCCTGCGGGCACGGCGCGCTTCGGTACAGCGATCGTCGGGTATACGCCCAATTCCCAATGGGAATCGCCTCCATGCTCCTGCTCGTAAGTCAGCAGGTCCTCGTAGGTCGCGGCGATCGCCGCGATATCCGCAGATGTTGCCTGTCGTATCATGCTATTTCTTCCTTTTCGAACCCCGGTGAACCGTAACCGATGTGTCATGGCGAGATTCCGTAGAGGGGTTTCACTGTTCCGTAGGTGGTCGCCGGTGGTATCGGGGATGAGGAACGGCTTTATTCAGGCCATTCCTTCGGCAGGCATTCAGCCCCAACCACCTACGGAACCCGAAAACCGCCTACGGAAAGACCGGACCTTGCCGTGACTCCCGGCCCGTATGCATGCATGGAGCCGATACCGCAACCAAGAAGTCATTGTAGAACCGCCCACACGAGCAATGTCCGCCAAATACGACATGCGCTGCGGCGACTTGTGAAATTACCTGAATCATCGTAAAATACCAAGTGGTAATTAAAGGACACCGCTTCAACGAGGAAAGTGAGCAATCCATGACCAACACCACCGACCTGCCATACAAGAATCCCAACCTGCCTGCCGAAGAGCGCATCGCCGATTTGCTCGGACGCATGACCCTCGAAGAGAAGGTCGGCCAGATGATGCAGCTTGATGCTCGCAGCGGCGATCTGGATGACCTGATCGTCAACAAGCACGTCGGCTCGATTCTGCACACCTCCCCCGCGGACCTGCCCCGCGCGGTCGAGACCGTGAACACGAGACCCGCCTCGGCATTCCGCTGATCATCGGCGACGACTGCATCCACGGCTATTCCTTCTGGCCAGGCTCCACCATCTTCCCATCCCAGCTCGGCATGGCAACAAGCTTCGACACGGCCAAGGTTCAGGCCGCAGGACGCGCCACCGCCGAAGAGGTCTCCACCACCGGCGTGCATTGGACGTTCTCCCCCGTGCTGTGCATCGCCCGCGACACCCGTTGGGGCCGTGTGGACGAGACGTTCGGCGAGGATCCGTATCTGATCGGCGAAATGGCTTCGTCCATCGTCAAGGGATATCAGGGCGGAGCCAAGGCCGCGAGCCGCTCGCCAAAGACGCGATCCTGGCCTGCGCCAAACATTTCGCCGGCTATTCCGAAACCCAAGGCGGCCGCGACGCCTCCGAAGCGGACCTCTCCCACCGCAAGCTCGAATCCTGGTTCCTGCCGCCGTTCGAGCGCGTGGCCAAAGAAGGTTGCGGTACGTTCATGCTGGGTTACGAGTCCATTGAAGGCGTGCCGGTCACATTCAACAAATGGTTGCTGACCGACAAGCTGCGCGGCGCATGGAAGTACAACGGCACGCTGATCACCGACTGGGACAACGTCGGCCGCTCCGTATGGGAGCAGCACGTCAAGCCCGATTACGTGCACGCCGCAGCCGACGCGGTCAAGGCCGGCAACGACCTGGTTATGACCACCCCGCAGTTCTACGAAGCGCCATCGAGGCCGTGAAGACCGGCCTTCTAGACGAATCGCTGATCGACGATGCTGTTTCGCGCATCCTGGCCCTGAAGTTCCGCCTCGGCCTGTTCGAGGACCCGCGCTTGCCGGACGCCGAACGCATCAAGGCGGTCATCGGTTCCGCCGAACACCAGCAGACCAACCCTGGAACTCGCCCGCGAAATCCGTCGCCCTGCTGCGCAACGACGGCACCCTGCCGTTCGCCGAGAACACGGCCAAGCGCATCGCCGTGGTAGGTCCGCTCGCTGACGACGCCCAGAACCAGCTCGGCGACTGGACCGGCAACTCCGGTCAGGTTTCCTGGATGCCGGACGGCCAGCCGCGCGACATGATCGCCACCGTGCTCGACGGCCTGATCCAGCTCGCCGCCGACGATTGCGAAGTGGTCTACTCGCGCGGCGCGAACGTCATCGACCTCGTGCCCGACCCCGCAGGCGAGTTCTACCCGGACGGCCAGCCCCGCCCGAAGATCGCGTCTCCGCCGCCGTGGACCAGGCCCTGATCGACGAGGCCGTGGCCAACGCCCGCCAGTCCGATCTGATCGTGGCCGTGGTCGGCGACGTGGTCCAGCTGGTCGGCGAAACCTGCTCCACCGCCACGCTCGAACTGCTCGGTGGCCAGAACGCCCTGCTCGACGAGCTCGCCGCCGTCTCGCGCGAAACCGGCAAGCCGATGGTCACCGTGCTCATCAGCTCCAAGCCGCAGGTGTTGCCCGCCTCCATCGTGGGCGAGTCCAGTGTATTCGCCAAGCGCGTCAACGACCCCGAAACCGGCACCGGTTCTATCCTGTGGGCGCCGAACCCGGGCATGCGCGGCGGCCAGGCCATCGCCGAAATCATCTTTGGCCTGACCAACCCGTCGGGCCGACTGCCGATCACCTTCCCACGCCACGCGGGCCAGCTGCCGGTCTACTACAACCAGATTCGCGGCCAGCACGCAACCGCTACGCCGACCTCACCCAGGATCCGGCGTTCGCGTTCGGCGAAGGCCTGAGCTACACGACGTTCGCATACGGCGAACCGACCATCGTGGGCGGCGCAAGCAATGCCGACGGCACCTTTGCCGAAACCGACACTGTACGCGCCGAAATCACCCTCACCAACACCGGCGAGCGCGCCGGCGTGGAGATCGTGCAGGCCTACATCGGCGACATCGTGACCTCCTACAGCTGGACCGACCGCGAATTGAAGGCGTTCCAGCGCGTCGCACTGGAGCCCGGCGAGACCAAGACCGTCGCCTTCGAGATCCCGGTGGCGAACTGCACGATCGTGGACCCGGACGCCAACCGCATCGTCGAGCCCGGCGAATTCGAACTGCTCATCGGCCACTCCTCGCGCCGTGAAGACCTGAAGCGCACCACTTTCACCGTGGCATAGCGGTACACAGGCACGTGAGTGCCGCCCCTACTCCACGCGTCACCAAAACGCTCCCTTTGTTGTTGCGCAGGGAGGCGTTTTACTGGGGTGGTGTTTACACTGGTTGGGTTTTTGGCTGTGTTTTTTCAGGTAGACGGCGATGGGGATGAGCTGGAGGTTGGCGAGGAAGGTCTCGTCGAGCCTGTCGTAGCGGGTGGCGGCCTTGCGGTGGTGCTTCATGCGGTTGAAGACGCGTTCGACCATGTTCCGCCCCTTGTACGCCTCCCTGTCGTAATCCCATGGGGCCGTACGGTTCCTCTTGGGAGGCACAACCGGCGTCAGGC
>ENA-OQAJ01000348-OQAJ01000348.1-human-gut-metagenome-genome-assembly--contig:-NODE-348-length-14405-cov-3.142877_pt1 | contig 14405 bp, 20 predicted proteins | sample MGYA00242736_ERZ504529 | MGnify/ENA primary metagenome ERZ504529 (study PRJEB26092, sample SAMD00036275) | human gut metagenome | host: Homo sapiens | study: EMG produced TPA metagenomics assembly of...
TGGGTATTCACCCTTGCCCGCAAAACCGAAAGAGAAAAGGGCTTGGTAATGTAATCATCAGCGCCCCTCTCCAGTCCGTCTACGATGTCCAGATCGGTGTCATTGGCAGTCAGCAGAATAACAGGAACTCCGGGCATGTTTTCCTTGACCTCCCGGAGCAGCTCAAGCCCACTGCCATCTGGCAGATTGATATCCAACAGGATTAGGGATACACTACCGCAAAGCAATTGCTCTCTTGCCGCTTTTAGATCATGGCAGGATATAATCTGACGGTCATCTGCTTTCAATGCTTTACTTAAACCCTGATTCAACCCTATATCATCTTCAATAATCAATAATTGTTCCATGTATCTCACTCCTTCGTTATTCAAATGCCACCATCATTTCCTTGGGCAATTTTTTTCGTTTTCGTTTTGGATTTCTGTTTCAGCCGGACAGCATGAATAGCACCTTCGGCAACCAGAAGTTCCCAGTCATATCTGGAGTTTTTTGATTGTTCTGTTTTTATGTGGCAAAGATTGATAAGAAGCTATAAAAAAGAGGTTATGCGCACATCACATGTGCATAGCCTCGCTCCATTCTTTCTCCCTGAATCCGGTAAGTACAAAGTCATCTCCGATTACCAGAGGCCGTTTCACCAGCATTCCATCTGTAGCAAGGAGTTTCAGCTGCTCATCTTCAGACATATCTTTTAACTTATCTTTTAATCCCATTTCCTTATAGATCATTCCGCCTGTATTAAAGAATTTCTTCAGTGGAAGACCACTTTTTGCGTACCATTTCTTCAGTTCTTCGTAAGTAGGATTTTCTTCTTTAATAGCCCGTTCTTCATAATTGATATTGTGTTCGTCCAGCCATTTCAGGGCTTTCATGCAGGTACTGCATTTGCGGTAAACTAAAACTTTCATAGACATTCTCCTCGTATAGATTTATCGTAACTATTTACAGGTAATTACTTCCTCCATTATTGTTCCAGATAGATATATCATAAATTGGAAAGGGCGATTTTGCAAGAGAATGTTATGGAAGAATTGTAAGGTTCAGGTTTTCATGTTAATATATCCATATACAAAAGAAAAAAACAGTTCCAGTTCCCCGGAGAGGAGAAATCATGCGTGATGAGACGAAGATGGACGTATATACGTCCGGAGTGACTGGCGCGGAGTATGATGCAGGAATGAAACAACTTATGAGCAATAAGGAGATTATCATTCCCATTTTGCAGATGACAGTGCCGGAGTTTAAAACGTGCTCACAGGAAGAAATTCTACAGTGCTTAGACATTTCTTCTATTACAAAAGATGATTTCGTAAGTGATATACCAAATGTAGAAAAGGATCTGAGATTAACAAAAGAAGACAGTGAACTCTCATCTCTTGTGGAGAAACTGGTGAGGTTTGATATTCGGTTTAAAATAATAAATCCAAAGTTATCTACAGAGAAAATAAGAGTGAATTTACATATTGATATGGAAGCGCAGAAAAGCTACCGTCCAAGTAATCCGTCATACCCTATATTAAAACGTGCAGTATATTATGTGGCCAGAGACCTTTCATCTCAGTTAAGTACTATTACGCAGACTACAGATTATTCAAAGTTGGAAAAATGTTATTCCATATGGATCTGTGCAGAGGATGTGCCAAAAGAAACTGCAGAATACATTGACGGAATACTCTTTTTCGAAGAAGGATATTATAGGGGTAGCAGATGAACCTGAGGAGGATTATGATCTCTTAACAGTAATTATAATCCGACTGGGAAAAGAAACAGAAGAAAAAAGGAATATTTGATTATCTGAAAGGGCTTTTTACTGGTGATATAAAGAGAATACAAAGATATTCACATATAGAATGGTCAGAACCATTTCAGGAGGAGGCGAGCAAAATGACAGGATTTGGAGATATGATTTATGAAAGAGGAATACAGCAAGGAATGCAACAAGGAATACAGCAAGGCCGTCATGAGGGAATGATTCTGGGGGCTCTCATGAGTGGAAAAACTCCAGAAGAAGTTTCGAAGATGTTGAACTTGCCTCTGGAAGAAATAAAAAAAAAAGTTCAGGAACAGCAGATGACTGTGAACAAGTAGTGAAAGTAAATTACAGATATAAAATTAATTGGGAACTGGGAGCATTAATCAAGCTAATCATAAAAGAGGCTATGCACATTATGAGTGTATAGCCTCTTTTGCGTTGGTATTTATGTATTGTGAATATCTGCTGAAATCAATTTTCTGATTTTAATGCGTCTTCCAGGAATTTCACCGCATCTCTGACACAGTCATCACAGGAGCGGATCACCTTTCCGGTTTCTACACCCTTTAAGTCTTTACATATTACAGTTCCGTTCTGCTGTTTAAACTGATTCATGACAGAGCGGACAGTCTGAGAGGTTCCGGCTTTATCCTGGTTAATAAGTCCAGCTACAACTGCAGCACCGGAGATTGCTCCGCATGTACCGGCCATAGTGCCAAGACCTGCACCGAATCCCTGTGTGATCTTTTTGAGTGTATCCTCATCCATAGATGCCTCTTTACAGAAAGAACAGGCCACAGCCTGTGCACAGTTATAGCCGTTATGTTTCTTTTCTACTGCTTTTTCACATCTTAAATTTTCCATATATAAAATCCTCCTGTGTATAAATTTTAACCGAATCAAGTAAGTCCCCTGCTTGACTTGCGAAGAGCAATAAGCAGTGGTGGGGACTTGAAGATATAGTTTATGATAGCATCTTGAACCTGTTTTTACAACCTTCACAAAAAATTTTCAATTTACAAAGATTTTACTTTAGCGTGGTTTTACATTTAACTTTGGATTTCTATAATAGCACTTGTAAATGAGGCAACAAGTTATAAAACATAAAGATATTAAAAAGGAAATGAGCCTTTCACTTTATATTAAAAACATGGCTCATGGGAAGAGGAGAAAATTATCATGAAGAAAAAAAATCGCAACAATCCTTACAGCAGCAGTTATCGGAGCAACAGCTTTCACAACAATCGTAAGTGCAGCAAGCGGAGACATCACAGTTGTATCCCGTGAGGATGGTTCCGGTACACGTGGAGCATTCGTAGAACTGTTTGGAATTGAAGAAGAAAAAGACGGTGAGAAAGTAGATATGACTACAGATGAAGCAAGTGTAACAAACAGCACATCTGTTATGATGACAACTGTTGCAGGTGATGAAAATGCAATCGGTTATATCTCACTTGGTTCTCTGGATGATACAGTAAAGGCAGTTAAGATTGATGGCGTAGAAGCTACTGTAGATAATGTTTCCAATGATTCTTACAAGATCGCACGTCCATTCAACATCCTTACATCTGATAAAGAAAGCGATGCAGCAAAGGATTTCGTAAACTACATTATGAGCTCTGACGGACAGAAGATCGTAGAGGACAACGGCTATATCAAAGAAGCAGCAGATGCTAAGGCTTATGAAGCAGCAGACGGAGTTTCCGGTAAAGTAGTAGTTGCAGGTTCTTCTTCAGTAACACCGGTTATGGAGAAACTTGCAGAAGGCTATGAAGCAGTAAACAAAGACGTAACTGTAGAAGTTCAGCAGAGTGATTCCACAACAGGTGTAAACATGGCAGCAGAAGGAACAGCAGATATTGGTATGGCATCCCGTGACCTGAAGGATGAAGAGAAAGACCTTGGTCTTACAGCTACAGTTATCGCAAGAGATGGTATCGCAGTTATCGTAAACAAAGACAATGATGTTGATGAACTTACAAGCGATCAGGTAAAGGCTGTATACACAGGCGAGACTACTACATGGGAAGATCTTGCTAAATAATGTAACAGATTTAGTTTCAGAGCAGTTCGCCTGTGAATGAAATAGTACAGCAGGCGGGCTGTTTGCATGTTGAAAATCATATTCTGAGAATTATTGCAAAAGTGACAGGTTATGATTTTTGATACAGGGAAAGAAAGGTGTAATGAATGAACCACTTTAAAGAAAAAGCAATGAAATGTGTATTTCTGATCGCAGCCTGTACTTCAGTGCTGGCAGTGTTTCTGATCTGTGCATTTCTGTTTGCAAATGGTGTCCCGGCTATCGGGAAAATCGGTCCGCTGAAGTTCCTGCTGGGAACAAAGTGGAAGCCGTCAAATGATATTTTTGGAATCCTTCCAATGATTGTAGCAAGTATCTATGTAACTGCAGGTGCTATTCTTCTGGGGGTGCCTATTGCGTTGTTTACCTCTGTTTTTATGGCACGTTACTGCCCGAAGAAAATTTACAGACCATTGAAATCAGGAATTGAACTGATGGCAGGTGTACCTTCTATTGTGTACGGTTTCTTTGGACTGATTCTCATTGTTCCTCTGATCAGACAGATTTTCGGCGGAACAGGAACCAGTATGCTGGCAGCCTGTGTTCTGCTTGGAATGATGATCCTTCCGACGATCATCGGAGTTACGGATCTGCGATCGCAGTGTGCCTGAGAGTTATTACGAAGGTTCACTGGCACTGGGAGCAACCAAGGAGAGAAGCATCTTTTTTGTCATGCTTCCGGCAGCAAAATCAGGTATTCTGGCAGCTGTAGTACTTGGAATCGGTCGTGCGATCGGTGAAACAATGGCTGTTGTAATGGTTGCAGGTAACCAGCCGAGAATGCCACAGGGAATCCTGAAAGGTGTCCGTACTATGACTGCAAATATCGTCACTGAGATGGGTTATGCAACAGGTCTTCACAGAGAAGCACTGATCGCAACAGCAGTTGTGTTATTTATCTTTATTCTTATCATTAACCTGAGTCTTTCTTTACTGAACAGGAGGGCAGAACATGCAAATTGATACAGCAGCGGCAATTGATTTGTCCAAAGAAAAAAAGCAGAATAAGTCTTCTTTCTCAGATCAGATGAAGGCATATATTAAGCATCCGGGATCAGGTGTTCTTGCATTGCTTACCCTTTAGGTGCAGTCCTGACATTTGCATTACTGTTCTTCCTGATCGGATATATTCTGGTCAAGGGCGTACCGTATCTGTCAACAGACTTGTTCAGTTTAACTTATAATTCAGAGAATCTTTCCTTACTTCCTTCTCTGATCAACACATTCATCCTGACGGTTGTTTCGCTTGTGGTCGCAGCACCGCTGGGAATCTTTGCAGCCATCTATCTGGTAGAATATGCGAAAAAAGGAAGTAAGCTTGTAAATGTGATCCGTATTACGGCAGAAACACTTTCAGGAATTCCTTCTATTGTATATGGTCTTTTCGGTATGCTGTTTTTCGTAACAGCACTGCATTGGGGACTTTCCCTTCTGTCCGGTGCTTTCACACTGGTGATCATGATTCTTCCTTTGATCATGCGTACTGCGGAAGAAGCCCTGAAGTCTGTCCCTGATTCTTATCGTGAAGCCAGCTTCGGACTTGGAGCAGGTAAACTTCGTACCATTTTCACCATTGTTCTGCCATCAGCAGTACCTGGTATTCTGGCAGGTGTGATCCTGGCCATCGGACGTGTGATCGGTGAGACAGCAGCCTGATCTATACAGCAGGTACAGTTGCAGAGGTTCCGAAGAATCTGATGGGTTCCGGACGTACTCTGGCACTTCATATGTATGTGCTGTCAGGTGAAGGTCTTCATATGAATCAGGCATCTGCGACAGCAGTTGTTATTCTGGCATTTGTTCTTGTAATCAATTTCCTGTCCGGAGCAGTTGCCAAACGAATTGCGAAAGGATAAGAAAAATGAGTGGAAATGAAAAAATAACAGTTGAAAATATGAACTTACATTACGGAAAGTTTCATGCGCTGAAGAATATAAACATGGCAATTCCGGAGAAAGAAATCACAGCTTTTATCGGGCCGAGTGGCTGTGGTAAATCTACACTTCTGAAATCTTTAAACCGTATGAATGACCTTGTTGAGGGATGTGTGATCACCGGTAAGGTACAGCTTGACGGTGAAGATATTTACGGAGATATGGATGTGAATCTTCTGAGAAAAAGAGTGGGAATGGTATTCCAGAAGCCTAATCCTTTCCCTATGAGCATTTATGATAATATTGCATATGGACCGAGAACCCATGGAATCCGTTCCAAGTCTAAACTGGATGATATTGTGGAGAAATCTCTCCGTGACGCGGCAATCTGGGATGAAGTAAAAGACAGATTGAAAAAAGCGCACTGGGTATGTCCGGTGGTCAGCAGCAGAGACTTTGCATTGCCAGAGCACTGGCAGTTCAGCCGGAGGTACTTCTGATGGATGAGCCTACATCCGCACTTGACCCTATCTCAACTTCCAAGATCGAGGAGCTGGCGATGGAGTTAAAGAAGGATTATACCATTGTTATGGTAACTCATAATATGCAGCAGGCTACACGTATTTCTGATAAAACAGCTTTCTTCCTTCTGGGAGAAGTAGTTGAATTTGATGATACTGATAAACTGTTCTCTATGCCTTCTGACAAGCGTACAGAGGATTACATTACAGGAAGGTTTGGTTGATTATGTCAAAGTATTTCGAAAGACAACTGGAGGAACTGCACGTTCAGCTTATCACACTGGGAAGCTATTGTGAGAAAGCAATTTCATTCTCTGCAAAAGCAATCCAGAAGGTACAGAATGAAGAGATTGCCCGCCAGGTTTTTGAGACGGACAGAGATATTGATGCCAAAGAAAGAGAGATTGAGAATCTGTGCCTGAGTCTTCTGCTTCATCAGCACCCGGTTGCAAGAGATTTAAGAGAGATATCTGCAGCATTGAAGATGGTTTCTGATATGGAACGTATCGGTGACCAGGCAGCAGATATTGCAGATCTGTCTTTATATGTTGCAAAGAATACCACTGCGATCCCGGAGACTATCACACAGATGGCGGAAGATACTGTGCGTATGGTAACTGAGAGCGTGGATGCTTTTGTAAAGAGTGATCTGGAGCTGTGCAGAAATGTCATTGACAGAGATGATGTGGTGGATGATGCGTTTAACGAGATCAAAGAGAAGCTTGCAGATATGATTTACGGGGGAAATCTGGATGCCAAGACAGGGCTGGATCTTCTTATGACTGCAAAGTACTTTGAACGTATTGGTGATCATGCAGTGAATATTGCTGAATGGGTAGAATATTCCATCACAGGACAGCACAGAAATAATGAGCATCAGGATTATCTGAATAATTAATTGAACAGAGAAAGTTTCTGATTTTGAGTAAAATGACTGGGAGTTAGAAACTTTTTATATCCGCAGGCGGGAACCGTTTGCGGATATTTGAGTTATTATTTATGTTATAGGAAATTACTCCGTAATGTTTCTATAACATAACAAAGCCCTTCGGGCAGGATCGCACTGCGGCGGAGAGGAATTATGTCGCTGAAGCGACCCGCCACAGGCGGAGAATCCTGCAAGCAGGATTCTTAGTGATATTTGCCTGAGGCATTAAATAAAAAGGGGAAGTGAAGAGAAGTGACAAAAAAATCTTTAAATCTACAATGTTTTGTATGTGCATTGGTTCTGGCTGTGGGACTGGCTGCTGTAATGGGAATCCTTTACAGTAATTTTTGACGGACAGATGCGGAAAGAGCTGTCTAAGGAAGCTGCTTATCTGACATATGGTGTGGAGCAGCAGGGCGTGGATTATCTTAAAAATATTAAGGATAAAAGTGCAAGAATTACTTATATTGATCAGGATGGAACAGTACTGTTTGATAATGAAGCAGATGTTTCTGAGATGAAGAATCACAGTGACAGAACTGAGTTTCAGAAGGCAGAGAAATATGGTGCAGGAGAATCTTCAAGATATTCGGATACACTTTCTGAGAAAACCATTTATTATGCACTGCGTCTGAAAGATGGTACGGTACTGAGAGTTTCCGGTACACAGGATTCGGTGCTGGCACTGGTTGAAAATCTTATATTTCCTTTATGTGGGCTTTTATGTCTGATGCTGATCTTATCAGGAATTATGGCATCTGCAATATCAAAACGAATTGTGAAACCAATCAATGAGCTGGATCTTGAAAGTCCGGAAGAAAATCGGATTTATGAGGAACTTTCTCCTCTCTTAAGTAAGATACACAGACAGAACCGGGAAATTCAGAATCAACTGGAACTGGCGAAACAGCAGCAGGAAGAGTTCGCTCTTATCACAGAGAATATGCAGGAAGGGTTGATCGTGATTGATAAATATACGATGATCCTTTCTGCAAATTCCAGTGCATGGAATCTGTTTCATATGGACAGGGTGTGTCAGGGAGAAAGTGTTTATTGTCTGGATCGTGAGGAAGAATTCAGACATGCCATTGAGCAGGTGCTTAGTGGAGAACATACGGAACTGGTACTGAAATTAAATGGAAGTGATATTCAGCTGATCGCTAATCCTGTTATACGTAGATTAAGAAAACCGAAGGTGCGGTAGTGCTGCTTGTCAATGTAACGGAAAAGCTTGAGAGAGAGAGTCTGCGAAGAGAATTTTCCGCAAATGTCTCTCATGAGCTGAAGACACCGCTGACTTCTATTTCCGGATTTGCGGAGATCATGCAGGGTGGTCTGGTGAAATGTGAGGATATTCCCCAATTTGCAGGGCGTATTTATAAGGAATCTCATAGGCTGCTACAATTGGTTGAGGATGTGATCCAGATATCACAGCTTGATGAGGAGAAGACTTCCTATACCTGGGAATCAGTGGATGTTTACCAGGTTTGTAAAAATGCGTTTGAGAGTCTGAAGGAAAAAGCGAAGAGACTGAACGTGCATCTTTATATCTGCGGAGAATATATGAAGATGGAGGCAGTACGGACACTTCTGGAAGAGGCGGTTTATAATGTCTGCGATAATGCAATCAAGTATAACCGGAATGACGGAAGCGTGAGTGTTTTTTCTGACACAAACTGCGCAGGAGATTCAGATTGTGGTAAAAGATACAGGTGTGGGTATTCCAAAGGAAGACCAGGACAGAGTGTTTGAGAGGTTTTACAGGGTGGATAAGAGTCACTCTAAGGAAATTGGGGGGACAGGACTTGGGCTTTCGATTGTGAAACATGCAGTTGGGGCTCTGAAGGGAAGTGTTATACTGAGAAGTGAAGAAGGAAATGGAACGGAAATTTGTATGAAGTTTCCTAAGGTGCATAAAGAATAATTGGATATTACTAGGGGGACGCGCGAAGCAGCATCTCTCTGTGGGTTCAGTTCCGGGGGCTAAGTAACTCTAAGGTTGAAATCCGCTAAAACATGAAGAAAATGACAAAACATCGCTTCGTTGCAAACTTCGCTCAAACACGTTGCTATTTTCTTCATAACGCGGATTCCCCAACTAAGAAGTATTAATGACTCCCTCCAAATTCACCCACAGAGAGATGCTGCTTCGCGCTGGGAACTGGTTGTGGTAGTTTTTTGGAATAGAGGATGTTACTTGCTTTAAGGGTGGTGGGTAACATTCTTTTTTGGTTGGTGGATTATTTTACTGTAAATATTTGGTATTTCCAATGGGAGGGTTTTCTGATAAGATGAAGATTGAAAAAATTGTTGGAAAACGGTCAGTAGGAGAGCTGCGGAGAGAGATTTTGGGATAGTGAGTTGAGATGGCTTTTGTGGAGAAAGGAAATAGATATTATGAATAGTTATAAGCTGGATTTGGAGAAGTATGCTGCATTGGCGAGACAGGCTGTGGCCGAGGGGTGTGTGCTGCTGGAGAATGAGGGACAGGCGCTTCCGTTGAGAGATGGGGAGAGGGTTGCTGTTTTTGGGCGTATGGCGTTTCATTATTATAAGAGTGGGCTTGGCTCTGGTGGTTTGGTGAATACGAGATATGTCGTGGGGATTCTGGATGCTTTGAAGGAGTGTGAAGGGGTTCATCTGGATGAGAAGCTGATGGGGATTTATGAGGATTGGATTATGGAGAATCCTTATGATGAGGTCAGGGCTGGGGCGTGTGCTTGGTGTCAGAAGGAGATGGATGTGACGGAGGAGATGCTTGACTGTGCGCGCAGGATGATGTTTCTTTGGTTGTTATTGGCAGAACTGCGGGTGAGGATCAGGATAATAATGCGAAGGCTGGCAGTTATTGTCTGACGGAGACGGAGGAGGATATGATCCGCCGTGTCTGTGAGGTGAGTGAGCGTACGGTTGTTGTGCTTAATGTTGGTAATATTATTGATATGAGCTGGGTGGAGAAGTATCGCCCGCAGGCTGTTTTGTATGTATGGCAGGGCGGACAGGAAGGTGGCAATGGTGTTGCTGATGTGCTGACTGGTAAGGTTTGTGCGTGTGGTAAGCTGACGGATACGATTGCCGCTGATATCAATGATTATCCGTCTACTGTGAATTTCGGGGACCCGTTTAAGAATTATTATAAGGAAGATATTTATGTCGGATATCGTTATTTTGAGACGTTTGCGAGGGATAAGGTGCTTTATCCGTTTGGATATGGGTTGTCTTATACAACTTTTGAGATGAAGGCGGAGGTTCTTAAGAATACCGGGGATGAGATTACGGTGTCTGTGACGGTTTCTAATACCGGTGAGGTAAGGGGGAAAGAGGTTGTTCAGGTTTATGTGAAGGTTCCGCAGGGGAAACTGGGAAATCCGGCGAGAAAGCTGATTGGGTTTGCGAAGACGAAGGAGCTGGCACCTGGAGAGCAGGAAGAGGTTTGTATTGTTATTCAGAAGTATGATATGGCTTCTTATGATGACAGTGGTGTGACAGGGCATAAGTCTTGTTATGTTCTGGAAGAGGGAGGTTATGAGGTTTTTGTCGGCAGTGATGTGAGAAGTGCGGTGTCTGTCGGATGTTATGAGGAAGAGTTCCGGGTGATTGAGGAGCTTGAGGAGGCTTATGCGCCGGTTGAGAAGTTTCAGAGGATGAAGGCTGTTTTATTGCCGGATGGGACTTATCAGGCGGTGACTGAGGAGGTGCCGGTTCGTACTGTTGATCCGCAGGAGCGCAGGGCGAATGAGATGCCAGAAACATTGGATTATACAGGGGATAAGGGATATAAGCTGGTGGATGTGCTGGATAAGAAGGTTTCCATGGAGGAGTTTATTGCACAGATCAGTGAGGAAGATCTGATTGCGATATTCCGTGGTGAGGGTATGTGCAGCCCGAAGGTTACTGCGGGAACGGCGGCTGCTTTTGGCGGAGTGACAGATGGTCTGACTGCGCTTGGAATTCCGGTTGGCTGTTGTTCGGATGGTCCGTCTGGTATCCGTATGGATTGCGGTACGAAGGCGTTTTCTCTGCCGAATGGAACTTCTCTTGGCTGTACTTTTAATGTGGAGCTTGTGAGTGCATTGTATGAGATGACCGGTAAGGAGCTTCGTCTGAATAAGATTGATTCCCTTCTTGGACCGGGTATGAACATTCACAGAAATCCGTTGAATGGACGTAACTTTGAGTATATTTCTGAAGATCCGATTCTTACAGGCAGGATTTGTGCAGCTCAGGTGAAGGCTATGGCGAAGTCTGGAATCGGAAGTACGATAAAGCATTTCTGTGGTAATAATCAGGAGGTTGGAAGAAGTACTTCGGACTCTGTAATCTCTGAGAGAGCTTTGCGTGAGATTTATCTGAAAGGTTTTGAGATTGCGGTAAAAGAGGGCGGTGCGCGTTCTGTGATGACGACTTATGGAAGCGTGAACGGGCTCTGGACGGCTGGAAGTTATGATTTGTGTACGACTATTCTTCGTAAGGAATGGGGATTTGATGGTATTGTGATGACTGACTGGTGGGCGAAGTCCAACTACGAAGGACATCAGGCTGAAGCGCCGGTGAAAGCACCGATGGTAGCGGCTCAGAATGATATTTATATGGTAGTAAGTGATGCGAAGGCAAATCCTGAGAATGATGATGTAGAGGAGATGCTTCATGCAGGAAAGATTACTCTGGGTGAATTGCAGAGAAATGCGGCAAATATTCTGGGATTTTTGTTAAAGAGTCCGTCTATTCTGATTCTGGCAGACAGAATCTGTGAAGAGGAACTGGAGGCTATGAATACAAAGGAAGAGGACGATGTGGATGCCGGAAGTCTGGTAAGTATTGAAAGTGATTCGGTGACACAGAAAATTGTAATTGACGGTGCATTATTACATCCTGCAAAGGGAAAGGCAGATGTGATTGCTGTGACTAACGAGTTCATGGGTGATTTCACAATGAAGTTTACTTTGAAATCTGATCTTGGTGAGCTGGCTCAGCTTCCGGTTTCTGTATTTTTGGATAATATTCATAAGATGACTGTTTCAGTACAGGGAACCAATGGAAAATGGGTAAAAGAAAGCCGCATCCTGAATATGGAATTTGGTCATAATCACTATATCAAATTTTTATTATGGTGCGGATAATCTTGAAATTAAAGAAATTGTGCTGATTCCGAATAGGTAAGACCAATTTTAGGAACGCTTGCAAAACTATATCCTTTATGGCATAATTATGAAAATACTCAGAACCTGCGAAAGATGAGTGATAATTGCTTTATAAAAGTGGTTATCTGTGGACTTTTTTAATGCGGAGCGGGCTGTTCAGAGGAAAAGTGTTACTGATGATTAGAACAGTGTTAAGAGTGATGAGGAAAAGATAATATGTCAGGTTTTACAAAGGAAATTATTGCAAAGACTTTTACAGAATTGCTGGATGAAAAGCCCATGTCTAAGATTACGGTGAAGGATATCGTGGAACGATGTGGTGTAAACAGAAATACTTTTTATTATCATTTTAAGGATATTCCGGATGTAGTGGAGTTTATTTTGAAAAAGAAGTGGGATGAGATTCTGGAACATCCACAGGACAGAGCCTCTATTCTGGAATGTATGGAAGAAATGGCAGATCTGGTGAGAAATAACAGAAAGGTTATGCTTAATGTTTACAGATCAGTGAAAAAAGATACGTTCCTTTTTTATATGAATGAGATTTCCAACTATATTATTATGGAATATTTTCGGAAAAATGCAGATCAGTTTGATCTTGATGAGGGAGAAATCCGGATTCTGATTCAATATTATAAGTGTCTGTTTACGGGATTTCTGATGGAGTGGCTGGATAATAATCTGAAATCTGATTTGGGGAAGAAATGCGTCAGGCTTCCCGGCTTTTTGAAAAGCACCCTGAGCTACATGCGGTATTGAACAGATCAGAATAGAGTGAAAATACCTGTTGTTCCTGATATTTATTATAGCAATTCTCTTAAATGTATTATCTGAGAGAAGCGTTATAGGTAATTCCTTTAATTTTCATATTATACAAAATTAAGCTTATGTCTGTTTTTTTGGACATGGGCTTTTTTTGTCTATTTATTGTTAAAAAAATCACAGCTATAATAGCAGCCATAAAGAGATGAAAACAAGAGCTTGACAGTCACAGGTTCGGGTATATTTCAGAAGGGAGGAGCAATAGGATGGATGCACTGAAGCAGTTAAAATTAGCCAAGAATGGTTATATTATTATGTCTGTATTATTTATGGTTCTGGGTGCCTGTCTGATTATCTGGCCGGATTGTTCGATGGCAGTTTTCTGTACAGCAGTAGGGATTATGCTTATTGTATACGGATTGATAAAGATTCTGGGATATTTTTCCAGAGATATCTATTGTCTGGCGTTTCAGTTTGATCTTGCCTTTGGAGTGCTGATGGCAGCAGTAGGAATTATTATTATAGTACGCAGGAACGTAGTGGTGAATCTGATCTTTGGAATCTTTGGACTTCTGATCCTTGCGGATGCATTATTTAAAATTCAGATGTCGATAGATGCAAAGAAATTCGGGCTGAATCTCTGGTGGAGGATTCTCCTGGTAGCGATTCTGACCGGTGTTCTGGGATTTTTACTTTTGATAAGGCCGTTTGAGGCAGCAGAGATCATGATGATCCTGGTTGGTGTTTCGGTTCTGTTTGAGGGAATTCTGAATCTTTGTGTGGCGATTTACACTGTAAAAATTATTAAAAACCAGAAACAGGATATCATAGATATGGATGAATATTGATAAAATAATAAAAATATACCTGATACACAGGTGTTTATATATATCACATTACAACAAGGAGGAGCAATCACATGAAATTAATGGACAAAGCAAAACAGGCTGCACTTGCAGCAGCAGTTAAAACAGGTCTGGGATATCTGGAAAAAGGACCCGGAAGTAAATATACCGAAACTGATGGAACTTGTAGATAAATTTGTACCGGATGGCTGGTATGAGTCACAGAGAAATGCAATCCGTAATGCAATTCATGATAAGGACAGCAACTGGTATAAACTGATTCTGAGGATTTATGAGCTGGATCCGGGAGTACGTGAAGCATTCTTTACAAACTTTATCATCAATGCCAGCTTAAAGGGAAGTGCACTTCAGGAAGAAACAGCAGAAGAGAACAACTGCAATGTTCCATGGGCAATCCTTCTTGATCCTACAAGTGCCTGTAATCTGCACTGCACAGGATGCTGGGCAGCAGAGTATGGTCACAAACTGAATCTTGAT
>ENA-OQAJ01000349-OQAJ01000349.1-human-gut-metagenome-genome-assembly--contig:-NODE-349-length-14399-cov-2.982763_pt1 | contig 14399 bp, 22 predicted proteins | sample MGYA00242736_ERZ504529 | MGnify/ENA primary metagenome ERZ504529 (study PRJEB26092, sample SAMD00036275) | human gut metagenome | host: Homo sapiens | study: EMG produced TPA metagenomics assembly of...
CTTTTGCGGAATCGATCACACCGATCGTCGCAATGCTCCTGATCCTTACCATCGGAAAAGGCGTATTCGGCTACAGCACAGAGCCGCTTCTGATCATGGTAGCTGCAATCGCAGCATTTATCGCGTTCCGTGTAGGCATTACCTGGGATGAGATGATGGATGAGATCTGCACCAAGATCGCAAAGGGCATGCCTGCCATCCTGATTCTTGTATGTGTTGGCGCTATGGTTGGTACCTGGATGGCATCCGGTACCATTCCGATGATGATTTATTACGGCGTCCAGATCGTAAACCCGAAATTCATGCTGGTTACCGCGTTCCTGATCGAGGCAGTGGTTTCGGTTGTTACCGGTACCTCCTGGGGTTCCGTTGCAACCATGGGTGTTGCCCTGATGGGAATCGCAAGCGCCCTTGGCGTATCCCTTCCGGCTACTGCAGGCGCCTGCATCGCAGGTTCCTACTTTGGTGACAAGATGTCTCCGCTGTCCGATACCACAAACCTGGCTCCGATCGCGGCAGGCAGCACACTGTATGAGCATATCGGACATATGTTCTACACCACTGTCCCAGCAACCATCGTTTCCCTGGTGGTATATGCCATTGTTGGTATGAACGCAGATGTAAGCGCAGATATTACTTCTGACACCGTTACTACTTTATTAAGCCAGCTTTCTTCCATGTACAGCTGGAACCTGCTGATCATCATTCCGGTAGTGATCGTGCTGGGCGGCTCCCTGCTTCAGAAGCCAACCATTCCGGTTATGCTTCTTTCTACTTTTGTAGCAGGCTTGGAGAGTGTCTTCATTCAGCACGTAGCGTTAGGAGATGTGTTAAAGGCAACCGTAAACGGTTTTGATGTATCCATGATCCACCGTGCAGGATTTGACACCGAGACCTGTTCCGAGGCCGTAACCAAGCTGTTAAACCGCGGCGGTATGAACGGCATTATGAGCACCACACTTCTGGTATTCTGCGCATTCTGCTTCGCAGGTATCATGAGCCGGGCTGGCTGTCTGGATGTGGTACTCCAGAAGATCTTAAGCGTGGCAAAGAGTACCGGTGCGCTGATCACCGCAACCGTTGCAGCCTGCATTACCATGGCACTGACCACCGGTAACTCTTACCTTGCCATTCTGATTCCGGGCGAGATGTTCCGTGACGCTTACAAAGAGCGCGGGCTTGCGGCAAAGAACCTGTCCAGAACCCTTGAGGATGCCGGTACCGTAGTTGTACCGCTGATCCCGTGGTCCGCAGCAGGTGCTTACATGGCTTCCACCCTTGGCGTAGAGACTTTGGATTACCTTCCATGGGCAATCCTGTGCTACACCGGCTGGATTTTTGCAATCATCTGGGGCTTTACCGGATTTGGTATTGCCAAGCTCGATGATGAGAAGAAAAAGGAGAACTAAATACGATGTCCAGAGTGCTTTTGATTAAAAACGCGAATCTGTATGATCCGGATCCAAAAGGAATCCGTGATATCCTGATCGTAGATGAAAAAGTATTTTCTGTGGCAGAACACATCGATCCACCGGAACTTTCTGCTCCGGTGGAAGTTGTTTCTGCAGATGGAAAATGGTAATTCCTGGTTATGTGGACCAGCATGTTCATGTGATTGGCGGGGGCGGCGCAAAGCTTCTGGTTACACGGCTTTCTTCCCTGCATGAGGAAGTGCGTGATGCTGTAAAGGCAGGGGTTCCGGTGGAAAAAGCCATCCGCATCTGCGGGGAGAACCCGGCCAGAGCCAACGGATTATTCCCGAAAAAGGGCTGTATCCGTCCGGGCAGCGACGCGGATCTTGTGATCCTGGATGAGGAATTTCTGGTAGATACGGTATTTGTCCGTGGACAGAAAATGGTGGAGTATGGAAAAGCACTGGTAAAAGGCACCTTTGAGACAGACTGACAGAAGCTTTGAAATAGAAAAGCGGAAAAGAAAGAGACAGGAGAATTGACATTATGATCAAGTTACTGAAAAAACGCGAATGTGTACGCACCGGAGAAACTGGGAAAGAAAGATATCCTTATTGAGGGGGAAAAAATCCTTCTGATGCAGGATACTATTGAGGGATATGAGGGACTTCCGGGAGTGGAAACCTATGATCTGGAGGGAAAGACCGTTGTTCCGGCTTACATTGACATGCACGTGCATATCACAGGCGGCGGCGGAGAGCAGGGGCCGGCATCCCGTGTACCGGAATCCCAGCTCAGTGAATTCTTCAAAAAATGGTATTACCACGGTAGTCGGACTTCTGGGAACCGATGGCGTAACCCGCAGTGTGGAAAATCTGGTCGCAAAAGCTCGCGCCCTGACCGAAGAGGGCATGACCGTGTACACTCTGACCAGTTCCTATGGTTACCCGCCGACCACCCTGACCGGAAGTGTAGAGCGCGATATCATCCTGGTTCCACCGATGATCGGTGTGAAGGTAGCGGTATCGGACCACAGAAGCTCCAACCCAGGCGGAGAAGAGCTGATCGCGCTGGCTACTGCAGCGCGCAGAGCCGGCTTACTCAGCAATACCCCTGGCCTGGTAACCATGCACATGGGTGACGGAGAGGGAAGACTGGATCCGATTTTCTATGTGCTGGATCATTCCGACGTTCCAGCCAAGAACCTGCTGCCGACCCACATCTTACGCAATCCTGGACTGATTGATGCCGGCGCGGATCTGGTGCGCCGTGGCGGCTACATTGACTGCACCGCCGGCGCCGATGATGTGGAGGTCGAATCCGATGCTCTGAAGCTCTATGAGCTGTTGCACCGCGAAGATGTGAGCCTGGATCATGTAACCATGTCCAGTGACGCGTTCGGAAGCCAGCCGCGCTTCAACGAAGAGGGCGAGTGCATTGGCCTGACCTACGCGTCCCCGAAGTATCTGCACCGTACCATCCAGATCCTGGTAAGAGAGGGCATGCCGCTGGAGGATGCCTTACAGCTTCTGACCAGCACTCCGGCCGTACTCCTTGGCAAAGAAGGAATCAAGGGCTGTGTAGCGGAAGGCGCAGACGCAGACCTTCTGGTACTGGATGAGAATCTCAACATCAACAGCCTGTTTGCCCGCGGCAAGGTCGCTGTGTGGGAGCAGGAAGTGAAGATGAAGGGCAGATTCGAGCAGTAAGGAAAACATACAGGAGAAGGACTGTGATTGACTTATTGGTGGTGCTTCTGCTTATGGTGGTACCGGTACAGTTCCTGGTGTTATCATTGGTGCACTTCTGATGGGTGTTCTGAATCTTGGCATGAGTATCATGGGTATTGACCAGAATATCCAGAAGGTTGTTAAAGGTATGGTTCTTCTGGCAGCGGTTATCTTCGATGTTGTCAGCAAGAGAAAATCTTTTATCGTAAAATAATAATAGTCAGCGAATCAGGACAGCAGGTTTTCGGAGTGATCCGGAACCTGCTGTTTTTGGGTGTATATACTGTTGTTTTATGTGAGGTTATTTTGTCGGTTTTCGTGGTTTTATGGGGGGATGTGCTTGTTTTTAGGAGAACGTTATATTATAATAAGGGCAAGTGACAGAAAAATACGAAATTATGTTGTCGGGAGGCTGTAATGGGAAATACAGTAACGATCTGTTTTGCAAATAATAAGGGCGGCAGCGGAAAGTCCACCAGCTGTTCCAATGTGGGAGCGGCACTGGCCGGCATGGGTAAGAAGGTACTGATGGTAGACGGTGATATGCAGCTGAATTCTTTCCCTTTCTTTTTTTGATGAAGAGGAAGTTCTGAAGATGGCAGCTGGGGAAAAGAATCTCTACTATGCCATCGGGCATCAGTCGGATCTCAGTGATTTTATCGTGCATACGAAGTATGAGAATCTGGATCTGGTGCCGTCTTCCACTTTGATGAGTTCTGTGGAGTATGAGCTTTTTACAAAGTGGCAGAGGGAGTTTATCCTTCGGAAGTGTCTGCAGAAGGTGAAGGATTCCGGTGTTTATGATTATATTCTCATCGATGCGCCGCCGACTCTTGGTGGCTGGGTGATGAACATCTTATGTGCATCGGATTACGTTCTGGTTCCGGTGGAGGCAAGCCCATGGGGCATGTTTGGTCTTGCGAATATGTTTGATTTCCTCAATGAAGTCCGTGAGATCGCTCCGGCGCTTCAGGTTCTGGGAATCGTGGTGACCAAGGCGGATGCCAGAAAGAATTATTTCAAGCAGACCATGGAGACTCTGAAAGAGATGGAAGGAATCTACCTTTTCGAATCTTTTATCCGTGTGGACAGCTCCATCGAATGGTCTCAGGACAGCAGTGAACCGGTTGTGGAATTCAAAAAAAGCAGCCGCAGCGCAAAAGAATACATAGCATTGGCAGAGGAGGTAATGAATCGTGTCAGTAGGTAAAGCAAGCATCGCAAGAGCAGTAAATGCAGAAAAAGCATCCAAAACAGAAACAAAAGCAGAGGTAAAAGAGGCTGAGGTTAAAGTAGCAGAGAAGCCGGCAGAGGTAAAAGCAGAGACAGCTGAAAAAGCTGCAGAAAAGCCAGCTGCCAAGAAAACAGCAGCGAAAGCTCCTGCAAAGAAAACCACAGCAAAGAAAGCTGCCGCAACAAAAACAACCGCAAAGAAAACCACTACCAGAAAAACAACAACACGTAAAACCGCAGCAAAGAAAACAGCTGCAGCAGAAACAACAGGAACCGTAGCCCAGAACGTGATCAGCGGAGGAAACGCCGACGAACTCCAGGCCAAATTCCTCACCCCGAAGAAAGAACAGCCAGACAACAACCAGCCAGTAGGAATTAAGGACGAACTTCCGGTTTATCTGCTGTAATAGCTGATTGAATTAAAAAAACAAGTGACAAATAAAAAAACTGCTATATATCTACATCATTATTGATAAGATATACAGCAGTTTTTATTTTTATCCCATAATAATTTCAGTGGGACAGCGAAGCGCCTCCCTCGTACCTTTCTACATATTGTAATATGCAGCATACACCCCATTCTGAGCGAGCAGCTCAGCATGAGTACCCCTTTCAGCGATACCATCCTCCGTGATCACAATGATCTCATCCGCATCGCGAATAGTAGAGAGTCTGTGAGCGATCGTAATCGTGGTACGGTTTTTCGAAAGCTCCTCCAGGCTCTTCTGGATCCACCGCTCGCTTTCGTTATCCAGCGCACTGGTAGCTTCATCCAGGATCAGGATCGGAGGATTTTTAAGGAACACACGTGCAATGGAAATCCTCTGCTTCTGTCCGCCGGAAAGTCTGGTACCACGTTCTCCTACATAAGTGTCGTATCCATCGGGAAGCTCCATGATAAAATCATGGATACTTGCACATTTGGCGGCTTTGATGATCTCATCGTCAGTAGCACCTGGTTTTCCATAGGCAATATTATCTTTAATGGTTCCATCAAAAAGATAAACATCCTGCTGCACCATACCGATCTGGCTTCGAAGACTCTTGAGAGTCAGCCCGCGGATATTTTTTTCCATCTACAGTGATGGAACCGCCGGTCACATCATAAAATCTGGCAGAAGAGAGCAGATCGTAGTCTTACACTTCCGGAAGGCCCCCACCAGGCAATGGATCTTCCAGCCGGGATATCGATAGAAATATCGGAAAGTACAGGAGTCTCATCATCGCTGTAATGGAAAGAAACATGGTCATAACGGACATGTCCTTTAACATCCTTAAGCTCCACAGCATCATCGGCATCTTTGATCTCCGATTCCGTTTCCATCACATCCAGAAAACGGCGGAAACCGGAAAGTCCTTTCTGCATCATTTCCACAAGTTCCACCAGGATCTGGATCGGACTGATGAAGATTCCGATATACAGGGCATACATGGCAAGATCTCCGGTCTGCATTTCACCCTGAGCGATCAGATAACCACCGTAAACCAGAGTCACCAGATACATCATACCCTGGAAAAACAGGTTGGAACTCATGAAACCGCCCATGCAGTGGTAATTATCCCTTTTGGAAACAAGGAACGCTTCATTGCTTTTTTTAAATTTCTCCCGCTCAATGTCCTCATTTGCAAAAGACTGCACCACACGGATACCGGAAAGTGTATCCTGAAGACTTGCATTTACATCACCGATCTTACGCCGGTTTTCCATGAAGGTTTCCTGCATTTTTGCATTCTGGCGGAAAGAAAAAACAAACATCACGATCACCAGGATGATCAGCGGCAGTGCCAGCTTCTTGTTGATAAAGAACAGGAAGATAAAAGCGCCGACGATTTTTACCAGGGAGATAAAAAGATTCTCAGGTCCGTGGTGTGCAAACTCGGAAATATCAAAAAGGTCACTGACCAGTTTGCTCATCATCTGACCGGAATTATTCCGGCTGTAATAGGAAAAAGAAAGCTCCTGATAATGGTCAAAAAGCTCCCGGCGCATATCACGCTCCATATTTGCGCCCATCATATGTCCCTGACAGGTTACATAATATTTGCAGAGACTCTGCACAATGTACATAACAAAAAGAGAGACTGCGATCACAGGGAGGGCATGAAGAATCATATCCTTGTCCTGTGTAAAGAGTGTTTTTGTCATAGTACGAAGAATCTGGGGATAAGCAAGATCTACCAGACTGATAACGGCTGCACAGATCAGGTCAATAAAAAAGACCGCTTTGTACGGGCCGTAGTAGTGGATGAATTTCTTGATGGTATTCATCGGAAAAGTACCTCCGTTTTTATGAAATGTATAGTGTTGTCTGAGCAAAAAACATTGCTGCCGGACATTCTATGTTCATCTTATCATAAGTAAGAATAAAGTCAAGATAAGTGAATTTCAGGTCTGTTTTCGTTTCTGAATACTTTCGGAGAATAGTAGCTATATGGCTGCTGTTCACAGGTAATATTCCGCGAGGGATTGCTGGCAACGGAGCGGATAGTGATATGAGGAGATATATTTTGGGGAAAAAATCAAATTACTCCTTGACATATCAATGCAAAAACCGTATAGTGTATTTCAGATTTGGTGTGTAACTGATAAGCAGGCATTAACCAGTCATAAATGTTATTATTTTTTATTTGACGTTTATGGGGGTTGGTGTCTTTTTTTTGTTGCCCACTTAAAAGATCCCTCTCCAGAACGTCGAAAGAAAAGGAGAGAGAAAACATGAAAGACAAGATTTTCGGAGTTTTGCAGCGTGTGGGACGTTCCTTTATGCTCCCCATCGCAATCCTTTCCTGTGGCAGGCCTGCTTCTTGGTTCGGCAGTTCTTTCACAAATGAGACGACCATTGCAACTTACGGACTTGAGAAGATCCTGGGAGACGGAACCATCTTAAATGCACTCCTGATCATCATGAACAAAGTCGGAAGTGCGGTATTTGATAACCTGCCCCTGATCTTTGCAGTAGGAGTTGCCATCGGTATGGCAAAAAAAGAGAAAGAGGTAGCAGCTCTTTCCGCACTGATCGCTTACTTCGTTATGAACGTAGCCATCAATGGTATGCTGGTAGTAAATGACAAGATCACAGCAGACGGACAGATCGCAAAAAGCGTTCTGGAAGGTACCGTAACTTCTGTCTGCGGCATCCAGTCCTTACAGATGGGTGTGTTCGGCGGTATTATCGTTGGTCTTGGTGTCGCGACACTCCACAACCGTTTTCATAAGATCGTGCTTCCAAACGCACTTTCTTTCTTCGGCGGTTCCAGATTCGTGCCGATCATTTCTACCATTGTATACATGTTTGTGGGAATTCTGATGTATTTCATATGGCCGGTAGTCCAGAACGGTATTTATGCGCTGGGCGGCCTTGTGACAGGCAGCGGTTATATCGGAACCCTGATCTTTGGTATTATCAAAACGTGCGCTGATCCCGTTCGGACTTCACCACGTATTTTATATGCCGTTCTGGCAGACAGCTGTTGGCGGAACCATGGAGGTTGCAGGCCAGATGGTACAGGGCGGACAGAATATTTTCTTCGCCCAGCTTGCGGATTCTGCACATGTAGCCCATTTCAGCGCAGACGCAACAAGATATTTCTCCGGAGAATTTATTTTCATGATCTTCGGTCTTCCGGGAGCAGCACTTGCCATGTACCGCTGTGCAAAGCCTGAGAAGAAAAAAGCGGCAGGCGGACTTCTTCTTTCCGCAGCCCTTGCATGTATGCTTACAGGAATCACAGAGCCACTGGAGTTCTCTTTCCTGTTTGTAGCTCCTGCATTGTTTGCGGTACAGGTTGTTCTTGCAGGCGCGGCTTATATGATCGCACATATGCTGAATATTGCAGTAGGACTTACCTTTTCCGGCGGTTTCCTTGATCTGTTCCTGTTCGGGATCCTTCAGGGAAATGCAAAGACAAGCTGGCTCAGGATTATCCCGGTAGGTATCATTTACTTTATTCTCTATTATGTGATCTTCACCTTCCTGATCAAAAAGTTCAACTTCAAGACTCCGGGACGTGAGGATGACGACACAGAAACAAAGCTTTATACAAAAGCAGATGTAACGCGAGAAAAGAAGCCGGAAAAGCCGGTGAAGCAGCAGGAAGCACATCCGCAGATCCGGTAAGTGAAGCCATCACAGCCGGTCTTGGCGGAAAGAAAAACATCAGCGATGTGGACTGCTGTGCAACACGACTTCGTATCACGGTTCATGACGCAGCAAGAGTCAACGATGACATTCTGAAAACCACAGGTTCCAGAGGAATCGTGAAAAAAGGCCAGGGTGTCCAGATCATCTACGGACCACAGGTAACCGTGATCAAATCCAAACTGGAGGATTATCTGGAGACTGTGCCAAATGAGTATTTTGAAAGTGCAGAGAATGCGGATGCAGACAGCACGGGAGATCAGAGTCAGTCTGCAGCACGTACAGCAAATGATCAGAATATGCAGCAGTCAGCAGTCGGTGACAGCCAGAAGGCAGGAAGTACAGGCGAGACTGCTCAGAACGCAGGCCAGACATCCACAGCCAGCGCAGCTCAGTCAGAGAAAAAAGTTCTGAGAACAGCCATCATCTACAGCCCGGTAACCGGTATCGCTGCAGATCTTTCCACAGCGCCGGATGAAGGCTTTGCGGAAGGAATGATGGGAGAAGGTGCCGTAGTCACACCGAAGGATCCGGTGATCTGTGCTCCGGAAGACGGTGAGGTAGAGTTTATTTTTGACACAAAACATGCTATCGGATTCCAGACAGATACAGATCTTCCGATGCTTCTCCATATCGGAATCGACACCGTGAAACTGGAAGGAAAAGGTTCGAGATCTTGGTAGAGCAGGGACAGCATGTGAAAAAAGGCGAACCACTGATGAAGATCGATATCCCGTATCTCACAGAAAATGCTCCGTCCTTATGTTCCCCGATCCTCTGCACAGAGATCGAGGACAACCAGAGAGTACGCCTTCTGGCAAACGGAGAGATCAAGGCAGGAGAGCCGTTGTTTGCAGTGGAGACTGTGGAAGAATAAGAAATTTTTCAGCAATAATATAGATGATCATTTTATGGAAAGCGCGCCTAATGCCCGGCGCGTTTTTCCTGTTCAGTGGTCATCAGAAGAGCTTTACACGAAAGACAGATTCTGTTACGATAAAGAAAATCGACAGCTGCAGACAGAAATGCTGACAGAATATCCGGGGCAGATGGTGAAAAAAAATAAGGTAGAATGTGGAAAAGCAGCAGGATATATAAAGATGGTGGGGAAAAAAGATGTACAGAGTGAGCAAGGTATTGAACAATAACGGCGTCATTGCCATAAATATGGAAGAAAACCAGGAATATGTGCTTCTGGGAAAAGGTGTGGGATTCGGAAAAAAGGTCAGCCAGCGTTTTGAGATGCCTTCCGGCTGCACCCTTTACAGACTGGCTCAGGAGACAGAACGCGGTTCGGCAAAAGAGCTGGCAAAAAGTGTGGCGCCGGAGTTCCTTGAGATCGCAGACGAGATCTTAAGAGAAGCGGAGAAAACTTTCGGGGATACCATAGATAAGGGAATCCTGTTTCCGCTTGCAGACCATATTTCTTTTGCAGTGGGGCGTATCCGGAACCATGAGCAGATCAGCAATCCCCTGACGGATGATATCAAGGTGCTTTTTTACAGCGAATTCAAGGTGGCGGAAGTTCTGAAGAAGATCCTGAAAGAGCGGATGGATATTGAGATTGATGATCATGAGGTGGGATATGTGGCCCTCCACATTCACTCCGCACTTGGAGATGAGAAGGTGTCCGTTGCCATGCAGACAGCAAGAACAGTCCGGGAATGCATCGCCATGATCGAGATGGCTACAGGAAAAAAGATTGATGTTATCTCTCTGTCCTACAATCGTATGATGAATCACATCAAATATATGGTAGCCCGTGTCTCCACAGGGGAGACACTGAAGCTGGATATGAATGATTATATAGAAGAAAAATATCCGGAATCCTACAGGATCGCAGAAGATGTCTGCGAAAGCCTGGGGAAAAGTCTTGGCAAAAACTGGACCCCATCGAGATCGGATATCTTGCCATGCATATCGAGCGGACCGTGGAGCAGTAAACGTAAACTCGTGATCCACCGCAGGTATTCACACAATAAATTATTCACACAATAAATTCAATAGCTTTTTTGACAGCAGTACTCATGGTAGTACTGCTGTTTGTGACCAGGCAGACTTCTCGCTGGGGAAGTGGCTCCTTAAGCTGAAGGGCAAAAACCTTCCCGTCATCGATCACTTCCTGAGCAAGTGGTTCCGGATAAAAACCGATTCCCAGATTGTGGACAATCATGGGAAGAACCTGGTCTGTAGTTGCAGCCTCAATGTCCGGATGAAAAGAGACACGGTTTTCCATAAAGTAATTCATATACATTTCTCTGGTGCTGGTCCCCTCCGCAAGACCTACAAAAGGCAGATCCTGAAGTTCATGGATGCTGATAGGAGCAGTCGTCAGATCCTTATATTTGCTTCCGCATACAAGGATCTCCCGGTAACGCAGGAGACTTTTTTTTCTGTAAAGGCTTGCGGATGGAGATCGGAGTGGTGACAATAGCGAAATCCACCGCATAATTTTTCAGTGCCTGTACTGCCTGAGGAGTAGAATGGTTAAAGAGGCGCAGGCGAACATGGGGATATTGCTCGCGGAACAGCTCCAGCTTTTCCAGAAGGATCAGACGCAGGGCATTTTCGCTAGCGCCGATGGAAACCAGACCATGCTCCAGCTCTCCGTTCTGGCGGATTTCCTCCTCGCCGATGGACAGCTGCTCAAAAGCCAGGGCAACGTGTTCATAAAGCTGGCGGCCTTCCGGTGTAAGTGCGATTCCCTTGTTGGAGCGGAGAAAGAGCGTACATTTCAGCTCCTGCTCCAGGTTGTTCATACAGCGTGTGATATTTGGCTGGTTGTTATGAAGAGCCCGTGCTGCCTTGGTAAAACTTTTTATACTGGGCTACAAAATAAAAAGATCCGGTAGTAGTCGTAAGTGATCATGTATAGTCTCCGTCCTGTGATATGATTTTAATATGTTTACGATATTAATAATACTTTTTACATTTGCTTCTGAGCAAACTATAATACACCCGAGGAAAAAAATCAATGACGGGAGTGATTTGGAGTGGTTTCAGGAGGCAGAAAGCTGCAGAACGCAGACCGACAGATGTCAGAAGCTTTCATTACAAGTATATTTCTGGCAATGTCCGGCGGATTTCAGGATGCCTACACATATTTTACAAGAGATGAGGTGTTTTCCACGCCCAGACCGGTAACGTGGTGCTGATGAGCCAGAATTTTATGACAGGACAGTGGGGAGAAGGATTAAGATATCTGTTTCCGATCCTTGCTTTTGCCATCGGTGTTGTGGCAGCAGAGCGGATCCAGAGTACCTTTAAATATGCAAAAAAACTTCACTGGAGGCAGATGATCCTGCTGATCGAGATCCTGATCCTTTTTGCGGTGGGATTTATGCCGGGAGAATTGGATATGCTGGCAACCGTACTGGTATCCTTTTCCTGCGCCATGCAGGTACAGACCTTCCGGAAGGTGGGCGGTTATTCCTATGCAAGCACTATGTGCATCGGAAATTTACGAAGCGGCACGGCGGCGTTGTCCGTGTATTGTCGTGAAAAACGTCCGGAACAGCTGAAGCAGGCTCTTTATTATTTCGGGATAATTTTCTTTTTTGCCATTGGAGCCGGTGGTGGAGGAAATCTGTCCATGAGGCTGGGGATCCCGGCAATCTGGGTATCGGATGTTTTGCTTCTGATCAGCTTTATTCTGATGTTTTCCAGCAAACATAGAGATTAGAAAGGGTGAGGAATTGTGGAAAACAGCACATTATTCCCAAGAGAGGAAAAGGCGGAGCTTTTATTTGAAAAGATCCTGAAGGATCCGGAGGCGTGCAGACGGCTGACGGAGACCTTCTATGAATCCATGGATGCGGATACAGACATAGAATGCGGATATCTTCCTCCGGAAAAATTCGCCTATGCATTGCTGGACGCATATAAAAAACCGTGATTTGACTGCTCTCCTTATGGCAATCTGCCAGAACAGTATGTTTGATCTTCTGCGAAATTCTTTTCTGGCACCGTTCAGGTCAATGCAGATGGACAGGAGAATCCGGTGTTTCTCACAGATGAAAAAGGAAATTTTCTGCGGGAAAAGGGAATCCATGTAAGTGACAGGGATTACGACCGATTTCGCAGGATATACAGGGAGAAGCCTGGTGTAAAGATGTATCTGGCGTATGGCTACCGGAAGCGACATGCCTATGATGAAGATACCATGGAAGTAGAAGAGTACAAAATGGGCGAACATATCGGTGTGCTGCTGGTGTATGAACTTCCGGACAGCGTAAGGGAAAAAGAAACGGAGGCACAGGCCTATGCGGCTGTATGGGATATCATGATGGCAATTCAGAAGAAGCTTCCAAGAGCTTTTGTGTATTATGGGCAGGATTCTGTGGAGGATGGTGGAAAACGTTATGACGGACTGGGAGTTTTTCTCCCCATCCATAAATTTGCGGACCGCCTGGAAAAAATGATCGGGATCGCTGATGAGATCGTAATGAAATAGAATGTACAAAAAAGGACTGCTTTTGTATTGCTCCGGTTGTCAGAAGGATAGCTGATGACCGGAAGCTACAGAAGCAGTCCTTTTTGTATGCCCATCAGGTGCAGTAGCGGAACATTTTGTCCGTAAGGATCCTGGCGAAAATAAGGCCCAGGGGAAGAGCAACGATGATCAGAATCGCAGCTGCAAACCAGGAGGCGGAAACATTCAGGGACATGATCCCCAGATTGTAGATCGCCCGGTAGAGATAAAGTCCGGGAACCATGATCACAATGGATGGTACGGTAATGGAAATCCTGGGATATCCCACTTTGGTTTTGATGAGGGGAGGCCAGAAGTCCGGCTGTCAGTGCTCCGAAAAAAAAGCCGCGGCAGCAGGTGGGAAACCGGCAAGATCAACAAGCTCCAGACGTAAAGTGTTGGACAGTGCGCCGATGAAGGCGGCAGCTGCGGCTAGACGGACAGGGCTGTTGAACATGAACGAAAAGCCGAATACCCCGCAGAAGCTTGCCAGAAGCCGGAACAGGATCCTCTGAGCTGCCGAAAGCTCCAGAGGCAGGAAATCCACAGGCTTCAGATGAAGAAGCAGTGCCATCAGCCAGGCAGAGACAGCAGCCACCATTACAACAATAATGGCGTAGGCCAGTCGTTCCAGACCGGAACGCATATCCAGCTTGGCAAGGTCGATCCCGCTTGTGATAAACGGAAAGCCCGGAATGATAAACAGCATGGAACAGATGTACCCGGCCTCATGCTGGACGGAAATGTGGAACAGAAGCTCTGCCAGCTTCAGGAAGCCTGCATATACAAGACAGGCGGAGGAAACAGAAACTGCAATGCACATAAACAGAGTAAAATGATGCTTGCCAAGCTTGCAGCGGATGGCGTTTCCGATGCCTGCGCCTGCAAAAGCCAGGATCATTTCCAGCGGGCCACCGCCCAGAAGAAAAGTAAATGCACCACAGGCCAGTGCAGAAGCCAGTCCCAGGGCTGCAGGGGAATAAAGCCCGTGGATCCGCTCGATCTCATCTAACTGACTGTGCAGTGCTTCACCGCTCATATGGATACCCTCCGCAGGAAAATCACTGACAAAATGTTCCAGCCTGTTCAGTCTGGAAGTATTTACGCCGGTGGTAGTCAGACTAAGTGCATGGGAAAAACTGCTCTCACCGTCAAAGCAGGTGTAGCTTATAGACATTAGTCCGATATCTGCGGAGCAGGTGATACCAAGTGCTTCTGACAATGTATTCATGGAACTCCGTACCCGCCAGGCACCGGTCCCACAGGAGAGAAGCATCATGCCTGTACGGCCGATCAGGGAAGCTTTTCGGAAAGAGAAGCCTCGGTGATGGGCTGGCTGTTCCTGGCGCTTACGTAGTTGTGCCAGGGGATTTCATATGATTTACGTTTAACCGGAATATCTGACACAGAAATC
>ENA-OQAJ01000350-OQAJ01000350.1-human-gut-metagenome-genome-assembly--contig:-NODE-350-length-14357-cov-1.560998_pt1 | contig 14357 bp, 18 predicted proteins | sample MGYA00242736_ERZ504529 | MGnify/ENA primary metagenome ERZ504529 (study PRJEB26092, sample SAMD00036275) | human gut metagenome | host: Homo sapiens | study: EMG produced TPA metagenomics assembly of...
CCCAAACGAATTACACAAAGGATCCGGAAAGCTGCACTAGCATTATGGTAGGAAAGAAAGCAACTACCGATGGATCAGTTATAACCAGTCATACATGCGACAGCTGGTACCGAACCTGGGTAAACATGGTTCCGGCAGAAAGTTATGAAAGGGATACTGTAATGAATATTTACGATGGCCGTATGCATACCGAGTTTGTAGCCGACCAGACTAATGTAAAAATCAAGGGGCAAATACCACAAGCTAGAAAAACATATGCCTTCATGGACACCTCCTACCCTTGCATCAACGAAAAGCAGCTGGGGATAGGTGAAACTACCGTAAGCGGACGCAGGGATCTGGAAAATCCCAAAGGTATGTTTATGATTGAAGAATTGCAACGTGTGGCATTGCAACGCTGTACAACAGCCCGTGAGGCTATCCGCCTGATGGGAGATCTCATAAAACAATACGGTTATGGCGACAGCGGCGAATGTCTGACCATTGCCGATCCTGATGAAGTATGGCACTTCGAAGTCTTCGGAGAAGGAAAAGATAACATTGGCGGAGTATGGGCGGCAGTCCGTATTCCGGATGATCATGTAGGCGTATCTGCCAACATCTCGCGAATCAGCACCCTCAATCTGAAAGATCCCGACCACTATATGGCTTCCGAAAATGTATTTGACGTGGCTAAAAAATTAGGATATTGGGATGGAAAAGAGCCTTTTAAATTTTGGAAAGCTTATAGCGGAAAGAATTACTCCGGCCAACTGAAATCCTTCAGCACCCGCGAGCACTTTATCCTGAATGCACTGGCACCGTCATTAAAGCTTGATTATGAAGCAGAAGAACTGCCTATCAGTGTAAAACCCGACAAGCAAGTATCTGTAACCGATGTTATGGCATTGCTCCGGGAAACATACGAAGGAACGCCGCTGGATATGACACAGAATCTGAAAGTTACGGTAAAAGATAGAAAAACCGGAAAAGTAGACACCATTATCAGCCCGAAAGCCAATCCGTGGATGCGTGGCGATGAACTGAATATGCTGAACGGTATTAAAAAGGGAGTTGTGAAATCAGTACGCAATATCGCAGTTCCGCAATGTGCTTATTCTACAGTTATCCAATTGCGCAACTGGCTGCCCGATGCAGTAGGCGGTGTGGTATGGTTCTCTATGGACAATCCCGGACAAAGCCCGCGCGTTCCGGTATTCTGTGGCATTACTGATTTCCCTGCTATGTATAAAATCTGCGGTAACCACCGCTATCGCGACGATGCCGCCTTATGGCACTATCGCCGCGCCAACAAACTGGCTGCTGTAAGATGGGGAGCTGCCCGTAAAGTAATGGAAAAAAATATTCGTCATTTCGAGGAAAAAGGACAAACGGGAACTTCCATTTGTGGAAGCACAATACCAAAGTATCCTTCAATCCAAAGGAGAAGAAGCCGCCCGTGCTTATCTCACAGACTATACGGCAGACTTTATAGGCGCACCATCCTTCGCTGGGACGAAATGGCAAACCAATATTGGATTGAGTCACGCTTCGGCTTTTAATTGTTAACCTTATCATATTAAAAACAAACTTATGAAGACAAAAGTATTCACACTAGCCGCACTGCTATGCTGTGCATCAGCCATGTATGCACAAGAAAGTGGTTACAAATTCACGACTGTTGCATCACAGAAAGCAACTCCAGTCAAAAATCAGGCCTCTACCGGAACTTGCTGGTGCTTTGCCACCACTTCGTTCATGGAATCCGAACTGCTCCGTATGGGCAAAGGGGAATATGATCTTTCTGAAATGTTCATTGTACGCCAAAAGTACTTGAACCAATTGGAAGACAACTATTACCGGGGAGGCAACGGGAATTTAGGACAAGGAAGCCTTTCACACACATGGAAGAACGCTTTCAATCAAGTGGGTATCGTACCCGAGGAAGTATATCACGGAATCAACTATAACTCAGAGAAACATAACCATGGCGAAATGGTGAGATATATCAACGCTTTAGGAAACACAGCCGTTAAGATGAAAACGTCGCAGCCCGGAATACTACAAGCTGATCAACAACCTTTTCGATACTTATCTAGGAGAACTTCCTGAAAAGTTCACTTACAAAGGAAAAGAGTACACTCCGAAATCTTTTGCCGAAAGTCTGGGTTTGAACATGGACGATTATATCGAACTGACTAGTTTCACTCACAAACCGTATTACCAGAAATTCTCTCCGGAAGTACCCGACAATTGGGAAAATGAACAAATGTACAATCTTCCGCTGGACGAAATGATGGAAGTTGCCGACTATGCTTTGACCCACGGATATACCGTATGTTGGGACGGTGATGTCAGTGAAAAAGGTTTTTCATTCAAAAATGGTGTAGCCATCAATCCGGTAGTGAAAAAAGCGGAAGATCTCTCGGGTTCCGACCGTTGCACAGTTTGAGAAAATGGAACCCTAAAGAACAAAGAGAGATGCTGGCGGAAGCCTACAAATTTGAAAACCGTGTCCCGAAGTAAATGTCACTCCGGAAGTCCGTCAGGAGGTTATGAAGCATTTGTCACTACAGATGACCACCTGATGCATCTTACCGGTATTACCAAAGACCAGAACGGGACCAAATACTATATCACCAAAAATTCTTGGGGTACAGAACGCAATACATTTGGCGGTTATCTGAATATGTCCGAAAGCTATGTACGTGCCAAGACTATTTTCCTCATGGTGCATAAAGATGCTATTCCGGCTGCAATCAAACAGAAATTAGGAATTAAATAAAAAAGAAAAGAGCAGGCGTCCGTTTTTCTAAAATAGACGCCCGTTTTTTGAAAACAGATATCCGGAGTCCCAATACATACTTGTGTTTTCAAATGGACATCTATTTTTTAGTAAAAGATTCATAATAACTATGACGAAAAAGAACTTATTTACATTAGTCTTATGCTTATTCTGTTTCGGAACCACAACTCATGCGCAACGTATCCCCACATTGGAGGAGGCCGTATACGGAGGACTGATCAAGACAGAAGGCGGAAGTAACGTGAACTGGATGAAAGATGGAGAACGTTATTCCAAAATAGAGAAAAAATGCCGAGGGAGCATACGAAGTCACTGCCTACAAAGCAAAGGACAATTCCAAAGAAGTGCTGATCCCTGCCAATATGCTTCTGAATCCGCAAACAGGAAAACCTATCTCTGTCCGCAATTTCGTATTCAGCGAGGATAACTCCAAAGTATTGATCTATACCAATACCCGTCGCGTATGGCGTTATGATACCCGCGGTGATTACTGGGTGCTTAATTTGAAAGACGGCAAACTGCAACAATTGGGCAAAAGCTTGCCGGAAGCTACCTTAATGTTCGCCAAGTTCTCGCCGGATGCCAGCCGGGTAGCATATGTCTCCAGAAACAACATTTACGTAGAGAGTCTGGCTGACGGGAAAATCAACCAACTAACTCAAGACGGAAATAATGAAATTGTAAACGGAACATTCGACTGGGTATACGAAGAAGATTCAACTGCCGCGACGGTTTCCGCTGGAGTCCCGACGGGCAATACATAGCCTATTGGCAAAGCGATACCCAAGGTACGGGATGGTTTGATATCATCAATAATGTAGATTCCATTTATCCTAAATCCAACGTTTTCCTTACCCTAAAGCCGGAACAGCAAACTCCGCTGTAAAAGTAGGCTATGTATCCGCCGACGGTGGAAACACCACTTGGCTGGCTCTTCCCGGTGATGCACGTAACCACTATATTCCCCGTATGGAATTCATTCCGGGCTGCAACGAACTGTTCATCCAGCAAATGAACCGTGCCCAAAACACCAATAAAGTATGGATTGCGAAAATAGGTGAAAATACCCCCGTCAATATCTTTACCGATCAAGATGCCGCATGGTTGGAAATGAATGACAATGTGCGTTGGTTGAAAGGGAACAAGTATTTCACTTGGGAAAGCGAACGTGACGGATGGCGCCACCTGTATCGTGTAAGCCGTGATGGTAAAGAAATCAAGCCCATCACCCAAGGAGCTTTTGATTATATTCAAGAAGTAGGTGCGGATATGGATAAAGGTTTTGTGTACTTTATCGCCTCTCCCGACAACTTCACCCAGCGCTATCTCTACCGGGCACGTCTTTTTCGGCAATGGAGAGGTAAAGCGGCTAAGTCCTGTTGACCAAAGCGGGCAACATCGTTATATCATGTCACCGTCCGGCAAATGGGCAGTCCATACATTCAGTAACTCGGAAACTCCCCCTGTAATCGACATGGTGTCTTTCCCTGCCCATAAAAAGTATACGTCTGATTACTGACAATGCAAAAGCCAAGGAGCAATACAAAGCCTTGGGGCTGCAACCGAAAGAATTTGTAAAAACCCGTTCAGGAGAACTGGAACTGGATGCATGGATGATCAAACCCGTAAACTTTGATCCCAGCAAAAAATATCCGGTCATAATTGATGTCTATGGAGAACCTGCCAACGCCACCGTGCAGGATGTATGGAGCGGAGGAAGTTTATGGCACCAGTACTTGGCAAACCTGGGGTATATCATAGTCAGCATCGAGAACCGTGGTGCCAATGCACCCCGTGGACGCGAATGGCGCAAATGTATTTATGGAGAAGTCGGAACCTTTGCCAGTGAAGATCAGGCAAGAGGCATCCAAGACTTGGCACGTCAATACTCTTTCATTGACACCGCACGCATCGGTATCACCGGCTGGAGTGGCGGAGGCAGCCAGACGCTGAACAGTATGTTCCGTTATCCCGATGTTTTCCACACAGGTATTGCCATTGCTTTTGTGGCCGACCAGCGTCTGTATGACACGGTTTATCAAGAACGTTATATGAATACTCCTCAAAATAAATCCGGAGGGGTTACCGCAAAGGGTCTTCCATCTCGTATGCAGCAGGATTGAAAGGCAACTTGCTGTTAATTCACGGTACAGGAGATGACAATGTCCATTATCAGAAATTGTGAAATGTTGGTCAATGAACTGGTACGGCACGGAAAAATCTTCTCACAGATTTCTTACCCGATGCGTTCCCATGGAATTTACGAAGGCGAGGGAACCAGCTTGCATCTGCGAAAGACAATGGCTGATTACTGGCTGAAAAACCTGCCTGCCGGAGGAAAATAAATATGCCAAAATTCCTGCTGATATGATTATACAGTCGGCCATTCTGAACATTAGTGAAACTTTTCATATACATAAAATGATTAGAGTCCAAATTTTTCACAAAAGTTCGGGATGGCAGACTGATAAACCGATTTCGTTTTAGCAAGCTTAGCACTAAACACATAAACTAAATGAAGAAAATACAACTATTCTTATTACAATTTCTGTTAATATCTATTACGCAGCACACCAATGCCCAACTCCCTGTCAAAACAGAATATACCGTTGAGATGGGAGGAACATCGGGTAAAGGAACCTACGCGCCGATGTGGCTTACTGCCAACAGGCAAGGTTTATCTTCTGCCAATACCGAAAATGGTTATTTACGGGCAGGGATTGCACATACAATGCCATTAAACCAACATTTCGGCTTCAGTGCAGGACTGGATTTGGCAACCGCCTACAATTTCACCTCCTCCTTCATCATCCAACAAGCCTATGCAGACCTCAGTTACCGATGGTTGAACCTGAGTATCGGCAGCAAAGAACGCTTGCCCGAGTTAAAGAATTCCAAGTTAAGCAGCGGAGGTATGGTAGAATCAATAATGCCCGCCCCATTCCCCAAATACGCCTGGAAGTTCCCGATTATGTAGCCATACCAGGTACCCATAAATGGCTTCACTTGAAAGGACACATAGCCTATGGACGTTTTACTGATGACAAATGGCAGAAACATTTCACCTCCATAGCAACCCATATACCATTGATGTACTTTACCACAGTAAATCGCTTTTTCGCCAAAGTAGGAAACAAAGAACATTTTCCGGTAGAATTTGAAGGAGGAATACAAAATGTCCGCCCAATTTGGCGGAGACCAATATATTGCAGGACAAAAAGAGCCTGTAATAGATATGCCTACCCGGTTTGTTGACTTTATGCGCGTATTGGTTCCTATGGCTGGAGATGATACCACACCCGAAGGCGAACAAGTAAACATCTACGGAAACCATGTCGGTAGCTGGAATTTTGCCGCAACAGCTTATCTTAACCGGTGGAAGGTAAAGATCTATTATGAACATTATTTCGACGACCACTCCCAAAATGTTTTTCCAATACGGACGTTGGAAAGACGGACACATCGGACTGGAAATAACTTTTCCCAAAAACCGCTTCAATTGATACTTTTGTATACGAAGGATTAGGAACAAAAGATCAAACCGGACCTATGCTGTATGATTCCTTTTGGGGGGGAATTTGAAGAGCAAATCAGTGCTAAAGATAATTATTATAATCACTACCTCTATCAAGGATGGCAGCATTGGGGAATGGGAATAGGTAATCCTTTACTTCCCGGACCTATTTACAACAAGAACGGACAGATTACTTTTATCAGCAATCGTGTACTGGCACATCACATAGGATTCTGCGGTTCCCCCTATCAGTCGCTAAGTTATCGTATGCTGCTCTCCTACTCCCGCCATTGGGGTACTTATGATAATCCTCTGAATGAGATCAAGAAACAATTCAACTCTTTGTTTGAAGTAACTTATGCTCCACAACAACTGAAAGGATGGAGTTTCACTGTATCCGGAGCTATGGATCGCGGCAACTTACTTGGAAATAATTATGGTGGAATGCTGGTTATCCGCAAACAAGGAATTATCAAATCGGGCAATAAATAGAAATTTTAACTGTCAACCCAATCAACATATGAAACAAATATTATTATTCATACTCTTTATGCTGGGAATCAGCAGTTGTGACAAAGCTCCCATCAATGGCAAATTAGGTGGCAGATGGCAATTAATGACTATAGAATATACTAATGGGAAAATAGAAGAATGTAACCGCATTTATTATAGTATCCAGTTACATTTGGTGGAAATCAGTGCCAAAGGTGGAAATGGAGGCACTCATATCGGACGTTTCTCTTATAAAGGAGATGAGGTAACCATGAGTGAATTCCGCCACCGGGGAGATGAAGAAAAACTAACGACACTGAATGAATTGAAACCTTTCGGACTTAATCAAGCTATTAATCATCTTAAAGTGGAAAAAGCAACAGGCAAGAAACTAATTCTGAAATCTGATTATGCACGCCTCACATTCAGAAAGTTCTAAAAATATACCACAGGCTATACAAACTGTCTGCCGATAAAAATATCGGCAAAACAATTTATACGCTATAGCAGTGGCAAACCACTATACCGATTCTAGAAATCAATTTATCGGCAGAAATAAAACTGGTGCCACCACTCATGGAGCCGCTTTACAAATATTGAAGCCGGCTTCATGAAACAAGTTCTTTACCTTCCTGTAGTCTGTGGTGAAATAAATTTATCTTCTAGGCTTGATATCCAATTTTACCGGCTTCAACATGTTTTCCGGACTTAGGATTGTATCCAACTCTTCCTTATTTAAAATACCATGTTCCAAGACCAGTTCATAAACACTTCTACCTGTTTCCAACGCTTCTTTTGCAATCTTTGTAGAGTTTTTATAACCAATAATCGGATTCAATGCGGTTACTACACCAATACTGTTATGCACTTCAATCTTGCAACGTTCCGCATTAGCAGTAATACCTTCTACACAACGTGTACGCAAGGTTTCAAAACATTGATCATTAAATCTACAGATTCAAAACAACACTGTGCCATCACCGGTTCCCATAGCATTCAGTTCCATTTGAGCAGCTTCGCCAGCCATAGTCACGCATAGTTCGTTACCTATTACTTTATAACAAATCTGATTCATCACTTCAGGAATCACCGGATTCACCTTACCTGGCATTATAGAAGATCCCGGTTGCATAGCCGGAAGGTTGAATTCTCCTAAACCACAACGCGGTCCACTGGCCAGCAAACGTAAATCATTACATATTTTATTTACCTTTACGGCTATTCTTTTTAAAGCTGAAGCATAACCTACCAAGCAGGAAGTATCTGAAGTAGCTCCTACCAAATCTGACGACAATTTGAAATCAAAACCTGTAATTTCACACAATGCTTTCACACATTTTTTCCGCATATCCCGGTTCCGCACAAATGCCTGTACCAATAGCGGTAGCACCCATATTTACTGTCAGGAAGTCTGCCGCAGCTTCATTCAAATGACGAATTTCATCTCTCAATATACTGGCAAAACCATTGAATGTCTGACCTAAAGTCATAGGAACGGCATCTTCCAGCTGAGTACGCCCCATTTTGATGATATGCGCAAACTCTTCTCCTTTCTTATGGAATGCACCAATCAGCGATTCCAAATAAGGCAGAAAACGAAGATGAGAATAATACATGCCAATATGGATTGCAGTGGGATAAGCATCATTCGTTGATTGCGAGCAGTTCACATGGTCATTAGGAGAGCAATATTGATACTCGCCACGTTTGTGTCCCATAATCTCCAAAGCACGGTTAGCAATGACTTCATTAGCATTCATATTGGTAGAAGTACCGGCACCTCCCTGAATCATGTCTACCGGGAATTGCTCATGATGCTCACCATTTAAGATTTCCTGACACGCCAACACTATGGCATCTTTTTGTTCTTTAGTCAATAAACCTAACTCATAGTTAGCCATTGCAGCTGCCATTTTCGTAATGGCAAGACCGTTGATAAACAACGGATATTCATTTAGATGAAATTTACTTATTGGGAAATTTTCTATGCCTCTTAGAGTCTGCACACCATACAATGCACTGGCCGGAATTTCGCGGGCACCAATTAAATCACTTTCTACTCGGGTTTCTTCTGTAAGTTTTGTTTCCATGATCAGGTTATTTATTAGTTTATCATTTCTTATTTTATACAGCAAAGGTATAAACTAACATTTTGATATCAAAATATAATCTGATATAATTTTAAAATATTATTTTATACATGTTTATTGCTGCAAAACAGACAACAAACTTACATTATGAAAGTTTACTCAGTTAACAAAGTCTTATATCATTTGAAGTTCATTCAAAAAACAGACATAAAAAAAAGGCGTCCATTCAGAACGCCCTTATTCTATTTTTTAACTTCGGAACTCTTATTTAACCTTTATTCTATCAAAGCCTTCTCCAAATACACCAATGACAGCACTTTGTGATACAAATGCATTCGGATCTATATCTTTTATCAAACGGAATATAGTAGTAGACTCACGTTTTTTTGCCAGCACAAACATCATTTTCACACCCGCACCGGTATAACAACCTACTCCGTCAATGAACGTCACTCCTCGATGAAGGTCTTTTATTTATGCGATGCCCTATTTTCTTCATGCTTCTTAGAAATAATAAAGAATTGCACTGACTGACGGGCACTATTTACTACCTGATCCAAGACAAAGCTGGATATAAACAAGACAACATATCCATATACCACCTTCTCCCAATCATGCAATACAAAATAACTGGAAGAGATAATAACCAAATCACACATCAAAATAACCCGGCCCAAAGTAATATCACGATACTTATTGACAATAGCAGCTATAATATCCGTACCTCCTGTGCTACCATTGGCAGAAAAAGCGACACCAATACCACCTCCGCAGAAAAAGGCTCCCAAGACACAAGCCATGAAAGGTTGATCATGTATTAAAGACTCTCCCCCTGTCAAATCCTGTATGATAGGCAAAATAGAAGTCAGCACAAATACAGCATAGATGGTTTTCACACTAAACTTCCATCCCAAAATAACCAAAGAAAGTATCAACAATACTCCGTTTATTCCCAAATAGGTGTACTGGACCGGCAAACCGGTAGCCCAATAAACAATAGAAGCAATACCTGGCACCGCACCTGAAGGAAGGTCATTAGGTAACAAAAAGACGGTCCATCCGATAGCATACATCAGCATACCAAGAGCAATCAACATATAATCCCTTAGTTCTCTGATAACCCGTTGCTTACGCGTCGTAATAAAAGACTGAATCCATGTGAGTTTTCCTTTATAAATCATATTGTCCGCAAAAGTACAAAAAGATTGAATCACTTGGCTTCAAAAGGTGACATTTTTTCAAGTAAAAAGTCCTGTTAGTCCGATTTATCAAAAACAACAGTGCCTTTCACCCTTTATTATTCTTTAGGATGTAAATACCAATCTTTATAATCCGCACTAAAAGAATCTCTCCACTGTTTAAACTCGGGATAATAGGTAGTAATAGACACCTTCTCTGAAGGCCATCTAAATTCACTGTTACTGATATTTATAGCGAAAGGCATATTATCTTCTGCTATATAATACATTGGGATACCATTGGAGTCTTGACTCAAATCACTACCCGTACCACGTAAACTCTCATCAGCTACGCTTGTCGGCTTATAGCCTGACAAATGTACTTCATGAGAACGTTTATTCACAAAAATGAAAGAATTGTAAGGCGGATAAGCATCCATATCGCTTACTTTATCATATTTTTTAAACCCGATCACTACAGTCACAGGCTTTTGAGAACAGGCTTTATATCAGAAAAAAGTATTAATACAGGCTTTTCTTATTCCCGGCTCAAAGTTTTTCCGATCACATTACCTTCTTGACTCACCTGCACCAAATCTATATGCTCCTTCCCTACGTAATCCAACTGAAAACCAAACCCATTTGTATAAGTAGCACCATCATTCATCGGAGTAAAAGTAGTAGTGGTGCGCACCAATGCGTTAGAAGATTTATCTTTCACAACTGTACTGGAATAATATATCACAACATCATTCATATCGTAATCATTCTTATCAGGCCAATTGTCCTCATAAGCCAAAGACCCTTTGACTACATACGAAATTTCACCCTTATTTACTTCATCCGGTATATTAGGAGTAGGTTCTACAGAAGAAGAAGCAGACGCCATAATAGCAAACTGTACATCATTAAAACGCATGTCCACATTATCTTCCATAGCCATAAAGAAACAATTGTCCAGTTCCGGATCACTTAACAAACTGAACGTTGCTCTTTATTATCGTTATATGCAGGATTAGAATAACGAGGAAAAACACCCTTTTCTTTTCCAAATCCCATTCCCAATAAAATCCATCCAATATGAGTGCCTTGGGGAAATTCATCTTCATACTTGCTTTGTTCCTTATTCCAATATTTTAGTTTTATTTGCTCACCGACTAAAGATTTAGGAGCATTCCTACTGGAACGAGGAATCAGGATGGTCTTTTTATGGTAGCTATGTCCACAGACTCTCCTTCTTTATAAGTATAATAAGCAACCATATCCTCCCACGCAGTAGACGAGAAATCAAAATAAGTCGCGACCAAACCTGTAGATTTAGTTATTACCATATCATTACTCCCTGAAGTACGTAGTTCCGGAAACCTTTCCAACAAATTACGATTATCTACTACTATAGAACGGCTTAAATTACTGCATCTCTCTAAAAAAGCACCGGGTATATCCAACTTTTCAGGCAACAAATAATCAGGAACCCCATTTCATTCCAATTACCCAATACATCATATCCGTCAGGATAACTCACTCCTCCCATTACCGCTCTAGAATGCCCGTTAGCAGACAGTTGTGCCTTATAATCAACATAATTAAAGGTTAGTCCGTCAGATAGAAATTCCAATTCAACAGGTGATACGACCAACACATTATCAGTTACCAACCATACCTTTTCAATAAGCCGGCAAAGATACTTTTGAAAAAAATCTACCATTCATATCAGTCGAAGCGGCATAAATGGGATTTATATCTTTAAATTCCCAAGTATTTCCAACTAATTCCATAGGATATTCATCATACAGATAAAAAAGCAGTCTGTACTTTCATGCCATAATCAATGATAAGTTGACTATTACGGACAGTAGTAAAATCAAAAAAAATCTCTTTATTTGATTTTTCCTTCCTCTTCTTCCTCTCCCCCTCCGTATATATATCATGCATATTACGCAAGCAAGACACAAAGAAAAACTGATAAGCAGATGATCCAAAATTTTGTTTTCATAAAGCAGTGCGTGATTATTTTCGACAAATATAGCCATAAATAACTAAAAAAACAACTAAATAGTCAGAAAAAAAAACTGTCCCCCGACCTCACGTCGGAGAACAGCCACAACACAAACACAAAATAAAACACGACAAAAACTACTATGCAATTTTTTTAGCCTGCTCTATGTTTTGAGTAACATAACTACCGCCAATCAGGTATTCACATATCCAAGAGGGGTTTCAGGTTATTTGCATCTATAAAACGCCACACTAGCGTCCTTTGTTCATCGGTCTTTCTAAAAATATCTTAATTCTTTATTGAATTCCTCTTTCTCTTAGTTTCAGCTGCAGTTCCAAGCCGAACGTAGAGTGTCCTCCAAATTGGCTTCTGCCTTCCATCCCAACTCCTTATTAGCAAAATCAGGATTAGCCCATACCTTCTCAATATCTCCGGCACGACGACCCACGATCTGATAATTAAGTTTCACACCGGTAGCTTTTTCAAACGTATTGATCAGTTCCAATACAGAAACGCCTTTACCCGTTCCAATATTAAAGACTTCCACCTTCTCCTTCTGCTTGTTATTCAAAATGCGATCCATTGCGATAACGTGAGCCTTCGCCAAATCCACTACATATATATAGTCACGGATGCAAGAACCGTCCGGTGTATCATAATCATCCCCGAACACACTCAGTTTTTCACGAATACCCATCGCTGTCTGAGTAACATAAGGTAGCAAATTTTGTGGAACCCCATTAGGTAATTCACCTATTAATGCAGTGGAATGTGCGCCAATAGGATTAAAGTAACGCAACATAATAGCATTGATAGGCGATCCCGAAGCAACTGTATCACGAATAATTTCTTCATTGATCTGTTTTGTATTACCGTACGGAGACTCAGCCTTCTTAATCGGAGCCTCTTCCGTTACAGGAAGAACATCGGGCTGACCATACACCGTACATGATGATGAAAAAATAATACCTTCTACTCCATGTTTCGGCATTAACTCCAACAGGTTAATCAATGAAACCAAGTTATTGCGATAATACAACAACGGTTTTTGTACCGATTCACCCACAGCCTTGCTAGCCGCAAAATGAATAATACCTTTTATACCCGGATATTTAGTAAACAGCTTATCCATTCCCTCAAGATCCAAGCAATCCAACTTTTCAAATGCAGGACGGATTCCTGAAACCTTTTCTATATTATCTACCACATCGGCGCTTGAATTGGACAAATTGTCCACAATCACTACGTCGTAACCGCTATTTTGCAGCTCTACTACCGTATGAGAACCGATGTAGCCGGTTCCTCCTGTTACTAAAATTCTTTCTTTCATAATACTTAATATTCTGTCGTTTTCTAATAGGTTCAAAACAACTTCGACGGGTAAATCCCTTTTCGTATCATATCATTGATACGAAGCAGAACTTGTATCTTGTCATCATGCGATACCAACCCCATCCATCTGGCAGGTGTCTCAATCACTTTCACCCTGACCCCGTCAAGCAATTAACGCTCATTCATAAAAGCCGGAATAGAATAATGGGCTTCATATCCAATTCCATTCTCATCTATGAACTTATCGAACGCCTTCTTCATCTCACCGAATACCTGCCGGAGTAAATCCCCACATATTCATTGAAACCAAGCTGTTGTCATCCAAAGCTACCCATTTATGTAATTCATTAGGATACATCGGATTTCCACTTATCCGTTCTACTCCTACACGGTCTGTAACGGACAACAGATATCCCTTTTCATCCACTTCACAAATACCACGGGTAACCCCTCCGCTTTCCGCCAATACATTTCTCAGCCTGTAGCAAATATTGAAACTATGGTAGTCAGCTTCTCCCAACATCACCAGATTATCATATAACAATTCAAAACTTTCTCTTTGGTAAAAGTTCACGGCATTTATCACACCGAATGGAGAGTCAATCAACTCTTCTCCCATCAGAACAGCTCTTACCGAACCGTACAGTGCTTTGCGCTTCGGATTACGCTTTTCTTCAGGAATCGTTTCCACATCCTGATAAACATACTCCACTTCTACCACATGTTCGTATTTGCCTGATACCAGTTTCTTGAATTCTTGTTCAAAATGTCTGCTTATGACAAATACGATCTTATTAAATCCGACTCTTACGGCATCATATATGGAAAAATCTAATATTGTTTCGCCATTAGGACCTATTCCCTCCAGCTGTTTCAATCCACCATATTTATTCCCCATAGTGGCCGCGAGTACAATCAAGGTCATAGCCATTTAATCTCTCTATTAATTCTAATGCAAAAATAAGCA
>ENA-OQAJ01000351-OQAJ01000351.1-human-gut-metagenome-genome-assembly--contig:-NODE-351-length-14346-cov-1.801111_pt1 | contig 14346 bp, 16 predicted proteins | sample MGYA00242736_ERZ504529 | MGnify/ENA primary metagenome ERZ504529 (study PRJEB26092, sample SAMD00036275) | human gut metagenome | host: Homo sapiens | study: EMG produced TPA metagenomics assembly of...
CGGCTTCGTTATTCCTGCCTTTTTGAGCCAGTTCTTCAGCGGATAGTTAATCATGCTCCGTTTCAAGCCCTTGAATACTTTGCCTGTGCCGGGCGTACCACATAGTTCGTAGGCTTCGTAACTGATGGGGAGTGTCGCTTCCGTTTGTGTTTTCTGTGTCCTGATGCGCAAGCAATAACCTTGGTCGGGAGCGATAGTGAAATCTTCCCATTGCAGATTGAGAATGTCACTGATACGTAAGCCTGTCAGACAAGCGAATAGAGAAGCAGCTTTCAGAACAGGAATGTCGCAAGGTGTGGCAGCGAGTTGCTTCACTTCGTCCAGCGTCAGATACTCTTTCTTCACATCTTGTGGCTCTATTTTATCAAGATAGTCATTGATGTTTTCTCGAAACCATTTGTCTCGATAGGCAATCTTTAACAATCCTCTGAATGTAGAGTAGTAGCCGGATGCCGAATTGAGGGAAATGTGGCGGTTGCTGTGTTTAAGCTGCTTGGCGTTCAGCAAGTACTCACGGAACTTCTTGCATAAATCCACATTCACATCGCCAAAGGTACATTGTCCCTTGACGAAGTTGTAGAAATGCTGATAGACAAACTGCCATTTCTGGTCTTTATTCCGGCACATTTTTTTTTGAAGTAGGCGAGGAAGTCGGCTTTCTGTTTGGTCTTATCCAAGAAGCCAAACTCTTCATTGATGAGCGATTGCACTCTGATACAACGGATAGCCTCTGCCTTGTTTAGCATATCGTTGTTGAATTCCCGTTCCATTTCATTTTTAGGATGGGCATAGATGTAGATGCCGAGATATTCCCGACGGCTCATCTGCATGGTTTCGGGGTTACGAACTGCCGGATAATAATCCAGATACAAGGAGATGCGATTATTCCGAATCGCTCTCTGACGAACTGTTACTTTTGTACATGTGTGTGACATACTGTTTGATATTTAGAATTTTACATTTGTTTGGTGCAAAGGAATAAGGTGATTCAATGGTGGGTATATTCACCAAGAAATAACTTATTCAATCTTTGGGGCTGCAAGCAACTTATCTAATTCGGGCTTGGAGATAAACGTGTATTTGCCTTTCTTGACCTTGGGGATATTATGGTACTTCGCATAGTGATAGAGTTGGTCACGAGTGAGGTTGAACTTCTCCATCGCTTCGGCTACCGTATAATATTGCGGTTCTTCGGGTGCTGCAATGCCCTTGGCTATATCTACGTGCTTCTTGGAATAGTACACCATGATGCCCTCTTTCTTCTTGGGGATGGCATTCTTGGAAACGAAACAATAGATGGCAGATAGGGTCATGCCGAACTTCTCCTGCATTTCTTGGGAGCTGTACCATTCGGTAATGTCTGGATTCGGGGCTTTCTTGGCAAAGTAAGCGTCAATATGTTTCTTGCTCCAGTAGGTCTTACCACGATTGAAAGTTCGGGGGATGTTGTTCTTCTTGGCTACCACAAATATCCATGACTCGTTTACATGATATTTCTCTTTGACTTCTGCGGTGGTGTAGAAGTCGGTGATAGGGGCTTTCTCTTATGGGTACTCTCTTCTTATACTCCGCAGCATTTTCAAATAAAAGCTCAATGTCTTTCCTCCTGACTAATGTTTTTCCTTTGAATTGAACCGCTTTAATTACGTTATCTGCCATGTAGCGGTAAATGCTGGCTCGACTAATTCCTAAGAGTTTTGCGGCTTCGGGTGGCGTATAGAACTCTTTGTCTTCAACAGACGGTTCTTCTGCGTTCATTGAAAACTCTTTTTGATAAGAAGCTATACGCTCTTGCCTAATCCGTTCCTTGTAAGCTGCATTGTTGCACCTATGAGAACAATAGTTCGTAGTCGTTTTGTGGGCTATGAAAATCTGCCCACACCACTTACATTTTTTCTTGATTTCGATGTTACTGCTCATTCTTTTCTCCGTTTATTTCTCCATTTTTTGTTTTCAGTGCGTCTCACCACGTCTCACTGTGTCTCAAATCTACACTACCTTGTTGGCGAGAAACAAGGCTTCAACAAGCGAGCAACAAATACGGTACAAAAATGAGCTGAAAAAGCCCTATAAACGATAACCATCGCTTATAAGGCTAAAAAAGAAGGTGCTCAAAATGAACGCCTTAATAATCGTTGATGATATATGCTAATCGTTGGTAATCACCACTTACTTTCCGATGCAGAATTTCGAGAATATTTGGCCGAGAATATCGTCGTTGGTGATTTCGCCTGTGATGGTGCCCAGGTGGTGGATGACCTGGCGGATATCTTCGCTTAAGAGGTCGGCCGGACGATCGTCATCGAGGGCCGTGAGGGCTCGGTGCAGGGCGTCGAGGGCTTGGCGCAGGGCGCCAGATGGCGGCTGTTCGAGATGACGGGATCGCCGTCGTAGATGCTTCCGGTGTCGAAAGTCGCGCGGAGTCTGGCAAGGAGCCGTTCGATTCCTTCGCCGGTTTTGCCGAGATGAAAAGAGTGTCGGGGTTTGCCGACGATACTCTGTATTCGACCCCGCAGCCGGAGGATACCTTCGATTCAGTGATATGTGCATCCGGGCTGTCGCATTTATTGACGATGAGCAAGCGAGTCTGTTCGGGCGTAATCTGTATGGCGGGAGGTATCGGGCAGGTCGCATCGACGACCTGAAGTACGATTTGTGCGCGGCGGATCATCTCCTGCGTGCGGTCGATGCCCATTTGTTCCAGGCGATCGGCGGTATCGTGCAGCCCGGCGGTGTCGATGAAGCGGAACAGAACGTCGTCGATATTGAGCGTCTCTTCGATCGTGTCGCGTGTGGTGCCTGCGATGTCGGATACCAGGGCCCGCTCTTCGCCCAGCAGACGGTTCAGAAGGGTGCTTTTGCCGACGTTGGGTTCTCCGACGATAACGACTGCCACCCCTTTTTGATGGCATTGCCGAGTTTGAAGGAATCCGTCAGGCGGGTGATTTCGCTTTCGATGCGGAGCATCATCTCCCGCAGGCGTGCGCGGTCGGCGAATTGACGTCTTCTTCCGAAAAAGTCGAGTTCGAGTTCGAGGAGCGAGGCCAGTTGCAGCAGTTCGTCGCGCAACGCACCCAGTGCCGCCGAATATCCGCCCCGCATCTGGGTCGAGGCCATGGCGTGCGAAGCCCGGGAATCGGAAGCGATCAGATCGGCGACGGCTTCGGCTTGCGCGAGGTCCATCCGGCCTGCGAGGAAGGCCCGAATGGTAAATTCGCCCGGTTGCGCCATACGAGCGCCGGAGCGAAGCAGGAGTGCGATGATTTCGGAGACGATGTAGTGCGAACCGTGACACGATAGCTCGACGGCATCTTCGCCCGTGTAGGAGTGCGGTGCACGATAGATGGCCGCGACTACGTCGTCGATCATTCTGTCCCCGTCTATGACTTCGCCGTAATGCAGGGTGTGCCCGGCGGCTTCGGCCAGCGGCTTGCGTCCCCGGAAGATACGGTCGCAGCAGGCGATGGCTTCGGGACCGCTCAATCGGATGACGGCGATGGCTCCGCCCGAAGCGGTGGCGGGAGCGACGATGGTATCGGTCGGGACGTTCATCGGAGAAGATTATCGGCGGACCGGGATCCTGAGCCGTTGGCCTTCCCGCAACTTGTTGGCGTTTTTCAGCTTGTTCAGCTTCATGATTTTGTGCCGTAGTGGTTCTGTAACGACGGGCGATTGCACCCAGCGTATCGCCTCGCTTGACCGTGTAGGTGGTGTATGCGGGGGTGGCGTCCGCGAGTTTCTTCTTTTCGATGTTGGCCGGATTGATGTACTCTTTCAGATAGGTGGAGTCTTTCCGGTGAATCTCCTCTTCGCTGGCGATGTACTGGCAGAGGTAATGCTGGGGGAGTACCAGCGTGTAGCTTTTGATCGTAGCCGGGATGATGTCCATTTTGTATTGCGGATTGAGTGTCCGCAAAGTTTCGATCGGAATGTCGAGTGTCGAGGCCACTTGTCCCAAGTGGAGCAGGCGGGTCACGCGGATCGTATCGGTCGCCAGCGGCATGGGCGGGTTTTCGCTCTGGATACCGTGCTGCTGGTGGTAGGCATAGGCATAGGAGGCTCCGACGAAGGCCGGTACGTACCCGCGGGTTTCGCGGGGCAGGTATTCGTAGATGTCCCAGAAGGTCGTCCCTCCGCCGGCGCGGGCCAGGGCTTTGTTTACGTTGCCCGGACCGCAGTTGTAGGCGGCGATGGCGAGTGTCCAGTCGTGGTAGATGCTGTAAAGATCCTTCAGGTAACGGCAGGCGGCGCGGGTCGCTTGCACCGGGTCCCGACGTTCATCGACGAACGAATTGATCTCCAGTCCGTAACTTTTGCCTGTCGCGGGCATGAATTGCCACAGTCCGACAGCACCCATCGGGAGGTGGCCGTGGTCGAGAGAGCCGATTCGATGATCGGCAGGGCACGCAGCTCGACGGGCAGGTCGGCCTTGATGAGCTCTTCCTCGATCAGCGGGAAATAGTAGCGTGAGAGGCTCAACACCCGGTTGATTGTTCCGTAGCGGGTATCGACGTAACGGCGGATGTAGTTTTTGACGATCGGATTGAAGGGGAGTTGCACCGGTGATACGAGTGCCCGCAGGCGATTGGCATAGACCGAATCGGGGGTCGTGTCACCCGAGAAAGCGAGGCTGTCGATATCGATATAGTCGTTGAAAAACGTATCGTAGGATTGCAGGGCCTGCTTTTCTCGCCAGAGAGCCACGAGCGAGTCGATCTGGGCCGGGGTGAGATTGCGGTTCAGTTCCGGACAGTAGGGTTCCGTTGTCCGTACCTCTGTTTTTTCTGCCGTTGTTTTTTCCGGTTCGACCGAAACGGGAGTATGGGTCGATTTCGAAGCCTGCTTTTCGGTCTTGGCTTTTCTCTTGGCACGGCGCTCTTTCCGGCTCTGGGCGGTTGCGGTGGCACAGCCGAGGAAGAGACGAAAGAAAAAGGGTGCAGCGAGGAGTGTTTTCATGGTGGAATTAGAAGTTCAGATTGAGATTGAATCCGAAGGTCGGACGGTGTCCGCCGGCGGTCGGGGAATAGACGTAATTCACCGCCGGCGTGAACTCTACGCTTAAATCGTCCGAAATATCGTAACTTTTCAGATGAGCGTCCACATGGGCGTCGATGATTTGCAGCACGTAGAGTCCGGCAGTGATGATGATGCACAAGTCTCGGTTACGGCGGTAATTATCCTTGAGGTTTTTGAGAAATTCCGCTGAGTACTTAGTACCGAATTCGCCCTTGGCTACAGGCGGGTCGGGATGGTGCTCCGGGTCTTTCTGGTGCTCTTCCAGGGCTTTGTCGTAGGCGCTACGATCGGAGTAGGCTTTCTTGAAACGCTTGTAGCCGCGATTGTTCCAGTCGATGGTATAGATCGTGGTTGCCAGTCCGCCTACGACGAAAGGCAGTTTCCAGTAACTTTTGTTATAGACTTGTCCGGCACCGGGGAAGATCGTGGCCAGTGTCGTGGCTTTCTTTACGGGGGAGGCGTCGTAGCGGTAGTTGACCGCCGCATCGCCCAGGAAGTAAAGGTAGGAGGCGACCGTAAGCCCGAGATAGATCTGCCTGCGCGTATTGCTGCGGATCATACGGGACTGTACGTCGTCCAACTCCTCCGTGCGGGCCGTACCGTTTTCCAGCAGGGCGTTGTATTGTCGTTTTGAGAGGTTTGTAGGTGTTGTTTTCGTGGAAGAAGAGGGTCAGTCCCGCACCTACCGTTCCGTAGAGGATCGGCAGCTTCCAATATTGCTTGTTGTAGATCTGTCCGAAACCGGGCGCTACCAGCGAGATCCAACTTACGCCCGACAGCGAGATGGTATCGCGCCGGGGGCGGAGGTCTTTTCGGCCTGCGAGCGAGTCGGCGCTCCGAGTGCTGCGGGCAGGGAGTCGGTTTTCAGAAGCAGGGCCGAGTCGGGGACGAATTGCGGGCGCAGTCTCGCAGCCAGCGAATCCCGGAGCCGCAGCGAATCGATGCCCGAACGCAGCAGCGAATCGCGCAGGGTACTGTCCTGAAGCAGAGAGTCCACCCGCATCAGTAGCAGAGAGTCCGTAAGATGGTTTTTGGCCAGGCTGTCCGGTTTGGGCATCAGACCGCTGCGCACGAAAGTTTTCGCGCTACGGTAACGGTCCAATGGAACCTGGGCCGATGCTTCGCCTGCTCCGCACAATGCGAGAAAGGCGAAAAGCACCAACAGACGGATATATCCCCGGGTGTGTTTCATCTATTTATTGTTGCGGATTTCGGCGGAAGCGCCTCTTTTCTCGAATTTTTCGATGAAGCGGTCGATGTCCCGGTCGCGAGAAGTCGATCACGATGCGACCGCCCGCCGTTTTTCGAGCGTTGATGCTGATCTCCTGTGAGAAGAATTTTTCGAGCTGCTCCACCAGCCGCGCATTGACGATTCGGGATACTCCTCGTCTTCGGCCGGAGCTGCGGTTTGCCGCAGGGTCGGTCAGTGCGCGGACCAGTTCCTCGATCTGGCGCACGGAGAGTCCCTTGCGGATGCACTTTTTGAGCAGGCGCAGTTGCAACTCTTCGGGAGCTCCGGCGATCGCTTTGGCGTGTCCCATCGAGATAAGCCCCTCCTTGAGGGCGAGTTGTACTTCGTTGGGCAGTTTCAAAAGGCGCATGTAGTTCGACACCGTCGAGCGTTTTGCCGACCTTTTCCGAGAGCGCCTCTTGCGTGAGGTTGCATTCGTCGATCAGCCGCTGCATTCCCAGGGCGATTTCGATGGCGTTGAGGTCTTCGCGCTGGATGTTCTCCACCAGGGCCATAGCATGCAGGTTCTCGTCGTCCACTTCGCGGATATAGGCGGGCAGGGACTCCAGTCCGGCTTTGCGGGCGGCCCGCCAGCGGCGTTCGCCGCTGATAATCAGGTAGCGTCCGTCGTCGGTGCGTTTGACCGTGATGGGTTGGATTACGCCCAGCGTGCGGATCGAGTCGGCCAGCTCTTCGAGCGCCTCTTCATCGAACTCCGTGCGCGGCTGCGTGGGGTTGGGAAGATCGCCGAAACGGAGATCTCCGCCATTTCGGTCATCGGTTTGAGCCTGGCATCCAGGTGTTCGCTCCCGAAAATGCGTCCAGACCGCGTCCTAATCCCTTCTGTTTCATAATGCTATTTTGCTTTTTGATTGCTTTTGCGGTTGCGTTTCAGGAGCTCCTTGGCCAACGTGAGGTAATTAGCCGACCCGACGGCGGAAGCATCGTACAAGATGACGGGTTTTCCGTGCGAGGGGGCTTCTCCTAAACGGATATTGCGTTGAATTATTGTGTCGAAGGCCAGCTCTCCGAAGTGGTTGCGAACTTCGTTCACCACCTGGTTGTTGAGGCGGTTGCGCATGTACATCGTCAGCACGAAGCCTTCGATTTCGAGCGCCGGGTTCAGTCCGTTCTTGACGATGCGGATGGTGTTGAGCAGCTTCGAGAGCTTCGAGCGCGAGGTATTCGCACTGTACGGGAATCAGCACCGTGTCTGCGGCCGTAAGGATATTCACCGTCGTATAGCCCAGCGAGGGGGAGCAGTCGATCAGGATATAGTCGTAACGGTCGCGCACGCTCTCCACGATGCGGCGGATCACGTGGTGTCCGTTCTCCATCTTCGGTAGCTCGGTGTCGGCGGCCACCAGGTCGATCGAGAGGGGAGCAGCCAGAGGTTCTTTACGTCCGGGCTTTGGAGGATTACGTCGGCCGCCGTCTTCGCTCCGGTGATGCACTCGTAAATGCCCTCCAGGTTGATATCGAAGCCCAGTCCCGACGTGGCGTTGGCCTGCGGATCGGCGTCCAGCAGGAGAACTTTCTTGCCCAGCAGCGCGAGCGACGCCGAGAGGTTGATGGCCGTGGTCGTCTTGCCCACGCCGCCTTTCTGATTGGCCAATGCGATGACCTTTGCCATGTTTGCTGATTTTAACGGGTTATAATCGGCCAAAATACGAATTTTTATCGGGAAAACCATAACGATACCCGAAAAATGCCTATCTTCGAAGCGTAAAACAGGTCTTTATACCGAAGATAAAACATAGAAGCTATGGTACATACCGATTCCACGACTCCGTCCGATGTCCGTCCGCAAGCTCCTGTTGGGGATACTCCCGGAACATCCGATCGGGGACAAACGCCGCAACCGGCTCATAAATACCGATTTCCGACCCTTATCGACCTGTTGGCTCTGGTAGGAATCTGGTATTTGCTGCAATTCGTCGGACTGCTTGCCGCCCGTCTCGCCGGGTTCGATTTTCCGGACTGGGACTTGTTGCGCGGCAACGTCGCTCCGACGCCCGAACAACAGGACGCTCTGGCGCGTTTTACGGCTTTCACCTACCTGGTTGACGATGGGACTGATGATTCTTTTCACGCTGTTCTATCGCCGCTTGCGGCACGGAACGCGCAAGACGCTGCGCTTTTCGGCGCGGGGCCTCAATCCGGTTCTGCTGCTTTGGGGACTGGTGATGATGCTGGCTGCCGGTATCGTCATCGACCGGTGGTGGAGCTGCTTCCGATGCCTTCGTCCGCAGTTTACGGCCGGGGCTTTCTGGGCGATCATACGCTGGTGGTTATGGCTCCTCTGTTGGAAGAGTTCCTCTGTCGGGGCATCATTCTCGAGTCGGTGCGGGCCAAGTACGGCGTCGTAGCGGCTTTGTTCCTCTCGTCGGCGTTCTTCGCCGTGTTGCACGGACATCCGGCGCTGGCGGTCAATGCTTTCGTGATGGGCCTGATCCTGGGTTTCATCTACATCGAGACCAATTCGATCTTTTCGGTCGTTCTGCTCCATGCCATGAACAACGGCGCGGCTTTCCTGTTGATTATGGTCGGACTGGACGGGGCCACGATACGTTCGGTTATCGGCAGCGATACACTTTATACGATCGTTTACGTCGTTGCGCTCGTGCTTTTCGCCGCATCGGGCTATATGATCTACCGTTTGCTGGCCCGGGTGAAAAAGTTGGATAAAAATACGATCCGGTAACCTGTTGTGACGGTCGGGGGGCTATTTTGCGGCGTACCGCAGGAGCGGGATCGTCGGCGGGTATCATGCAGAAGTATTGTCTGTGCCGGTTTTCCCCGGATTATCTGCACCGGAGCATCCGGTTTTTTCGATACGATAAATTAGGGCGTAATGTAATATTCGGGATGCACGGTACGTTAGGTTCGGGTAAAAAGTATCTTTTTTAGACGATAGGATGCGCTCGGCTTAACTCAAATAAATTTGGTTAGGCTCTCGGCTTTCATTATCTTTGTCCCTTGTAGTTATGAGTTTTTGTGCCAAAATAGGAGCTGTTCTGCTGCTCGTACTTGCGGTAGGGTGCCAGGAAGTGCCCCGCTATTGGGGCGGAGGTCGGGTCGTGTTGGCCGAGGCTGCCGGTAGAAAATTGTACGCGCGAGAGGTTAAGGCTGCGATTCCGAAGGGAGTGGTCGGCGAGGACAGCGTGGCTTTCGTAAACCGTTATGTCGAAAAAGTGGGTGCACAAAACAGCTTAAAATTGCACGAGGCCGAAGAACTTTTTCTCCGATGCCGAGCAGGACATCGATTCGCTGGTCGAGGAGTACCGCCAGGCGTTGTTGATCCGTAAGTTCGACCAGCATCTGATCGAGGAGCGCATCGATACGCTCGTTACCGCCGATCAGATTGCTGCCTATCACCGTGAACACGCGTCGGATTTCAAGGTCAATCAAACCCTGGTCAAGGGGCGGATCGTTCGCTTCGACGCCAACAACCGGCAGCGCCGAAGCTGCGCAAGTTGATGACGCAGCCCGGCTCATCCCGGCAGCAAGAGTTCGCCGACATCTGTACCAAGAACAATTTCGTACTGAACGATTTCTCCTCTTCGTGGGTGACCTTCTCCGAGTTTCTGGGCTATCTGCCCACATTGCGCAACCAGAGTTACGACGCCCTGCTCTCCTCGCGGGCCGTACAGGAGATGAGCGACGGTCATTCGCGCTACTATTTCGAAATAAGCGACGTGCTTCGTCCGGGCGATCCCGAACCGCTGGAGCGCAGCGAGGCGATCGTGCGCCGCATCCTCTACAACCAGCGGCAGAACGAGATCATTCGGGCCTACGACGAGGAGGTTTACCGAAAAGCGGTCGAGGAGGGGAGAGTGAAGATCCATGAAGAAGAAAAAATAGAGAACTGATGAGCAAGAAGATTCTGTTTTGCGCAGCGTTGGTGCTGGCGATTTTTGCAGGGGCCGCCCAGAAGCGGCAGGTGATGCTGGACCGCGTGGTGGCCGTCGTCGGCGGATCGTCGATCCTCTGGTCGGAGGTGGACGAATATGCGGGCGAGCTGGTGGAACAGCGCCGCCAGCAGGGTTACACTTCGGACCGCGATCCCCACGACGAAGCGCTCGAACAACTGCTGATGCAGAAGCTGCTGTTCAATCAGGCGCTCATCGATTCGGTGGATGTCAGCTATTCGGGCATCGCACAGCGGGTGGAAGCCCATTTGCAGGCGCTCATCGACGATGCGGGTTCTATCGCCGCGCTCGAAACCAAACAGCATATGCCGATCTTCAACGTGCGCGAAATGCTGCGTCAGCGTTACGAGGAGCAGGCATACGCCCAGGCTATGCAGAGTTCCGTAGTAGGGAAAATCAAGGTGATTCCCGGCGAGGTGGAGCGTTACTACAAGAAGACCGATCCGGACAGTCTGCCGACTATCCCCGAACAGTACGTTTATGCCCAGATCACCCGTTTCCCGGCGTCGATCAAGGAGGCCAAGCAGCGCACCAAGGAGCGGTTGCTGGATATGCGCGAGCGCATCATCAAGGGGCAGACCCGTTTCGACATCATGGCCCGCATGTATTCGATGGACGGTTCGGCCATCAGTGGCGGCGAACTGGACCCCCAGCCTTTGGACGGGTTCGTGCGGCAGTTTGCGGACGCATTGGCCGATCTGAAGCCGGGACAGGTTTCCGAGGTCGTCGAAACGCAATACGGTTATCACCTGATTCAGTTGATCGACCAGAAGGGGCGGTATGTACCATGCGCGTCATATCGTGTTGCGACCCTCCTATACGCTCGAGGAGCTGGCGGCTCCGGCCCGTATGCTGGACAGTATCGCAAACCTGATCCGTAAGGATTCGATTACTTTCGAGGAGGCGGCCCGGAAGTTTTCCGACGACGATAATTCGAAGATGAACGGCGGCGTGGTGACCAACCACGATTTGCTGGAACTTACTCAAAGGTGGGAAGCAAGTTATACCGAAACACGCTTCATGAAAGAAGATTTCGGCCGGGCCGGTGGCAAGAGCCTCGACGACTACAATGCCCTGCGCAATCTTAAGGAGGGCGAAATTTCCGACGCCTATCAGACCGAAGACTGGATGGGCAACCAGCTCAGCAAGATCGTCAAGCTCGTGAAGGTGATCCCTCCGCACAAGGTTTCGCTCGACGAGGACTATATTCGCGTCGAACAGCTGGCGCTGAACGCCAAACGCGAGAAAGTGTTCAAGGAGTGGCTCGACAAGAAGATCGAGGGCATGTACATTTATATCGATCCCGAATTTCGGACGGAGAGTTCGAAAATAAGAACTGGGTAAAATAGAGATCGTCCGATGCCGAAGGGATTGCGAAAAATAGTGTGCGCACTGCTGGTCGCAGGTGTCGCCGGAGGTGTGATCCTCGCGGGGAACAGGCCGCTGGCCGTTCCCGTTGCGGGTGTTCAGACCCCGTCGGCTCCGGGTGCTCCGGCCCAGGACCCCGAGTCGAACAAGGTGGTCGATTTCGTCGCCGACCGGGGATATCCCATTCCTTACGGCGATACGACCGCGACAGTGCTCGTAGGGCATTTCGCGGCCCAGCACAACGGGGCGGTCATTACCTGCGACAGCGCGATCCGCTACAACGACAAGCGCATCGAGTGCTTCGGCAACGTACTGATCAATAAAAAAGAGACATACATTTACGGCGACCGGGCCGACTACAACGGTGAGATCAACGAGGCGCGGGTCTATGCTCCGCTGGTGAAGGTCGTCGATGGGGATGCGACGCTCTATACTTATGATTTCCGGTTCAATACGCTGGACAATATTGGTACTTTCAGCGGAGGCGGTATGCTGACCAACCGCGAGAATCACCTCGAATCCGACCGGGGCTACTATTATGCCGATACGCACCAGATTATCTGTGTGGATCGTGTCGAGATGCGCAACGACAAGTACGAACTCAAGGGCGATTCGGTGGTGTACGATACGGATACCGACCAGGCTCATTTCTTCGAGCGAACCAACATCTGGAACGAAGGCGGCGATTACATTTATGCCGACCGGGGACGTTACGAAAAGCCGCGCGAGCTTTACGTGCTGACTCGCAACGGGTATGTGATGACCGAAAAGCAGGAGCTGTGGAGCGACAGCCTCGACTATTACCGGGAGTCCGGGCATGCTCTTTTGTTCCGGAATATCCAGATCGACGACGCCGAGCACAAAGTGCTCGCTTTCGGCGATTACGGCGAATATTGGAAGGAGCCGGGCAATGCTCTGCTCACGCAGCGACCTTCGGTGGTCAGCTACGATACGAGTCAGAGCGATTCGCTCTATATGTGTGCCGATTCGATGTTTCTTTATACGATCTCGAAGAGCGAGCAGGCACGTGCCGATTCGTTGGCGAAGGTGAAGGCAAAGGCGGCAGATTCTCTGGCCGGCTCTAAGGGGGATCGTCTGTGGATTCACTGGCTGCGAAACCGAGTGCTGCGGATCCAAAAGCCTCGCAGGATGGATCGCAGGCGGATGCCGCTGCTCCGCAGGCTGCGGCCGGAGCCGTCGAAACCTCGTCCGAAACTGCGGATGCCGGTTCTGGTTCCGCTGCAGAACCCATAGCGGCTGTTCCGGCTGAAAAAGGAGGAACGGGGGGCGATTCTCTGGATGCCGCCCCAGCAATAGATACGCTTCTTTCCGACAGCCTTGATCGGGTGGGGGCGGAATGACCCCTGCCGATTCCGTGGCCGCCGTTTCTGCGGTGGATACGCTTTTTCCGACAGCCTTGCGCAGGCCGGTCCAAAATCGCTTCCTGCGGATTCTTCCGTGCATATTCTTTCCAAGCGGGAGCGGAAAGCTCAGGCCGACAGTTTGAAAGCTCAATTGCGGGCACAGGCCGACAGCATAGCGTCCGTGAAAAAGGCGCAGGCGGCAGCGGCCCGCAAGGAGAAGCTGGCGCAGATCGCCAAAGCACGTCAGGCTCGGGCTACTGCCAAGCTCGACGCTGCGAAACAGAAGGAGGAGGCATTGCGCAGAAAGAACCTGGAGCGCCGCGCCGAACGTATGGAGAAAATCTGGGCCAAGCGGCGTGCCAAAACCGGGAAGGCGATCCTGAAAGGCAAGCTTCCGGCGTCGGCTCTCGATTCGCTGGTCGCCGACTCTGCGGGAGGCCAGGGCTTTTGCCGCGTTGGATTCTTTGTTCCGGGACTCTCTTGCTGCGGATTCGCTGGGACGCGATTCCATGCAGCTCGATTCGCTCAAGGCCGGGGTTGCGGCAGCGGACTCTTTGCGGGGGGATTCGATCGCTGCACCTGCTGGAGATTCCCTCTACCGGTTGGTCAAGGGGTATCGCCGGGTAAAGATCTTCCGCAACGACTTCCAGGCGGTCTGCGATTCCCTGGTGGCCGTTTCCACGGACTCGATGATCCTGCTCTATATCGATCCCGTGCTTTGGAATCAGGACAACCAGATCACTTCGGACGTGATGAAGATCTATACCGAAAACTCCAAACTCCAGAAAGCGGAATTCGTCGGCCGTCCGGTTATGTCGAGCGAGATCGACACGATGACTTACAACCAGGTGACGGGCAAGCTGATTACTGCCTATTTCCGCAATAACAAGATCTATCGCAACGACGTGGACGGTAACGTGCAGACCATCTATTATATGCAGGAGGACGATTCGCCCGAACCGGTGGGGTTGATGTCCATCCAAAGCGGTGCGGCTACCTACTATATCGACAACAATACGGTCGAAGGCATTACCTACCGCAATCAGCCGGTCTATTCGATTTTCCCGATGGATAAGATTCCGGAGACGCAGGCTCTTTTTCTCGAAGATTTCAAGTGGAGGGACACCGCGCCCGGCGCTTCGGGAGGTTTTCGACCGGACGATTCGCCCTTCGGAGCGTGCGGAGAAGAGTGCGCTGCCGCGACCCGATTTTCCGATCACGCGCCGTATCGAGGAGTATAAAAAAGTTGCTCATCGAGTCCGGAACCTGGGTGGACCGCGATGACAAGCTGACGCCCCGAAGCGCTCGAGTGGCTTCACTGGCTGGGGGTATTGATCTCAGTCATACGGCTCTCTTTTGGGCTTTCGGATAGGATATAATCGCTCCCGATCATCCCGTTAGGGAGAATCGGGAGGGCCGGTTTGTCAGGTGTGAG
>ENA-OQAJ01000352-OQAJ01000352.1-human-gut-metagenome-genome-assembly--contig:-NODE-352-length-14337-cov-2.095918_pt1 | contig 14337 bp, 17 predicted proteins | sample MGYA00242736_ERZ504529 | MGnify/ENA primary metagenome ERZ504529 (study PRJEB26092, sample SAMD00036275) | human gut metagenome | host: Homo sapiens | study: EMG produced TPA metagenomics assembly of...
CCGTAATGTCAGTCAAGGGAATGGTCTTCCCTTTATAAAAACGACCATAATACACCACCAGCTTTCCATCCGCAGTCAGCGTATAAGTAGAATGGATAATACGTTCAATGGTAATGATCAGCCCCAATGCCACCACCAATCCTATCATTGCCTTCATACACCAGAAAGCAAATACCATGACGGCTGTCAGCAGTATCAGAAACAGATAAGTGCCTCCTGCTATCTTCACATGAAAAATTCGATTCATCATCTTATTGTAATTTGCCCGAAAGATAATAAATTTATCGTTTATCGACCTCATTACGGCGCAGAATGAGAGAATTTATCCTTTTTTTCTGTCCTCTTTACTGTACGTTTCATCTTCAAAGCATACAAATTTAATTCGATAGAAGATTCCGTTTCTGTTATATCACCCTCATCAGTCAGCAGTTCATTCAGCAGTTCTCCACTACGTTGTACCAGACTCTTCCTCTTTTCCTCATCATACTCGGTAGCCATGATATTTACATTCCGTACTAATGTCCTTAACTTAAAGAATGATTCGATAATGGCAAAAGTAGTTGCGGTAGCTCTCGGACCTTTTTAATATAGTAGCCAACATATACAATCCCCGTTCTGTAAAAGCTTTGGGGACAACGGTTGAATACTTCAAACTTTCTAACCGGTGGAAATTTTCCACCAGTTCCTGTTTTCAGATAATTGCAAGCTAAAACAGTAATTTTCAGGGAATTTATCTGCATTATTTTTTACTGCTTTATTTATATCCCTGGTTTCTACGCCATAAAGCTTAGCTACATCCCGGTCTATCAGTACTTTCTCACCCCTCAACTCAATTATAAGTTCTTTTACCTCACTTTCGTGAATGATTTCTTTATTGTTTTCCATCCTATTCTATTTAAAAATGCAGAAAGTTACACTTTTAATTTCATACTTGCATTATCTATTTCGTTTATTCTTCACGAAAAAAAATAGTAAAAACAAGAGTAAAAGGTACAATGAATAAAGGTTTTTCGTAGCTTTGCACCCATAAAGCATATTATCATGGTTAAAAAATTCGATTTCCTTGTTATCGGCTCAGGACTTGCCGGAATGAGCTTCGCACTGAAAGTAGCTCACAAAGGTAAAGTCGCCCTGATTTGTAAAGCAGGACTGGAAGAAGCCAATACCTATTTTGCTCAGGGAGGTATAGCATCTGTTACCAACTTGAAAGTAGACAATTTCGAGAAACACATTGAAGACACGATGATTGCCGGCGATTGGATCAGTGACCGCGCGGCTGTAGAAAAAGTAGTGCGAGAAGCACCTGCACAAATCCAGGAACTGATAAAATGGGGGAGTGGATTTTGATAAAAAAAGAGGATGGAGAATTCGACCTCCACAAAGAAGGAGGCCATTCCGAGTTCCGTATCCTGCACCACAAAGACAATACAGGAGCTGAAATACAAACCAGCTTGATAGAAGCGGTAAAAGCTCATCCCAATATTACCATATTTACAGATCACTATGCGGTAGAAATCATTACCCAGCATCATTTGGGAATTATCGTCACCCGCCATACACCAGGCATCAAATGTTTCGGTGCTTACGTATTGAATGAGAAAACAGGAGAAGTGGATACGTTCCTGTCCAAAGTAACTGTAATGGCAACAGGCGGATGCGAAGCGGTATACCGCAATACAACCAATCCACTAGTAGCTACGGGAGACGGCATTGCTATGGTGTACCGTGCCAAAGGAGCAGTAAAGGACATGGAATTTATACAATTCCATCCCACCGCCCTCTTCCATCCGGGAGACCGTCCCAGTTTCCTCATCACCGAAGCCATGCGCGGTTACGGTGCTGTCTTAAAGAATCAAAGTGGCGAAGAATTCATGCAAAAATATGATCCACGCCTGTCATTGGCCCCACGTGATATCGTAGCACGTGCCATTGATAACGAAATGAAGCAGCGCGGTGAAGATCATGTATATCTGGATGTGACGCATAAAGATCCGGAAGAAACAAAAAAACATTTCCCCAATATTTATAAAAAAATGCCTCAGCCTAGGCATTGATATTACTAAGGACTATATTCCTGTGGCTCCGGCTGCTCATTATCTGTGCGGAGGTATCAAAGTCGATCTGGACGGACAGAGCAGCATCAACCGTTTGTATGCTATCGGCGAATGTTCATGTACCGGTCTGCACGGAGGTAACCGTCTGGCTTCCAATTCGCTGATAGAAGCAGTGGTTTATGCGGACGCGGCAGCCAAACATGCACTAAATGTACTCGACCGGTATGACTTCAATGAGGATATCCCCGAATGGAACGATGAAGGAACCATGAACAATGAAGAACGGGTACTGATAACCCAAAGCATGAAAGAGGTGAACCAGATTATGGAAGCTTATGTAGGTATTGTGCGCAGTAATACGCGATTAATCCGTGCTTGGAACCGATTGGATATTTTATATGAAGAAACCGAGCGTCTTTTCAAACGCTGTAAGGCTTCACGCGAGCTTTGCGAACTGCGTAACATGATTAACATCGGGTATTTGATCACCCGTCAGGCAATGGAACGGAAAGAGAGTCGCGGACTGCATTATACGATTGACTATCCACATGCCGCGGCAGAGAAGAAATAAGAAACTGATTTCAGAATCCACCAAGAGGGTGTGCCAAAAGGTCTAAATAATAAACATGGCTTTTTGCACGCCCTTTTTTTTCGACCCAGTAGAAATCTAGCGGGGAGTAATAAAGAATTTTCTTTCAAACGCATAACTTACCTTGAACATCTTCTTTCTATTAAAAACTTTATTTCCTTTGTTCCTTCAGGAAGAATAGACTATCTTTGTTGTATTGGCATCCGGATACGAACTAAAGACAACAGAAGCAATGATGGAAAATATAAAAGAAATCCCCTATGGCATTGCCAACTTCGTGGAAGTGGCAGAGCAGAACATGTACTATGTAGATAAAACCATGTATCTGCCTTTGCTGGAAAAACAGCCCCGGAACCTGTTCTTTATCCGTCCCCGCCGCTTCGGCAAGAGTATCTTTTTGAGTATGCTGCGTGCGTATTATGACATAGCACAAAAAGAAAAGTTCCAGAAACGCTTCGGCAATCTATGGATAGGCAGCCGCCCCACCCCCCTGCAAGGAAAATTTCAGGTGGTGTATCTTGATTTCTCTGCGCGCAGTGGCGGAAGCGGTTCACTGGAAGAAAATTTCAATAACTATTGCGGCATGGTGATGGACCTGTTCGGCAAAGTGTATGAGCCTTATTATTTTCCCGGATTTGCACAAAAGATGGAAGAACAGCCCGACTTTGTCAGCAAGTTGAACTACCTGAACCTGCATGCGGCTGAATCCGGAATGAGACTTTACCTCATCATCGACGAATACGATAACTTTACCAACATCGTTCTGAACGAGCAGGGAAAAGACATTTATCATGCCCTGACCCATGCCAGCGGATTCTACCGTGAAATATTCAAGAAATTTCAAAGGCATGTTCGAGCGCATCTTCATGACCGGCGTCAGCCCCGTCACCTTGGACGACCTGACCAGCGGATTCAACATCGGCTGGAATATCAGTACCGACTACCAGTTCAACATGATGCTGGGATTCAGCGAAACGGACGTGCGCACCATGTTCCAATATTATAAGGATGCCGGACAGCTCCCGATCGACGCGGACATCGAAGCAATGATCCGGGAGATGAAACCGTGGTATAATAATTACTGTTTCGCAGAAGAAGCCTGGAACGCGACCCGAAAAATGTTCAATTGCGACATGGTACTTTACTACCTGCGCAATTACATCACGGCTGGGCAAATCTCCTAAAGAGATGATAGATCCCAACACCCGTACGGACTACAACAAAATGAAGAAACTAATCCAGCTGGACAAGCTGGACGGCAACCGCAAGGGCGTATTACGTAAAATCACCGAAGAAGGGCAAAATTATCACCAACCTGATCACCCACCTTCCCTGGCCAAGGAAATCGCCAAACCCGAAATCTTCCCCAGCCTGCTCTTCTATTATGGCATGTTGACCATCACTGCCACACGCGGCAGCCGTTGGTATTGAGTATCCCCAACTATAATGTGCGCAAACAGTATTACGAATTCATGCTGGAGGAGTACCAGGACAAACGCCATATCAACCTGAACAATTTGATGGACCTGTTCGATGAAATGGCTTACGAAGGCCATTGGCGCGAAACACTGGAATTCATTGCCCATGCCTACAAGGAAAATTCATCTGTACGCAGTGCCATGGAAGGCGAGCGAAATATACAGGGTTTCTTCACCGCCTACCTCAGCGTAAACGCTTATTACCTGATGGCTCCGGAAATGGAACTGAGCCACGGTTACTGCGACTCTTCCTCATGCCGGACCTGATGCGCTACGAGGTGAAGCATAGCTATATTCTTGAACTGAAATATCTGTCGGTGAAGGACACGGAAGAGAAAGCCCGGACGCAATGGCAGGAAGCGGTGAAACAGATTAACGAATATGCTGCCGCACCCCGGGTATGGCAGTTGGTGCAGAACACGAAGCTGCACTGTATTATCATACAGTTCCGGGGATGGGAGCTGGAGCGGATGGAAGAAGTGTAGGCCTGTTCAAAACAACATGACAGTACGGATGAAAATTCATACAGGAAGTCAATTCACATTCAGAATCACTCTTTTATAAGACTTTAGATTAGGCGTTCCATTATCTGTAAGTTCAAGTATCAAATGTAACTGTTTGCCCGGATTATCCGGTACAATTATCTCCGTCCTCTTCTCATCGACGTGCTTTATAGCCACCTTTGTTTGCACACTGCCTGCTTCCCGATATTGCCACCATTGGTAAGACAATGAATTTTTATCAGGGTCAAATGAAGGAGAGGCATCCAGTATTATTTTTTCTCCCGGCCGGACTGTGCGTACACTTTCTCCCAATATCCGGGCAACAGGTTGATGATTTGCCTTTGAATATTCATCAGCCACGCACCAGTCGGCACGAGCCGCCCAGTCATTTTGTATAGCAGGCAACCAACGCTGGAAAGTATAATGCGAATCCGGCACACCGTTTTTCAAATCATTCCCATCTTGCATGTGATTGCCATTTTTATACTCCGGGCGTCCTCCCCATCCTCCTAATGTATAGTCTGTATGCTGTTCAAGTCCATTACGTATAAGAGGCATAAAAGAAGGAGTATCCCCCTCACTGGTATATTCCTGAGGATAGGCGGCACAAAGTGGTCCGTGCCCATTCTTAATATGGTCAGCCAACCAAGGTTTATCCATGATTTGTTGCAACTCTTTTGAATTTTTACTAAGTCTGTTTTTAAAATAATAGTCCACACTCATGTAATCCCATACATATCTCCATCCTCCATCATGATCCGGCGCGCCCGATTCATAAATAATGATTTCAGGAAGATTCTGTTCTATCCATTTTCCACCGCCGTCCTGATACCAAATACAATATAATCTGGCTTTTGATACCGCTTTTGCCCATTCTGCAGCAGAATATTTCTGCTTGATCTGCCATAAGGCATTGGCCTGGGTGTTGGCTCCGCCCCATGCTAAAATATGAACAGGCCTCGGATCAGAATCAAGCAATGTCCTTATGATGAGCTGTGCCCCCTCGCTATCAGACAGTAAAGGAGGCAATTTATGCAAGTCCTCTCTGTTCTCATTACCAACCGCCAAGACACTTAGCAAATATTCAGCATCGGGATAATCGGGATTATGTTTCCTCAAATTAGGCAGACATTCCGCATATTTGGCAATTTGTGATTCGATCCATTTATCTTTACTATGTCCGTCTTTCTGTACCCCATTGACTTGAACAATGCCTGCGACATCATAATCAGAAGAATACATAAGAAAACGAATCATAGAACTTTGATCGTCAATCTCACCATCCGTAGTGACAATAACCCGGGGCTTCTCCTGCTGTCGGGCAACAGCAGATAACATTGACACAAACAAAAACAACATACAGCATAAAACAGGGGGCATTTTCATATTACAAACTGTTAAATTAGTAGGCCAACACATTCCAAAGATCTCTGATACGTTGTTCGGGGTCCCATTTGCCATTGAATGTCCACTTGGCGGTAACGCCATGAAACTCCGGAGCATTCTCCGCCTCCTTCAAATTATCGTTTAACCAGCCACTATGCCCTCCTTCACGGGTACAACCATAATAATAGGTACGTAGCCCCCACGGACAGGGATCAAGCACTTTATCCGAATAAGCATAATGAATATTCCCGTCAAGCACATTCTTCGACATTTTACATTTGATGAGATAAAACTGGGAATCATGATGATAGCGTCCTAAAAGTGTCGGTGTCTTAGCATCAAATGAAGAATTGGTAATAACCAGTTTCTTGTTCTTGTCACCTCGTCCGTCATGCCAAATCATGGCACGGCTATCACCATAAAAATGGCAGCGTGTGGCATAGCACCATCCGCGAGGACAAAGAAAATCCACACCCGGACAACGAAGATAGAGATCGGCATGATAATACATACCATTGCTTCCGGGCGCCCACAAGGAAAGGGCATCGTTTCCATCGGCCCATACATTACTGTTGATGATGATAGTACGAGTGGCACGTCCAAAAATCGCCATCTGATGGATGGTCGTATTTTCAACGGCAGTTCCGTAATTGTTGTAAACAGTCAGTCCGCTAATAACACAATCATCCGCACCTTCCTGCAACACAATGACACCATTGCCTACCGGACGTCCATGATATTCCGTGATGGCACGTGTCTGGGCTGTTTCAGCCAAGACAATCCGCGTACTGTCACGGTTTTCCCCCACCAAAACAATATTAGGCCTGTCAATAATCACTTTTTGATGATACGTTCCGTTCAGCAATAAGATTTTAAAAGGTTCTGTCGGAATTTCCGGAGCCTTTTCAATAGCTGCCTGAATACTCTCTCCCGGCTTTACCACCACATCAAAAGCCGTACGCTCTGCCATGGGACGACGATACATTTCAATAAGCCCGTTTTCATTCGCTCCTTTGGTTGCCAGACTGATTGCCACCTTATGCTTCGGATCATATTTGTCCGCCCATGCATTGTATATGGCAAAAAGCTCAGCCGGTCTGCTATTGTACCAACTATATCCGTTACGACGTTCTGTTCCTATTTCTTCCAAATGGCGACGTGGCAGCCCATCACGGTCACATACATACGGTTCACAATATTTCAAATCATAATAACGCGCCCAAATAGGCTTGGCTTGAGGATCTTCCACAAGACGAGTATCCCGCTCACCATTTGCCAGCACGATACGCTCGCATTTCAAACCGGTAAGTTTATACCTGTCAAACCATTTCATGGCTCCGTGAACCGCCCGCTTCACACGTGCGTCGGGTGCAGGTAATTCCATGAGCAGACGCACAATTCCGGCACTCTCCGCCGAACAATAAGACGGCAACTCATATGCACGTGCCGGTGCAGGCTTCAATGTTTCCCTATCATTCTGCTGACACCACACAGAAGGTTCTCCATCCTTTATAATTTGTGTAGCCAGTATACACTCTATTCCTTTTATTAAAGGCTTTTCCCAAAACGTACACACAAAAGTCTTGTCTATCAAATCATCCTCATAAGGCGCTTTGTGATTCATCATATCACGTATCATATTCAATGTATTGACAATGGCATCGTCATTAAAAGTAATATGTACCTGATAACCACGCGGACCGGGCCAGAATTGCGGCCATCCTCCGTTTTCGTATTGACCACTCAGCAAATATTCCACTCCCTGGAGGAAAGCATCCCGATAACGTATATCCTTAGTCTGCCTATAAAGACGGGCTAAAAAATCATCTGGGCAGTTGTGGCATTATTATCTATCGTAGAATCATCACGACGTGATTTATCCTTTATCACTTTAGCCAGCTCTTTATCATTCATGCGGCGGGCCATATCTATATTCTTCGGCCAACCGCCCGTACAGCGTTGAAAAGCCAATACATTTTCAGCAATCCGCCGAGCTTCATCTGTCAGAAAGAAAGAATCCTGCTCCATACGTGCTATTTGTTTCCATTCCTTAGGATACGACTCATTATCCTTTTTATGAGCTCTTTGCTGCGCAAAGGAGCCGGTTACCATGGCAAAAGCCATAAAGCCAATAAACACTTTTTTGAATGTATTTTTCATTATTCCTATATGTTTTGATAAAAACCAGCAAACAAAATTATGCGTTTTCCAATCTGAATACAGAGAATATTTGGTCTTTTTTCAGGCAGATTTTGCACAGACACGGCTCAACCGACATAATTTCATCAATGAAAACACGGAATTACATAAAAAAGCAGTGCTATGGACTTGTCCTCCATAACACTGCCACCTCTATTTATCATAACTGACAAACTCCTACAGCTACAAACCTCACTCCTCCTATTTTATCTCATCCCACTTCGGTGGATTCACCTGCATCAAATGACGGACAAAGAAATCATACCGCTTATGTTCGCCAAAATCTTCCCCCATTGTATGATGCGCTCCGGGAATCACGACCAATTCAAAATCTTTATTCGCCTTTATCAATTGCATTGACCACCTGCATGGTAGAGGCAGGATCTACATTATCATCCAGTTCTCCCACCACTAACATCAAAGGACGACTCAACAGATGTGCATTTTCCACATTAGACCCTTCCTTATATTGATCTCCTACCGGATAGCCCAACCAAAGTTCATTCCACCAAATCTTATCCATACGGTTATCATGACAACCACAAGCCGAATAAGCCGCTTTATAGAAATCAGGATAAAGCAAAACTGCATTTGTAGATTCCTGACCACCGGCAGAACAACCGTAAATACCTACCTGTCCACATCCATATAAGGATATTTCCGTGCAGCCGCCTTAATCCAAGCAATATGGTCCGGCAGACCGGCATCTTTCAAATTCTTATAACATACATTCTCAAAAGCACGCGAACGGAAAGAAGTTCCCATTCCATCGACCATTACAACGATAAAACCAAGTTCGGCCAAGGAAGTCATATTCCAGTCATAAGGACGGAAAGTCTTCGGAACATACTGGTCTCCGGGACCCTGATAAATGTATTCGATAACCGGATATTTCTTGTTCGGGTCAAAGTTGGTGGGACGGGCAATCAATCCCCACATATCCGTCTTGCCGTCCCGCCCTTTGGCAACAAACACCTCCGGAGCTTTCCACCTTCGGCCTCCAAAAGAGTTATATCGGCTGTTTCCAACGGCATCACCACTTTGCCATCCCTGGCACTACGTAACACAGCGACGGGAACCTTGTCCACCATAGAATAAACATCTACCAAATACTTCATATCTCCCGAAACCAGGCACGGTGCATCCCTTCTTCGGGAGTAAGACAGGTAAGACCTTTGCCATCAAAACCGATGCGGTAATAACGGATGAGATAGGGGTCTTCACCGGCTTCCATACCATTTGCCGAGAAATAGATCTGACGGTTATCCTCATCTACCCGAAGCACTTCGCGTACATACCACTCTCCTTTAGTAATTTGATAATCGGGCTGTGCGGTAATACGGTTGTACATATAAAGATGATTCCAATTGTCACGCTCACTCATCCATATCATCTGCTTGCCGTCTTTTAAGTCATGACGGAAATGACGGGTATAATTCACATATGTATCGCTGGTTTCTTCTACCAACGGGCGCACTTTTCCCGTTTCGGCAGAAAGTTCAAGTACTCTGTACACCTGATGTCCGCGCTGGTTATATTCAAAAGTCACGGCACGGCTGTCGGGATTCCATTCGGGACCATATACTTCATATTGCCGGTCGAACAATTCGGTAGAAGGAATAATGCTTCGTCCGCTTTCCACTTCATAGATGCAGGGCACTTTAAAAGGAAGTTCGTCTCCCGGCTTCGCATACTCCTGTTTGTGAAGCTTGGGCTGAAGCTGGTCAGCCGGAGAAGATTCCACATAATAAACATAGCGCTTTTCCACCGGACGGATCTTGCAGGAAGCCACCTTCTTACTGTCCGGTGACCAGCGGATGTAGGCTGAATAATAATTACCCAGTGTCCCGTCCAAGCTCAGTTGCTTTTCTTTTCCGGTAGCCACCTCCTTTACATAGATATTCTGATTTTTAATAAATGCTATCCATTTACCATCAGGAGACGGAACCGGCGATGCTGTCTTCTCATCATCCACCTCCATCCAATGCTTTTGCTTGGGAGGGAGAGGAAGCGCCCCTTCATTGACCAGCTGATTTTTCCGGGATGCATACATCCAACGTTGATTATTAAACACAAAGTGTAGCGTATCCAATCCCTTACTGACCGACAAATGCCCCAATGCAAGAGCTTCCGGCTTGACCTCTTTTCCGGATGCAGCACCCAGCGCCTTTTGCCAGACGATGAGAATCAAACAATTCTTTTCTAGCTTTTTTATCTGCATCTACAGATACATACAGGCGTCCGTCCGGAGTATTCCGCACATACCAAAACTGATGAGTACCCTCTATCCATTGCGGATTGACATTGGAATAGAAAACTTTGTCCGCACTGAATTTCTCTTTCAATGCATAAGCACGCCGATAATCATCGACCGTACCTTGAGCGACAGCCATGCCCCCACTAAGGAACATGGCTACCAGCCAACCTAACTTACCAACCTTCATTTTGAATTATTCTATTTCACTTCCCATTCAAACAAACCCGATGAATTATCGGCCGGCTGAACAACCTCCAGTTTTACCGCTTTTGTCTTTACCGGGTCAAAATTGACTGTATTCCCCGTACCTTTTTCCACTCCATACTTATCCGCTCCACTCACCGGTTGCCACTGGCCTTGTGCATCTTTATAGTACACCTTCCAACTTTGTGGTATGCGGCATCCTCCCCAAGGAGCATCATCATACCAATATACGGTAGCACTGGAAACAGTCGCTTCGGATGGGAACTCGTAGGATATCCATTCGGTAGTTCCCTGTTTGGGCCACCAATGGTAATAGGGTACGGAACGGTCATTCTCATCTTTCGGTACTAGACGGTCATTAATGGCGGAAATGGATTTCACCTTATGCGAAGCATCCACTTTGCTTTCCGATGCCAGCGTAGCAGGCATAGTCGGACGGGAAGCACTTAATTCCTGAGGCAACCACACTGCCATAGCACCTGCACCGCGGTGTGCCCAAGCATAGTAAGGGATCAACGTCAGCTTCACATCAGTAGCCGTCAGACGACCTCTGTCGTCATAGCCCAGAATCTGCGCATCCGTCTTCAACTGGTTAATGCCATAGAGCAAATCCGGTTTTTCAACCACCTCGAATTGAGGAGTGCGGTTCATAAACACGCTCAGCACATCAAAATCATTATCCGGCCATTCCGCACAATAAACGATCGGGCCACGCTCCACGGCTATACGTCCACGATCTGCCTCCACTTTATTATTGGCTTTCACCGTACGAGGTTCCATATCGAAATGGACAGCTACTTTATCCCCTTTCTTCCAACGGCGGTCTATGCAGAAATAACCGTCCTTCAGTTCACTCTGTACCGGTTCTCCATTTACTTTCACTGTATAGCTCAAACGCTTTCCATCCGAATAAGTGTACAGGTCACTGGGAACTACCTGATTACGCACCCATCCCGGAATACGGATTTTCATTGTAAACTGTCCGGCATTGTTCTTGTTGACACCGATAGTGACATCACCGTTCCAAGGATAATGAGTAGCCTGCTCCAAAGAAACAGCCTTGCCCTCTACCTTCAAGTTCGAAGTATTGGACATAAACAGATTCACATACACGTCCTTGTCCTTCACCGCATAAACATATCCCGGCAAAGAGGGGATAAAACGACAGACATTGGACGGGCAGCAGGCACAACCGAACCAAGGCTGGCGCTGATGCTGGCCGATACTTTCCAACGGATTGGGATAGAAAAAGCCGCCTCCGTCCAATGATACGCCGGAAATCAGGCCATTATACAAAGTACGTTCCAGCACATCATAATATTTGGACTCGCCGTGAAGCAGGAAAAGACGATAATTGACATACACATTGCCGATAGCCGCGCAAGTCTCGCAATAAGCCGACATATTGGGCAACTCATAGTTTTTGCCGAAAGCCTCTCCGTTGCTGGTCGCCCCGATGCCGCCGGTAATATAATATTTCTTGCCTACAATATTATCCCAGATACGGTCGATGGCATGAATATAAGCCGAATCCCCGGTCAATGCGGCAACGTCTGCCATACCGGCATACATATAAGCGGCACGCACGGCATGTCCCACCGCCTCATCCTGTTCCGTCACCGGCTTATGCGCCTGGCTGTATTCATCCGTACGGCTGGTATGTCCCCGCTGGTCAAGGAAGAATTTTGCCTGATCCAGGTATTTCTGCTGCCCCGTTACCAGATAGAGCTTGGCAAGCGCCATCTCGGCAATCTGATGGCCGGGCACACGGACTTGCTGTCCGGGACCGGAGCCTATCTCACGGCATACGCAGTCGGCATAACGGATAGCGATATCCAGAAAATTACGCTTCCCGGTCGCCTGGTAATGAGCGATGGCCCCCTCTACATGTGTCCCAGATTATAGAACTCATGGCTCAGTTCCTCCACCTTTTCCCAACGCTTGCTGCCCGCCCATTCGTGCGGATGCTTGGGATTCATGGTACGGCTGGTGTAAAGGTATCCGTCCGGCTCCTGTGCGGCAGCGACGATCACCAGCACGCTATCAATGTATTTGGCCAGCTTTTTATCCGGATAAGTCTGCAACAGGTAACTGGCCCCCTCTATCGTCTTATATACATCCGTATCATCAAAAGCCAGCCCGCCCACTTTGATAGTATCGCTGGGATGGGCCGCATTGATAAAATTCCGGTATCTTCCCGTCTCCTCACATTTGCTGAAAGCCAGGGGAATGGTCACTTCACGGCTGGCCTTGAGACGCTGCCCCCAAAACGAGTCGGTCACTTTCACCGAAGTGAAAGGCACAGGGTCTATAGGATAACCGTGTGACTGGTGTTTCACTTGTGCCTGACCGCCGGTTACGGCAGCCGCCAATAAAGTAGTAACTAAAAGTTTTTTCATGGTTATATCATTTAATTGTTATCGTCATATTCCGTGCCTGTTTTACGGAGGTGCAATTTACACATTCCGAACATAAAACAGGCTCCGTATTCCAAGCAATCCAGGTATATAAATTCACCAAAATCACTATTTCCGCCCTTGTAACGGTATATATTCATCCCACAACTTCAACGAGTGCAGATACCCCGTAAAAGGCCACTCTCCTTCCGCATTCCGCCCCAAGGTCACAAACTGAGACGGTTTTACCAACAACTGGATGTCTTTTCCACTCACCTGTTCTCCATTGATATAGACCTGCTCCATGCGTCCGTCAAAACAGATGTAAATGTGCTGCCACCTGCCCGTCAGCTCCTTCATACCTTTATATCCCGCATCCTCATACCATCCGTAATGGTTGATCATCCCCGCAGCGCCGTTCCGTACCGTTCACCAGCATGATCTTCTCCAGTTCGTCATGCGAGGTTGTAAAATCGGCTACACACTCATTCTCGGCTATGGAATCATTCAGCACCCACGCCTCCAATGTATAGGGAGCATTGTCCTGCAAAGTAGCCGGCAAAGAGAAACTGGAACGGAACAACTGGCTGCCGTCAAAATGAAACGCCTTTTTCCCTTCCGTCTCCTTCACGACCACAGGAGCTTTCAAGGCCTCAAAATATCCTTTCACACCCCGGTTCGTCAAATAAGGAACGGTATCGCCGACAGCAAAATCATCAGCAGTAATGCTCACCACCAAGCCACGTTTCCGACAGTCGGCAGCAGGCAGACGGACCACATCCGTAGCCGCGTCGTAAGCCCGTTCCGCCGGTTCCAGCTTCCAGTTATAATACCGCAAATTAGTAATAACCAACGGCTCATTGCCGCTGCGGAGCGAAATCATTCCCTGAGAGAGACAATGCTCCGTCTCATAACTCCGCCATTTCCCGGAACGGTAAACCAGTCCGCTCAGGGTATGTTCCTTGGACGGGGAAAGTAAAGAATGGCAATACTCCAATACAGTGCCCGGCTCCAGCATCAACGCATCGCGTCCCTCTATACGGCAAGTACGCGCCGCACCTTCCTTCAAGACAAACGCACCGCCCAGCATTCCCTCATTATTCCGCCACTCGCGTCCGTCCCAGTCGGCAGCGGTCAGTCCCAGCCATTGCTGGGGAAGCGCCTCTTCAATCCCCCCGAACACCTTCACGTTCCAGACAGCCCCTCCAAAACCGTTTTTCTGGCCGCCCGTAAAAGTAAGACGCACATAGCGGGCCTCCGCCTTGCCGAAG
>ENA-OQAJ01000353-OQAJ01000353.1-human-gut-metagenome-genome-assembly--contig:-NODE-353-length-14267-cov-3.493635_pt1 | contig 14267 bp, 17 predicted proteins | sample MGYA00242736_ERZ504529 | MGnify/ENA primary metagenome ERZ504529 (study PRJEB26092, sample SAMD00036275) | human gut metagenome | host: Homo sapiens | study: EMG produced TPA metagenomics assembly of...
CAACCTAACTATTATATGGCTTTGCAATAGTATGTGTACTGATTTTAGGAGGTGCGGCGAGATAGACGAGGAAATGAAAACAGAAGCTGAATGAGATGCATGTAGGCAGGCTGATACATATTTTTATCCCCATACAATGAAAACGGCATAATCCGGCAGAGGTGATGGAGAATGACGATCTGACGACCATGCAGAAGCATGTGCTGAAATTTTATCCTTCTGGAAACCATGCACAGAGATCTCTATCAGAAAGATATTGAAGAGGAATTCCAGATCAGGAAACCTACAGTGACAGGGATCCTGAAGCTGATGGAGAAGAACGGTTACATTTACAGAGAGAGTGCGAAACAGGATGCACGCCTGAAACAGATCATTCCCACAGAGAAAGCCGAGAAGATCCGTCCTGCAATCTTAAAGAGTATTGAAGAAGGCGAAGCAAAATGCTCCGGGGAATTCCGAAGGAGGATGTGGAACTGTGCAAACAGGTTCTCTGGCAGATGTATGAAAACCGGAAAAAATCCTGCGATAGCAGGAATGATTTTTAACAGAAATAACGAGACATAAGGAGGACATTGACAAAGATGAATAAGAAACTTTTACGTTCAGTCCGGGAATACAAGAAGCAGTCTGTACTGGCTCCGATCCTTGTAATCCTGGAAGTACTGATGGAAGTCTGATTCCTCTGGAGATGGCGAAGATTATCGACGTAGGTATTGCAAACGGAGATATGAGCTATATCATCCAGCGTGGAGTCATCCTTGTTGCAATGGCAATGCTTTCCCTGTTCTTCGGCGTACAGGCCGGAAATATGGCGGCAGTTGCAGCAGCAGGATATGCGAAGAATTTACGACACGATATTTTTTATAAGGTGCAGGATTTTTCCTTTAAAAATATCGACCACTTTTCAACATCAGGTCTGGTCACACGACTGACCACTGATATCACAAATGTACAGCAGGCATACATGATGAGTATCCGCCTTCTTGCCAGGGCACCGTTTATGATCATCCTGTCATGGATTATGACACTGACGATCAACAAACCGATCGCAGTGCTTTTCCTGATAGTTGTTCCTGTCCTTGGCGGTACACTGATCTTTATTGCGAAAAAGGCACATCCGCATTTCATCAAGGTCTTTGATGAATATGACAACCTGAACAATTCCGTTCAGGAGAATGTAAATGCCTCACGTGTAGTTAAGGCTTTCGTAAGAGAGGACTATGAGATTGAGAAATTCCATGGAATTTCCAGATATGTTTATAATCTGTTTACTAAAGCAGAGAAAATCGTTGCATGGAACTCACCGGTTATGATGTTTGTCATGTATACTGTAATCATTATCATTGTTGCAATTGGCGGAAGAGGTATTGTTCTCGGTGGCATGGAAACCGGTGAGCTGACAAGTATCATTGTCTACGCACTTCAGATTCTCATGTCCCTGAACATGGTAACTTTCGTGTTTGTTATGATCATGATAGCAGAAGCATCCACAGACCGTATTGTAGAGGTTCTGGATGAAGTTCCTGAGATGCAGGATAAAGCTGATGCAGTAAAGAATGTGGCAGATGGTTCCATTGACTTTAATCATGTAGATTTCAGCTATGCAGGAGAGGGAGGAAATCTTTCCCTGAAGGATGTAAATCTTCATATTAAATCCGGTCAGACAGTAGGTATCATCGGCGGAACCGGAAGTGCAAAGTCTACCCTGGTGCAGCTGATCCCCAGACTCTATGATGTCACAAAGGGTAATGTCCAGGTGGGAGGCGTGGATGTACGCAACTACAATCTGGAAGTACTTCGTGACCAGGTTTCCATGGTACTTCAAAAAAATGTGCTGTTCTCAGGAAGCATCTATGACAATATTCGCTGGGGTGATGAACATGCCAGTGAGGAAGAAGTTCGGAGGGTCTGTAAGCTGGCCCAGGCAGATGGATTCGTCAGTGAGTTCCCGGATGGCTACGATACAATGATCGTTCAGGGCGGTAACAACGTATCCGGCGGTCAGAAGCAGCGTCTGTGTATTGCAAGGGCTCTTCTCAAGAAACCGAAGATCCTGATCCTGGATGACTCTACCAGTGCAGTAGATACAAGAACAGATGCCCTGATACGTAAGGCTTTCCGCGAGGAGATCCCGAACACAACAAAGATTATTATCGCACAGCGAGTTTCTTCTATTGAAGATGCAGATCAGATCATCGTACTGGATGACGGTAAGATCGCAGGTGTGGGTACTTCAGAAGAACTGCTGAAGACAAATGATATTTACAGAGAAGTATATGAATCACAGGTCAAAGGAGGCGGAGACGATGAATAAGAAGAAAAAATTAGATCAGAACACCATCCAAACTGCCAAAAGACTTCTGAAATATATGACAGGAACCCATAAGATACAGTTTATCATCGTATTTATCTGCATCTTTATCAGTTCCGCAGCAAGTATTGCAGTATCCCTGTCCCTGAAATTTCTGCTGGATGACTTTATCATCCCGCTGATCGGACAGACAGATCCGAACTTTGCAGAACTCTATAAGGCACTTGCAGTCCTTGGCTGTATTTTTGCACTTGGTGTGATTGCCACATTTATTTATACCCGAATGATGGTTTATATCGGTCAGGGTGTGCTTAAAAGTGTCCGTGATGATATGTTCGAGCATATGCAGACTCTTCCGATCCGCTATTTCGACCAGAATACAAACGGATCTGTCATGAGCCTCTATACCAACGATACAGATACCCTGCGACAGATGATCAGCCAGGCGATCCCGCAGGCGCTGATGGCGCTGTTTACGATCGTGGTTACCTTTATTTCCATGTTATTGTTAAGTCCGCTGCTTACAATTCTGGCAGTTGTGATCATCTTTATCATGCTGAAGGTTACCAGTAAGATTGGTTCCAACAGTGGCAAATATTTCATCCGTCAGCAGGTATCTCTGGCAGATGTGACCGGTTTCGTGGAAGAACGAATGAATGGTCAGCGTGTGGTAAAAGTTTTCAACCACGAAGATAAATCAAAAGAAGAATTCGACAAACTCAACGAAGCACTCTTCGAGAGTTCTGCAAACGCCAATAAATACGGAAACATGATGGGACCTGTGATCGGTAACATCGGTAACCTGCAGTTCGTACTGACAGCAGTACTTGGGGGACTTCTCTCTGTAACAGGTGTGGGCGGCATCACCCTCGGTGTTATGGCTTCCTATTTACAGTTCACCAAGAGCTTTACCCAGCCATTCATGCAGGTGGCACAGCAGTTTAATGCCATTGTTATGGCACTTGCAGGTGCAGAACGTATCTTCAGGCTCATTGACGAGAAGCCGGAAGAGGATGAAGGTTACGTAGAACTTGTTAATGCAAGAAAGGATGCCAACGGCAATATCACAGAATGCAAAGAGAGAACGGGCATGTGGGCATGGAAACATCCACATTCTGCAGATGGTTCCGTTACTTATACAGAACTGACAGGAGATGTCCGATTCGAAGATGTTACATTCGGATATAACCCGGACAAAGTTATTCTGAAAGACATCAGCCTCTTCGCCAAGCCGGGACAGAAACTTGCTTTCGTAGGTTCCACAGGTGCAGGAAAGACAACGATCACAAATCTGATCAACCGTTTCTATGATATTCAGGAAGGTAAAATCCGTTACGATGGAATCAACATTACCAAGATTAAGAAGGATGACCTGAGACGTTCTCTGGGAATCGTACTTCAGGATACTCACCTGTTTACAGGAACTATTAAAGAAAACATCCGCTACGGTAAACTGGATGCTACAGATGAGGAAGTATACGAGGCAGCAAGACTGGCTCATGCAGACCAGTTTATCAAAATGCTTCCAAAAGGATATGATACCATGTTAAGCGGAGACGGTGAGGAACTGTCCCAGGGACAGCGCCAGCTTCTCTCCATTGCAAGAGCAGCAGTAGCCAATCCGCCTGTACTGATCCTGGATGAAGCAACCTCAAGTATTGATACCCGTACAGAGAGTATTGTACAAAAAGGTATGGATAACCTGATGAAAGGCCGTACTGTATTTGTGATCGCCCATCGACTTTCAACCATCAGAAACAGCGATGCCATCATCGTACTGGATCATGGAAAGATCATTGAAAGAGGCGACCATGAAGACCTCATTAAGTTAAAAGGAACTTATTATCAGCTTTATACTGGTAAGCTGGAATTGTCATAAGGAACTATCAGAAAGACTGCAATTATTTCAGAACATGAATAATTGTGGTCTTTCTTTGCGGGCGTTGCGTTTTTCTGCGTTATAATGCTATGATCGTACAGGTATGTGGATCACAGATGATGAAGTTCCGGTTTAAGAATAAAAAAGAAAAATTATGCAGCAGCAAGGGAGAGATATACGATGGTAAAGATAGATCTGATCACTGGTTTTCTTGGTTCAGGGAAGACGACGTTTATCAGGAAGTATGCGCAGTATCTGATGGATGCTGGTAATAATATTGGAATTCTGGAGAATGATTACGGGGCTGTGAATGTGGATATGATGTTGCTTCAGGATCTGATGGGAGAGAACTGTGAGCTGGAGATGATCTCAGGAGGGTGTGATAAGGACTGCCACAGGAGGAGATTTAAGACGAAACTGATTGCTATGGGTATGTGCGGTTATGATCGTGTGATCGTGGAGCCGTCTGGGATTTTTGATGTGGATGAGTTCTTTGATATTCTTCATGAGGAGCCGTTAAATCGTTGGTATCAGATTGGGAATGTGATTGCAATTGTGGATTCTAAGCTGGAGCGTGATCTGTCAGAGGAGGCGGATTTCATTCTGGCTTCTGAGGTGGCAGATGCCGGATGCATTGTGATGAGCAAGAGCCAGGACGCATCACCCGAGGAAATCCAGGGTACGATTAAGCATGTGAATCAGGCGTTGGAGAAGGTTCATTGCAGCAGGAGATTTTGCTGTGAAATGGATGATGTGGATACAGTTAATATTATCCACAAGAATTGGGATGAGATGTCGAAAGAGGACTTTGACAGAATCGCATCCTGTGGATATGTGATGGCAAGCTACAGGAAACCGGAGTTTGAGGCAGAGGATGCCTTTACTTCTCTGTACTTTATGAATGTGAAGATGACTGAGAAGGAGCTGCGGGAAGCAGCTGAGAAGATTCTGTCTGATTCTGAATGCGGGCGTGTGTTCCGGATGAAGGGATTTATGAGAGTAGACAGTGACAGCGAAGACGGTTCTGGACTATCTGCATGGGCAGAGTGCGATAGACGGCAGTGGATTGAATTAAATGCTACGAAGAATGAAATTACAATCCGACCGCTTCATGTAGGACAGGAGGTCCTGATCGTGATTGGAGAAGAACTGCATGAGGAGAAAATTAAATCCTATCTGAAAATCTGAGATTTGAACGCAGGTCGCGAAGCGGATTGCGAATGTCTGCTTTACTTTATAAAAAAGGGCACTTGAAAAATCAAGTGCCCCATTGTATAATCTACTTAGAAGATGACCGGAAGCGTGTTCCGGTTGCCCTCGGTATAATTAATGAGTAAAGAAATTAAGCATCCAACTTTGGGCGGTGGGATGCTTATTTCTTTTTATGTTGATCTATGTAAGTCAATGCCGTAAAAATTACTAACAATAAAGTAAGGACTTCCATTGTGTTCATCGGGCATCACCCTCCTTTCGTGAAACTGGAGGGCAGGGGTCGAAACTTTGCATCCGGGTCTGTTCAATTATACTTGTTCAGTATAACGTGAAAAATAGAAGATATCAAGTACTTTACGTTCTATATTATTAAAAACAAAACAGGGTATGAAGTTCATCGTAATCTGATGAAACTTCATACCCTGTTCATTTATTTTTATGGAGTTTTGTAACCGTAAGGATTATTTGGTAAACAGATCAACCAGATCCTGGCCGTCTTCGTAGCCCTGGCTCTTCAGCTCATTTACGAACCAGTCGTCTACGCCGTCTACAGCTTTCTTGAAAGAATCGATATCCATATCAGCTTTCTCTGTGAAGGTTACGCCGTTTTTGGATTCCCAGCGTTCTTTAATCTCATTGTCGCTGGAACGGTTGATGTAACGTTCGTATTCAACTGCCTTCTGACCGCATTCATCAACAACTACCTGCTGTTGTGGTGTGAGGCCGTCGTAGATATCCTGATTGATGCAGAAGAACAGACAGTCATAAATTGCATCCCACATGGAACAGTAAGGCTGAACCTCCTGAACGCTTGCTGCGTCAATAGCAGGAAGTGGATTTTCCTCACCTTCAACAGTGTTCTGCTGAAGTGCTGTGTAAGTTTCAGACCAGTTCATGTTTGTGGCATCAGCACCCCATCTCTTGTAGCATTCCATCAGAAGGTTGGAACCTGCTACACGGACCTCAGGTTCTTCATATCATCTACAGATTTGATTTCATGTTTGCTGTTTGTGATCTCGCGGAAACCGTTTTCTGCGATACCCATGCAGTGGAGTCCGTATTCGCCAAGGATTTCTTTCAGTTTTTCACCAGCTTCGCCATCGAATTTCGCATCTGCATCGTCGTAAGAATCATAGACGAATGGAAGAGAAACAACGTTGAAACGTGGATCAAATGCAGAGTAGATCAGGTTGGAGTGCATGGAGATCTGAACCGGGTCCCCATTCATCAGAGCCTGAATACCTTCGGACTGGTTGCCGTTTGTAAGCTGGTCAGCAGCGTAAATGTTGACTTTGACTTTGCCACCTGTGGCTTTTTCCATCAGTTCACCGAACTTACGTCCGCCATCAGCCCATGTACTTGTCTCAGTAGTGGAGCATGCGAAGTTCCAGGTCATTTCCGGCCAGTCAAGGTCGCTGTAATCTGCGATTGTGTCAAAGGAGTTATTGCCGTCTCCTGCCTCCTTGGAAGCTGTGTCAGAGGAAGCGGAGGACTGATCACCTGTGTAGGAGCCTTCTTTTGCAAGAGCTTTTGGAAGGAAAGTGGAGGTGATCGGGATGTATGTAACGATCAGAAGAACTGCAACGCAGGCTGCGATCATTGGCACAACTGCCCTTGAGATCTCCTGCAGAGTAACTTCCAGACCTTTTTTGATCTTGATGCTGATTGCTACGAAAAGGTTTACGCCTACAGGAGGAGTTACCTGTCCGATTGCAAGGTTTACAGTTGCCATAACACCGAATGCTACTATATCGTATCCAAGAGCCTTACATACAGGAAGCATGATCGGGATGAAGATGTACATAGCGGAGTTTGCATCGATGAAGCATCCTGCGATCAGGAAGATGATATTTACGATCAGCAGGAAGGTAAACTGGTTATGTGCGATGCTTCCAAGTAAATTGGAGGCGGCATCTGCAATACCGAATTTGGTACATACAAAGGAGAACAGAGAGGCACTTGCTACGATGAGCATGATACCGCCGGTTGTCTTTGCTGAGTCTACCAGAATGTCAAACATATCGCGGAAGGAAACTTCGCGGTAGATGACCATACCTACGAAGAGTCCGTATACAACGGATACGGCTGCTGCTTCTGTTGGTGTGAAGATACCGCCGTAGATACCGCCCAGAATGATGACCGGCATCAGGAATCCCCAGAAAGCATCTTTAAAAGCGTCCCAGCGTTCTTTGCCTGAGGCTTTTTCTCTGGATGGTTTGATGTTGTGTTTCTTTGCTTCCAGCATTACTACGATTACCAGTGCCACGCCCATAAGAAGACCTGGTACGATACCTGCCATGAACATATCTGCGATGGATGTGCCTGTGATGGAGGCATATACAACGAAGGCGATACTTGGCGGGATGACAATGGCGATGGAGCTTGAGGTTGCCATCAGTGCTGTGGAGAATGGTGCGGAGAAACCGCCTTGTTCTACCATTGCAGGGATCAGTACGGCGCCAAGAGCTGCAACAGTTGCAGGGCCGGAACCGGAGATGGCGCCGAAGAAGCAGGCTACGATAACACATACGATGGCGATACCGCCTTTTTTGTGGCCTACGCAGGTATCAACGAATTTGATCAGTCGTTTGGAGATACCTGGCTTTTGCATGATGTTTCCTGACAGTACGAAGAATGGGATTGCCAGGAGCAGGAATTTGCTGATTCCTGAGTACATGTTGGTTGCTACGATCGTCAGGGATGTACCGGAGTAGAGGATTGCGCATACGGAGGAAAGTCCGAGGCAGATTCCGATGGGTACACCCAGGATCAGGAATATGAAGAAGGAGATAAATAAGATTGCACTGATCATTTATTTGGCCTCCTTTTTGTCTGTTGTGATTGTGTTCATGTTACTTTTTGTGCTGTTGTCGGTATTTTTGGCACTGTCGGTTTTGCAGCAGAAGTCCAGACAGAATTCAATGAAGTGAAGAATCATGCATCCTGCACCGATGGGTACGAAGGACCAGAAGATCCATTCAGGCCAGTTTAATACGAAGGTTCTTTTTCCATTCTGAAGCTGAGTGATTACTTTGTCCATTCCGTATTTGAAAAGGATGACGCTGAAGATGATGCTCAGGACTGTGATCAGAATTACGGATGGTTTCTTCAGTTTCTTTGGAAGGCGGTCTGTGACCAGTGTCAGGCTGACCAGTTCTCCTTCGCGGCAGGCCAGTGCGGCTGCCAGCAGGGTGATGAGTACGAATACCGCTACTACAAGTTCTTCTGTGAAGGACCAGGAACGGTGGATGACTTTACGGGAAAATACGTTTCCCACAGTCAGCACCAGGATCAGCAGTGTGGAGATCACAAGGATGATCTTTTCTACTGCAGCCAGTGCGTTCATGATTTTTTTGTAGATTTTCATGCTCTCTACTCCTCTCAAAAATTGCTGCTGTTTTTCGGAATTTGGAGCAGATTCAAGCAGATGGAATGTAATGGTTATAATATGTAATTAGTTACATTTTTCATCTGTGGTGAATTCTGTTGTCTGCGAAAAACAGAAGTAGTGTTTCGGTTTCAGATCGACAGCCTGGAAAAGAAAGTATGTCTCGTGTGTCAGGGCTTTTTTATGTTATGGGAATATTATGGAGTAATTTCCTATAACATAAAAAAAGTCCGCCCCACGCAGGGACGGACATATGATATTCCGTAACCACCCTGTTTCACCTTTGAAACAAGTACGATTCTGCAACGTACCGATATACGCGGCTCCTGTAACGGGGGGCGGCCGGGGAAGCTTACTGTGAATACGACAATATCTGTGATGGCTGTATTCAAGGGTTCGGCTTTCCTTCTCGGGGATGATATTCGAAACAGGTCTGTCACTGCATTTCACCGGACTGCAGTTCTCTGAGGACAGGGGGGACTGTTTTTACTGGTTCCCTTCGTTGAATTTATGCGTTATAGGTTTAGCTGTTTAAAAAGCTAAAGCAATTTTAACGCTGTTTGTTTTGAAAGTCAAGAGGTTTTTGTAAGTATTTGGGGGAAGTTTGTTGGTGTGGGGCGTACACAGCGCAAGAGGGGACGCGCGGAAATATACTATACTTGAATGGAGGTGTTCTGTATGGCAACAACTAATTTAAATATTCGTATAGACAAGGCAATCAAGGACCAGGCGGAGGAAATCTTCAATGAGCTTGGTCTGAATATGACAACTGCTGTAAACATGTTCCTGAGAACCGCTATCCGTGAGCATGGTATTCCTTTTGAATTAAAACTGGAAGTACCGAATGATACAACAGCCACTGCCATTGAGGAAGGCAGAAAAATGATGAAGGATCCTTCTGCTCCGCGTTATTCCAGTATGGATGCGCTTAAGGCAGCTCTCGACGTATGAAATACGACATTCAGTTTACCAATCAGTTTAAAAAGGATTTGAAGCTTGCCAAAAAGCAAAATAAAAATCTTGATAAGCTGTTTGAGGTAATCGGTATTCTGGCGAATGGCGGTACGCTGGATGCAAAATACAGGGATCATGACCTTACAGGAAACTACAAAGGCACGCGTGAGTGTCACATCAAACCGGACTGGCTGCTTATTTATGAGATTTGTGGAGATGTTCTTGTTTTGATGCTTTATCGCCTTGGTTCACATTCTGAGCTGTTTAAGAAATAAGTACAATCGGAAATTTGGAAAGGTGTGTGCTGCCATGCTGAGAAAGTTGAATTGTTTTTTAAACATCGTTATTGGTTCATCAATAGGAGTTTTCATTTGGATTCGGAATTTATAAGTTCTGGCACTTTAAAACCTACCCAAATTTATATGCCATACAGTCTGCACCGTGGTACACAGAGCTGCTGTTGATGGTGCCTTGGTGGCTGTTGTGGTGGTCGTATGTATTATCCTAAAGCTGATTATTCGGAAAAAGTCAAAGCCATAACTTCCAATTGAACAAAATCGCTGCGCGATGGCCTGCCAAGGCTATGGCGCAGTTTTTCTTTACACTTCAATAAAAAACAGTGGAAACCAAGTCCTACAAGTGGTATTGTTAAGTCACCACAACCAACAATCAAACAGGATCGACATCCCCACTGCCTATGAAAAGAATACCATTGAGCTGCCTTTCTGGCAAGCAGTTTTATTATGCTATGATGAGATTGCGACGAGATCTTCAAACTCCGGGAACAGCGAGAAAAATGTACGGTTGACACTGCCGCCAGAGACGCACAGATTGCCCGCATCAACGAGCTGCAGGATTTTATCAAGCAGCAACCCGCACACCTGGAAGCCTTCGACGAGGCCTTGGTAAAGCGCTAGCTTGAGCGAATCATCGTCTGGGAGAACCACTTCACCGTGGAGCTAAAATCCGGACTGAAAATTGATATTGAAAGATAATCCCACAGACGCACGAAACCCTCTCGACCATGATGGCCGGGAGGGTATTTTCTATTCTGCAAACCGGAATTGTCACTCCAAAATAAATGGAAGCATAATCATAATAATTCCAAATAGGGCAAATAAAGCACCACCGATTTTTGTGGCTTTCAAATAGAACTCAGATGGTTCATCTGCACGATAAGATTTCCATTCTTCTGTTAATTTCCATATTAAGCCCGGCTTAAGAAGATAAACATACCTAACGCAAAGATTATGATTCCGCCCCCAATAGACCATCACATATTTGCCATCTCCTTTATCAAATATAAATTTGTCTGATTTATATGAACAATTCGCATTCTTTTCTGACTGAGCAAGCCTTTTTTAATTGCTATTCCCGCAACTGCCGTCATAAAGCCACTTACCTTCCGAGCATGATTTGGACATATGGCTACGCATCGCATACATGAAATACATTTACTTTTATCTGTCATTCCTGGATTTTTCCTATCAATTGCTCCTGCAGGGCATTTATCCGCACATAATCCACAGCCAGAGCATGAAGCATTTGCTTTTGGAATCAGAACTGCACTAGAATTTTTATATGGTCTATTCCCCGGAATGCTTGGCGTAGATTCGTTACCACTTTCCGCTTTTTCTAATATTTGATTACCAAATTCAGTTAATTGATGGCCATCATTTTCATCCGGTCTTCCGATCGCATACTGATGCAAAATAGAATGCTCCGCAACTGCTGATACAGCTGCAATCACATGAAAACCTGCTTTAACAGCATAATCTTCCATCTGTACAAGCGTATTCTCATAAGCTCTGTTTCCGTATACAGCAACAATTGCGCACTTACACTGATTACCATTCATCTTAGCAAGCCGATCTAATGCAAGCTGTGGTGCTACTCCACCAAAAGAAGGCATTGCGATCACAGCTATGTCTTCTTTTGTTAATGAAATGGAACTAAAACCCAAATCTGTTTTTGAAAGGTCTATGTCTTTCACTTCATTCCAGAATTTTGTTATTGCATTTGCTACCTTTTCAGTTCCACCTGTTGGGCTAAAAATAATTCTATATTTGTTCATTTTATATTTTTCTGACCTCCGATTTAATCCGCTTTTCCTTCACATCTAATCCACTGTCTCAAATCGTGACATCTAATCCGAAGTTACAACCTGACACACATTTTGCAGTAGATATGTTTCCATATAAGAAAACCGAGCTTTTTCAGAAGTCTGGCTTCAAATCCAAACCTCCGAAAAAGCCCGGAATCTATGTTGTTTAATTTGTCTTACGCCACGCTGGATGTGCTACACCGGGAAACGGAACTTTATGTGCTTCAGGAATCTGCCATCTGGCTGCTCCTGCTCGTAAATGTCCACCTGTTCTACAAAACTGTTAAGAAATTCTTTCTTCTCCAGATCGATGAACTTATCGTATAGTTTATCAAAATCCAAAAGAAATTGATAGGCGTTTTCTTCTGATATTTTCTGTTGCTAGATATTCAGCAGGCGATTCTTAACTTCTTCTATACTGTTCTCCACACCTTCAATCTCATCATACAAACGGTATAACCTTGTCTCCATATCCTGATATTTCTTCTCGTAAAATTTATCCATGATATCCAGACTATCCATCTGCTGTCCAATCCTTGCTTTTGCTCCGGTCAGCTGCCTGTACTGTTTTTCCAGTCCTTCAATCTCTGTCACCGCAGACAGAACGTAAATCATCAGCTTTCCACTATCTTTTGAGCTGTCAATTCCATCTTCTACACAGATCAGATTCACTCCAAAATCCTGCATCCTCTGCAAAGAATTTAAAACATCTGCCGCATTACGACCAAATCTGGAAAGCTTGAACACCAATACAAGCTGTACCTCATCTATTCCATTCTCAGCATTATCCAACATTCTCTGAAATTCCGCATATCTCTTGAGTTTTTCTTTCTAAGCATCCAGACTGTAGACATCTATCTGCATGGTTGTGGATACTCTGGTATATATCGCATTTAATCTTTTATTCTTCATAATTTCCTCGCAATATAACTTTGTTTTATAGTCCCAACTTTATTTCAGTACTTGTTCCAACTAATTTCAATACTTATTTTCCGTATTGACGCATTTCTCTGTCAATCATATAATTAAGTTAGATACAGAGCATTTCTGTTATCAAAATATATTGCCCGCCCACCATTGGCGACTTATAAATGATTGACTCGAAAATATTGTTCGCTTACCGGAAGCGTCTAATAAATGTCCGGCTTGAATATTATTTAAAAATTATAATTCTGCCATCTGTCTTCTCCTGGTCGGTGAGCTTATCATATAATTTATGTAAAAGATATGACGCTTACAACTTCTCTGGACGCTTTCTCAACTGAAATAAAATATTCGAGCAACAAATACCCACCTGTTCACATTTGGATATTTGTTGCTCGATTTTTATATTTTCTCTTATGCCGGAAATACTATCTGTGCATTTACACATGTCATAATAGTTATAATTACTGCATTAATTATGCCCCCTAAATATGGATTCCTCGTCTTTTTTATAGATTGCTCTTGTAACAAAAGGAGTAACAAGCATAGGTACTAATGGAGCTACCATCAGTCAGATATCTGATTGTTTGTACCATAAAAACCATTCACACCTGTAATAAAGAAGTATCCATATCCAGCCACCGCCAAAAAGCAATGGTGGCAGAATGTTCAAAAATGCAAGAAGGCAGATATTTTTCCTTTCTGTTTTTCCAAAAGATGTATTAAAATTCAAACAATTAATGAAAATAGAAGCTGTCACATATGCAACTGTAAAGAATGGTAAGAGCTTCATAGCTTCCAACATACGTCTTGCGTTAAATGGACGTACTGCCCAATAAAGAAATCTGAAATCTGTATTAAAGAAAAAATTTCACTGAAAAGAGCAAGACAAATGCCATACCTGTAACTACTAATGCTGTCGCAATTGTCTTTCCAATCTGTGCAGCTGATGTTCTCATATCAATGGAATCCAAACTGATTCCATTTTTCTTTGCGTAACAATTATACCAGATGAATAGTGGTAAGGATTACAAATATTGCATTTACCGTTCCCCATACTCCATAGAACAACGGCATTCCCTGCATAAAAAAAATCATCTACCACTTATCCACTTTAAAGTGAAATAACACCAACGCGCTGAGCAACGGAAATACGGTATTAACCAACAGACAACCTGTAAGCCATATTTTTCCTTTTTTATCATTTGCTGCCAGTCTCATTGTTGCATCGCGATCAGCACTAACACCTTTAAACGGTTCATACTGCACCAAAAGAAGCGCTACTCCTGTTACAAATACAAAAAATCCCGCAAATCCCATTAAACATCCTAATGTTTATTGAAATGAAAATAGTAGATTGTCAGCTTTCAGCGTACTATCTGTTGGAATTACAGTTTGCATAAATTCTACTGCATCTGTACATGCGTCAGGCACATATACTGATGTTCCATGTGTTGCTAACGGCATATAAATGATATGTTTTGCTGTTTTCATC
>ENA-OQAJ01000354-OQAJ01000354.1-human-gut-metagenome-genome-assembly--contig:-NODE-354-length-14256-cov-1.856890_pt1 | contig 14256 bp, 19 predicted proteins | sample MGYA00242736_ERZ504529 | MGnify/ENA primary metagenome ERZ504529 (study PRJEB26092, sample SAMD00036275) | human gut metagenome | host: Homo sapiens | study: EMG produced TPA metagenomics assembly of...
GAATTAAAATGAAGGAGGATAGCGAGACTTTGGGAGAGGTTGTGGTTACGGCTTTCGGAACCGGACAAAAGAAAGAATCTATCGTGGGTTCTATTCAAACGGTTCGTCCTAATGACTTGAAAGTGCCTTCTGCCAATCTTTCTAACTCTTTTGCCGGACGTCTTCGGGAGTTATTGCCTATCAGCGTAGCGGACAGCCGGGCAGTAATGGTTCTGATTTTACATTCGTGGTATTTCTACTTTGAGTGGTATGACTTCTCCGCTTATTATTTGGATGGGGTGGAAGTGAGTTCGGCAGACTTGGATGCGCTTGATCCTGAAATTATAGAAGGATTCTCTATTTTGAAAGATGCGACTGCCACTGCCATGTATGGTACGCGTGGAGCCAATGGTGTAATGATTGTTACGACCAAAAAGTGGTGCCGACCTTGAGAAGCCTATTATTGGCGTGCGTGTGGAAACGAATATCACACAACCTACGAAAAGTGCCTAGCTTTGTAGACGGATACCGTTACATGGAGCTGTATAATGAAGCTGTAACTAATGAAGGAACAGGTAATATCCTTTATACTCAAGAACAGATAGAGAATACCCGCAATGGGGTAAATCCCTATATCTGGCCTAATGTAGACTGGTATGGCTCTTTGTTCAAAAGATTTGGCGTTCAACCAAAAAGCAACTTCAATATCCGCGGAGGTACGAAGAAGATTACTTACTTCATGAATGTGGGAGCCAATCACGAAACCGGTATGCTGAAAAACGAAGCATCTAAGTATTTCTCTTACAAGAATAATATTGATTTGATGAAGTATACCTTCCAGAACAATATTGATTTTCACATGTCTAAGACATCAACCATTTCTTTGCACCTGAATGTGCAGTTGAATGACTTGAGACAGCCTAACACCTCTGTAGGCAACCTTTATTCGGCTGTAATGAACTCCAATCCGGTGGATTTCCCTATCGCTTATCCGGCAGACGGTGTAAATAATTGGATTTATTGGGGAGCGTATGCAGGTGGTAATGACCAAGGTGCAGTCAATCCGATGGCCAGCTTGACCAATGGCTATACTGATATTTTTGAGAGTACGGTAATGGCTAATATTGACTTTGAACAAAAGTTGGATTTTCTGTTGAAGGGGCTTCGCTTTAAGGCTTTATTCTCTTATAAAAACTATAATAAAACCACTACCAGCCGTTCTCAGGGCATTAACCGTTATACATTGACCGGTTATACTCAGAATGCTGACGGTAGTTATAGTCTGAACATATCTCCGTTTGGTTCCTCCAATCCGAGTAAGCCGGTGTTGAGTACAACTTCGAGTGTTGCGGGTGACCGTCGTATCTATTTCCAATCTTATGTAGATTATATGAATAAGTTTGGTAATCACAATGTGAGCGGTATGCTTCTTTGGAATATTGACCAATATGATAATAATGCTCCCGGTAATTTGGTCGCTTCACTTCCCCGCCGCAAGATGGGATTTGCGGGTCGTCTTTCTTATGATTATGACAATCGTTATATGTTCGAAGTGAATGCCGGTTATAATGGTTCCGAAAAACTTTGCCAAAGGACATAAATGGGGCTTCTTCCCCTCTGTAGCAGTAGGTTGGAATGTAAGTCAGGAGAACTTCTTCGAACCTCTGAAAGACGTTATCTCTAATTTAAAGCTCCGTGCTTCTTACGGTTTGGTAGGTAATGACCAATTGCTCGATTCATCGGGTGGTCTTATCCGTTTCATCTATATGTCTGATATTACGCTTCAGAGTGAAAATGCAGGATTTACTACCGGTGACAAGCAGCAGATTACTTTAAATGGTCCTGTATATACCCGTTATCAGAACAACGACTTGACATGGGAAGTGGGTGAGAAGTTAAATGTAGGTTTTGATATGCAGTTGTTCAACTCCTTGAATGTTACGGTGGATGCTTTCCGCGAAATCCGTCGTGATATCTTCCAACAACGCTATTCTATTCCTAACTACCTGGGTACGGCCAGCACTGCCGTTTATGGTAACTTGGCTAAAGTGAAGAACTATGGTTTTGACCTCTCTCTTGATTATGGAAAACAGATCAATAAAGATCTTGCCATTCAGTTTAAAGGAACATTTACTTTTGCACGTAATGAGATTCTGGAATATGATGAGGCTCCCGGTGTGCGTCCCTCTTTGTCTAATATCGGTAAGAAACTGAATACCATTTACGGTTATGTAACCGACGGACTTTATATCGACCAGGCTGATATTGCCAATAGCCCGAGCTCTACATTGGGTAATATTGCTATCGCTCCGGGTGATATTAAGTATGTGGACCAACCCGACAGAGATGGTGTTTATGATGGAAAAATAACGAGTGATGACCGTGTAGCTATGGGTTATCCTACTGTTCCTGAAATTGTTTATGGTTTTGGCCCATCTATTTCTTATAAAAACTGGGATTTCTCCTTCTTCTTCCAGGGTGTAGCCAATACTTCGTTGATGATGTCAGGGTTTGCTCCATTCGGTACTCAGTATAACCGTAATGTATTGTCATGGATTGCTGATGACTATTGGTCACCAAGTAATCAGAATCCTAATGCCGCTTATCCGCGTTTGACCAAGAATGATAACAATCACAACACTCAGTCTTCGGATTATTGGTTGCGCAATGGTGCTTTCCTGAAATTGAAAAATGCAGAAATAGGTTATACTTGGAAGAAAGTTCGTTTCTATATAAGTGGAGCTAACTTGCTTACTTTCTCTCCTTTCGATCTTTGGGACCCTGAAATGGGTGGTGGTAAAGGTTTGAGTTACCCGACTCAGCGTACCTTTAATCTTGGTTTACAGTTGTCATTTAAATAATCCAAAAACGAACAGATATGAAAAAGTTTAATCAAATATTTATTGTAGCGGCTTGTATGCTTTTGGGCATTTTGTCTTCTTGTAGTTACTTGGATGTCGTTCCTGACGAAAAGGCGACAGAAAAAGATGCATTTGAAGATAAGGATGCTGCTAAACGCTTTGTTTATTCGTGCTATGCATATATCCCTAATCCCAGAAGTGGTACAGGTTCATTGGACCTCTTTACCTCCGATGAAGTGGTAACGGCATTTGAGCATGAAACATTTGCTGCTTTCCCTAAAGGTAATTATTCTGCGTCTAATCCGGTTATCTCTTATTGGAATTCTTTGTTTCAAGGTATCAAGCAATGCTATATCTTACTGAACAATATCGATATGGTTCCTGCACTGGAGGCTTCTATTAAGGCAGATTATATTGCCCAGGCCAAGTTCTTGATAGCTTATTATCATTTCTTGCTGGTACGTAACTATGGACCGGTTATTTTGGTTAAGGAGGAACCGTCGCTTACTACTCCTGCTGATCAATATGCGGCACGTTCGCCTTATGATGAATGTGTGGACTATGTTTGTCAGATGTTTGATGAAGCTGCTGCCGAACTTCCCGCAACTCGTATCAATGAGAACTACGGACTGGCTACAAGTGTGGCTGCCAAAGCGTTGAAGGCAAGAATGTTACTGTATGCTGCTTCTCCGTTGTTTAATGGAAACAGCGAATTCTATTCCAGCTTTGTCAATAAAGACGGAACGGCGTTGATGCCTCAAGCATACAGTGCTGAGAAATGGCAGAAGGCTAAGGTGGCTTATGAAGAAGCTATTCGTGCGGCAGAAGGAGCCGGACACAGTCTTTATACCAGCACCGACTATATGTTGGACGGATATGATAATGCAGAACCGGCGACCCCGTGCAGCACAGATTGCGTTACACCATCATCGAGCCCGCCAACACAGAAGTGATTTGGGCAGATTGCCGTTCAGAAGGTGCTTACAGCGTTCAGAACAAGTCCCTTCCATTCTGTAATGGTTCTGCTTACAATGGTGTGTCTCCTACTCTTGCCATGTTGAACGTTTTTATACCAAGAACGGACTTCCTGTGGATCAAGATCCTGAGTTCCCGAAAGGTAACAGTATTTATGAAGTTGACTGCTTTGGGTGAAGAAAATGCCACTATTGGTGACCCGGAAGCAAAGACTATCCGTTTCAACTTAAATCGTGAGCCTCGTTTTTATTCATGGGTTGCTTTCCAGGGAGGATTTTATGAAATCATGAGTGCGTCAGACGGTAACGGAGCTTATCAGAACGATGAGAGCTATAATAAATACAGTGACTCCGGTCGAGGAAAATTGGTATGTGATTTTGTGATAGGCGGTAATACTTCTCGTCAGCCGGCAGGAAGCAGTTTGCGTACTAATAACTATTCACCTACCGGTTATCTGAATAAAAAGGGAGTAGTTCCCGGTTACAATGTACGTACTTCTTTATACAATCCACCGTTCTATCCATGGCCTGTCATCCGTTTGGCTGAGCTTTATTTGGGGTATGCCGAGGCTTGTGTGGAATGTAATGATTTAAATACAGCAAAAACTTATTTGGACAAAGTGCGTACTCGCGCCGGTATACCTACGGTAGAAACATCATGGAATGGCATTGCTACGTTGGATCAGGCCAAACTGCGTGAGATTGTTCGTCAGGAACGTACCATTGAGTTCTATTTGGAAAATCAGACTTTCTGGGACTTGCGTCGTTGGAAACAGGCAGCAGAATATTTTGGCGTGAAGGCCAAAGGTATGAATATTGCAGGTAAGACTATAGATGAGTTTGCACAAGAAACAGAAGTGTCTTTTGAACGTAAGTTTGAAAGTCCGACTCAATATTTAATGCCTGTTCCTTTGACAGATGTCAACCGTAACATGAATCTGGTTCAAAATCCTGGTTATTAATAAAATAAATAAAGATGAAAAATACATTTAAATATTATGCCGGAATGCTCCTGATTGGAGTTACCTTGGCAAACATCAGTTGCAGCAGTGATGAAGATGGGATTACACCGGCCGAAATCACAAACTTGACAGCAGAAAGTACTTCCGGGCGCATTGTACTTCGTTGGGATACTCCTGAAGATGCCGGTATCCGTTATATTGAAGTGAACTATTACGACCCATTGCAGAAAAAAGATGTTATGCGTACTGCAAGCATTTATGCAGATAGTATTGAAATACCGGATACACGTAAGAAGTTTGGCGAGTATCAGTTCTCGGTACAAACAGTAAGCCCTACAGGTGATAAGAGTGCGGTTCAAACTATCTCAAAGGTTTCGGAGCCGGCATTGCCTACTTTTGTGAGTACACAGATAGCTTTGACTGCTGCTGACTTGAGTACGAATGCGCAGGAGCCGACTGAAGGACCTATTGCTAATCTGCTGGATGGCAATACCGGCACTTTTTTCCATACGGCATGGAGTGTCAATATACCGGCTCCTCATTGGATGCAGGTTAACTTGAAAGAAGAAATAACAGGTTCCTATAAGTTCTATTATGCACCTCGTAATAACGGCAGTAATAAACCGACTGATTTTGATTTGATGGGTAGCACGGATGGTACCAACTGGTTCCTTATCCGTAACTTCACTAAGGATGCAGATGGACTACCGGTTACTTCTACGGGTACATTTACTTCTGAGATTTATGATGCACCGCAACCATTCAGTCAAATCCGAAATGGTAGTTAATGCTACTAATACGAGTAGTATTTTCTGGACAATGTCCGAATTTAAATTTTATTCGGTTTCTGTGACGGATCCTGAAGCCGCTGATGAATAGAAGGCTCTCTTCACAACATTAGATAGTAATTTAGGTTATCGAGGGGGGTGTTCGTGAGAACATCCTCCTATTTTTTGCCGTAAAACAACAAAACAATCTTCAAAGAAAGATATATCTTTGCAACTTAAATAAAATTTCGTTCTATGAATAACACTAGTGTACTATCTGTTGCTAAGAACCGTGTAGTTTGGTTGGATGTTGTCCGTTTTGTGGCCATGTTTACGGTGGTTTGCTGTCATTGCGCAGACCCTTTTAATTTTTATTCGGGTGAGCCTTCTGCCGAGCTTGAACAAATAAAGTTTTGGGGCGCGGCATACGGAGCATTCCTTCGCCCCTTGTGTCCCCCTGTTCGTTATGATTACAGGTGCTTTACTGTTGCCGGTACGAGGGGAGACGTCGGTTTTTACAAGAAAAGGATCAGCCGTGTATTTTGGCCGTTTCTTCTTTGGTCAGTGCTTTTATAATCTGTTTCCCTGGATAACCGGTTTGTTGGGATTCAAACCGGAAGTGATTCTCGACTTTTTTCCTTATTCGGGTGAAGAGGCGACTCGTCAGGCTTTGAGTGTCTCGTTGAAGAATATTGCAGAGATTCCGTTGAACTTTTCTCTTTTAGATGTACACATGTGGTATATCTATTTGTTGATAGGGTTATATCTTTATTTACCCATTTTTTCTGCATGGGTGGAGAAAGCATCGGAGAAAGCTCAATTATGGTTTTGGCCGCTTGGGGGATTACTACTCTGTTACCTTATTATTATGAATATGTTTCGCCTTACTTATGGGGTAGTTGTTCATGGAACTCATTCGGTATGCTTTATTATTTTGCCGGTTTCAACGGATACTTATTGTTAGGACACTACTTGCGCAATAAAGACTGGTCGTTGGGCAGAATCCTGTCTTTCGGTGTTCCTATGTTTTTGGTAGGGTTTGCGGTGACTTTCTTCGGTTTCCGTCATGTAACTTCTTTACCTGAATATAGTGATGAATTGCTTGAGCTGTTTTTTACTTACAACTCTTTGAATGTAGTGATGATGACGATACCTTTCTTTTTGTTGGCTAAGAAAGTGAATGTGCGCTCGGAGCTTGTTCGGAAGCTATTGGCCAATTTAACGATTTGCGGATTCGGGGTATATATGGTTCATTTCTTCTTTACCGGTCCCGGTGTCCTTTTGATGCGTGCCATCGGGGTGCCTGTTTGTATTCAGATTCCGGCTGCTGCTGTGGTGGCATTTACCGTATCGTGGTTACTTGTCAACTTGATTCGTAAATTTGACAGGTAAGAGCTCTAAATATATAGTAGGGTAAGTCCTTGTCGGATGAAAATTTGAGTAAGATTAACTTCTTTCCATCCATCTTTCGGACTTGGTCATCTGTTATTTACTTAAACTATTAATTTATCATCGATATGGAAAGAAGAGAAAAAGCCGGAGTTGGCCCGTAATATTCTGAAGAAAGCAGCTATATTCGGAGTAGACGTACAAAGCCTGTCGGTGCTGGAATGGGCGCAACAATGACCGGAATAGTGAAGGAAAGTTATGAATTTAATATTTTCCTAAGGAAATTTGTTTTATAAGGAACCCAAGAATATTTTTGGAAAGCTTTCCAATACAAATATCTATGGTATAGGATGAGTGTATTAAAAGTGAAGATTATGACGAAAGAGTTTTTAAAGAGGATAAACAAGTAAAGAAGGAGAAATAATTATGAAAAGAATCACGTTGTTTTTATTGGGAATTGTACTGATGTCGACAGTGGCATGCGGAAGAACGAATAGTAATGCTAATTCAGATCGGGTGACGGCGGCAGAAGACTCTAAGGCTAAAGTCATTCACTTGACCAAAGCGGAATTTTTGGAAAAGGTATATAACTTTGAGAAAAAATCCCGATGAATGGAAATATGAAGGTGACAAACCTGCGATTGTCGATTTCTATGCTACTTGGTGCGGTCCATGTAAAATGGTAGCTCCTATTTTGGACGAGCTTGCAAAAGAGTATGACGGACAAATTGTTATTTATAAGGTAGACACGGATAAAGAAACGGAATTGGCGCGTGCTTTCGGTATCCGCAGTATTCCTTCCATTCTGTTTATACCGATGAACGGAAAGCCGGAAATGGCACAGGGAGCTCTTCCCAAAGAAGCTTTTAAGAAGGCCATTGATGAGTTGCTATTGAAAAAATAAGTATTTTTGTGCAATAGCTGTTCAAAAGAATAAGATATGGACACATTATGTAAAATCCGTATTATAATAAATAAGGCATAGCATGAATTTATCGGCAGAAACTCTCCATTTCATCGAGGAACATAGGCATGATGATGTTCGAACTCTTGCCTTGCAGGGGAAGAAGTATCCGGGTGTGGATATGGCTTTGGCTGTGACACAAATATCCGGCAGGCAAATTGCAGAGCAGAAGATACCTTCGTGGTATGCATTGTCCGGATTGCTTTATCCCCGGCATTTGTCAATGGAACAGTGCTCGTCCGAGTTGACGGCAAAGTATAAGGCTCATTTGTTGGAGGGAGAGTCTTTTGCCGATTTAACCGGAGGCTTTGGCATAGATTGTGCTTTTATTTCCCGCCGTTTTAAGTATGCCGATTATGTGGAGCGGCAAGATGAATTATGTGCGCTGGCTGCACATAACTTTCCTTTATTGGGATTGGAGCATGTCCGTATCCACAATATGGACGGGGTCGATTACCTGCATAACATATCTCATGTGGACTGTCTTTTTCTGGACCCGGCACGTAGGGATGGGCATGGAGGCAAGACGGTTGCCATTTCGGACTGTGAACCGGATATTGGCGTATTAGAGTCCTTGCTGGTTGAGAAAGCGGATAAGGTAATGGTAAAACTCTCGCCGATGCTGGACTTGTCTTTGGCTCTGAAAGAGTTGAAAACCGTTAGTGAAGTACATATCGTGTCTGTGGGCAATGAGTGTAAGGAACTACTGCTTGTATTGCAAAAAAGCCCCATTTCATCAGATGTTTTTATTCATTGTGAACTGAGTACACACATAGGAGAGAGTCAGCATTATGTGTTTACTCAGAAGCAGGAAAGGCTGTCACCGTGCCCTCTTGCCGGACAAGTGGAAACCTATTTGTATGAACCGAATGCGTCTATCCTGAAAGCCGGAGCTTTTCGTTCTTTGACTCAGGCATATCCGGTAAGAAAGTTGCATGTGAATAGTCATCTATATACCTCTTCCTCTTTTGTGGCTGACTTCCCCGGAAGAAAGTTCAAGGTAGAGTCGGTGACGGGTTTTGGTAAAAAAGAGCTGAAATCCTTTTTGCAGGATATGGGAAAAGCCAATCTCACCGTGCGAAACTTTCCTTCTTCGGTGGCCGAACTGCGGAAACGCCTGAAGCTGAAAGAGGGTGGGGAAGATTATATCTTTGCTACTACCTTATCGGATGAACAAAAGGTCTTGATAAGAGGCAGAAAAGTGAATTCTTCTCATTCTTTATAAGCCGAGGATAAGTTTGTAGCCTATTCCCCTGACATTCACAATCCTGACTCGGCTGTCTTTTGCCAACTTATGCCTTAGCTTGGTAATGAATACGTGCAGGCTGCGGGAGTTGAAAAAGCTGTCATCACCCCATAGCTCCAGCAGAATGCTTTGGCTGCTTACCACTTCATTGCGGTTATTGCATAGCCGTTTCAATATCTCCGATTCGCGATGTGATAACTCCTGTGTTACTCCCGCAAAGGTGAGCTGTTGGGTAACCGGGTTGAACTGATAGTCTCCTATTTCATAAGAATGACTGACTTCTTTTTCTATGAATGCCTTATGCATTAATGCTTTGAGTCGTACTATCAATTCCTGCATTCCGAAAGGTTTCTTCAAATAGTCGTTTGCCCCCCAGCTCGAATCCTTCCACTACATCATTGATGGCCGAGCGTGCCGTGAGGAACAGTACAGGGGTCAGTTTGTCTGTCTGCCTGATGCGGCGAACCATCTCGAAACCATCCATGCGGGGCATCATTACATCTGCCACTACGATATCCGGTTTCTGTGCAAAGAAGGTACGTACCCTTCTTCGCCATCCGAAGCTGTGGTGATAATAAACTCCTGTTCTTCCAATGTGTCTTTGATAATCATTGCAAGTGTCAATTCATCTTCTACCAATAAAACGTGTATCTTTTCCATTATTTGCCGGGTATTTGAAGAATAAATGTACTTCCTTTTCCTATGTTGCTTTCTACGGTGATGCTTCCTTTGTGTTGTTCTGCCATTGTCTTGACATAATAGAGTCCTAATCCGTATCCTTTTACATTATGTAAATTCCCGGTCGGAACCCGATAAAACTTATCAAATAAGTGTTTTTGTTTGTCACCGGGTATGCCGATGCCTTTGTCACTCACCTTAACCGTTACATAACCATTACACACCGTTACGGAAATGCAAATATCCGCCTTTTCACCGGAGTATTTCACTGCATTGTCTATCAGGTTGCTTATCATGTTGTAGAGATGGGTGCGGTCTGCATATATGGTGGTGTTGTCCATCATTGCCAGGTGGCAATCCATTGGTTTGTCCGCTTTAAGTTGGTGCTGCCTGATAAGTGTTTCCAACATCGGTTTCAAATCTATCTCTTCATAATTGAGCCGGAAGTTCTTACGTTGTTCCATGCTCATGGACAGAATCTGTTCCACCAAGCCACTGAGTTGCTTGAGTTGTGCTTGGATGATTTGCAGATAAGTGTGTCTTTTTTCCGGGTTCTCGGCTCCCTTGAAGTTCAGCATGGCATCATTGGCAGCGTAGGCTACGGCTATCGGGGTCTTGAGCTCATGAGTGATGTTATGAGTGAAATCCTCTTTCATTTCTTCCACACTCTTTTGGCGTAAAATGATTCGGGTGAGATACCAAAAGGAGATTCCCAATATGATAATGATAAAGAAGGAAGTGTAGAGAATACCTTTCATTTGCCGGAATACGAGCATATCTGTCGGTTCCACCCACAAACGGTAGTATCTTTTATTATATAAATCATAATTGTAATAAAAAGAATCGGCTTTCTTGCTTGGAATGAAGCTGGGCGGATAATTCAGACTTCGTACAATGGTCGTGTCCTTGTCGTGCAGCTTCAGCATTTCTATACGGTGGGGCAGGAAGATGATTCCCCGCATAGCGAGTGTGCGATTGAAAAGGCTGTCGAAAGTGGATAGGTTGATTTCGGTAAACAAATCAAGCTGGCTGTGTATGCCGCGTTGAAAATACTTGGTGAGCAACTCCAGTGTCCCGTTTTTATCGACAGTGCTTGACAGAGGTTCATTGATTTCCAGTCCGATTCTGTTAGGGATATGGATTCCATAAGAGTTGCCTGCATGGGTCATGATGCTGTCTACTTCAAAGCTCGATTTGATATACTTATCAATGTTACTGTTTCTTTTTAGTGAGTCGCAACGAGCCATCATTTCGTTGTAGTCACTTACTTGCAGGGTCTCTGCCAGACAGTTATCCATATCTTTTTTCATTGAGCTGTAGAGTCCTGTCAGCCAATATGCCTGATAAGCAAATACGCCTATCAATGAAAGGATAATTAATACGGCTATGGCCTTAAACGGTATTTTCATTGTACTGTTTTTCTCATTTATCTACGAAAATAGAGAGAAATCGGCCAACTTCTTCTTTTTGATAACACTAAATAAGACTTTGTAAGCGGATGGTAACATGAAGGAATCGCTTTTCCTGCTTACTTTGTTGCATGATGAAAAACTTACTTACCATTTGCTTTTGTTGGTTTGCTCTTTCGGTATGGGGGCAACAGGATACCACATTCCTTTATATGGACAGTCTGTTCCAGCAACTTCCCGAAGTGCTGGTGCGGGGTGAGAGACCGGTGATTAAAGGTGAAAAGGGCAAACTGATTTATGATGTGCCGCGTATTATCGAAAAACTGCCGGTGACAAATGCTTATGAAGTCTTGAAAGAACTGCCCGGAGTGACCGAGCAAAACGGAACCCTGAGTTTGGGAGGACTGAGGGTTACAGTGGTGGTCAACGGCAAAGTGACCACATTGGATAAGGAGCAGTTGCGTGCCATGCTCGAAGGTACTCCTGTGAGCCGCATTGAGAAAGCAGAAAATCATGTATGCCGCCCCTGCCCGTTATCAGGTGCGCGGACCGATGATAAATTTAATATTAAAATCAAACTTAGGGCAACGGTCTTCTTTGAAAGGAGAGCTCTTTTCCTCCTACGAACAGTCACGACGCGAACACATCAATGAAAGAGCCACATGCTTTATACATCAGCCGCTTTGCGGCGGACTTGATGTATACCTACTCTTTCGGACATACTAAAGAAACGAGACAGAAAAGTGGTCGGAACATGAACTGGCCGAGCGGCATGCATGAGCTTACCTTGAATACCTTGAGTAGCGGATACGGAGGACGGCATAACATCCGTTTTGGGGACGGATTATGATTTTTGGGAAAAAGAATGTGTTGAGCATGGTATATACTTCCCAACTCGGTTACGGGCAAGACCGTACATCGATGCACGGAACGGGAAACAGTGATAAGGCAGATGACGGAGACCGTCGGCTTCATAATGTGAAGTTGGATTATCAATCTTCTTTCGGACTTACGGCAGGAATGGATTTTACCTATTTTGATTCTCCCGGTACGACGGTACTGGCCAGTGCGATGGAAGAGGAAAAGAAATCATTTTTCTATAAGAGCAATCAACGTATCAACCGCCTGCTCTTTTATCTTAATCAGGAGCATGCTTTGGCTAATGGGTGGGAGTTGAATTATGGTGCGAAATATAGGACCGCGCATGATAACAGTTACCAGTTCTACTATGACGGCGAAACGGGAGACTTGCTGACAGACAACTCGTTGAAGTCACGCCGAACAGAATATACCTTTAACGGCTATGCGGGCTTCAGCAAAAACTTCGGCAAACGTTTCTCTTTTGACTTTTCGTTGGCTGCCGAGCTTTATCATTCAGAAACGTGGCATGATGGATGCTTTATCCCACATTGAATGCCAATTATCGGGCAAAGGACGGACATATGTTTCAGCTGTCTTTCAGCAGTAATCGTTCTTATCCTGACTATTGGAGTACACAACCCACAGTGCAGTATGTGGATAGTTATACTGAGGTGCATGGCAATCCGGTGCTGAAACCGTCATCCGACTATCTGGCTGTCTTGGCTTATATATTGAAGAGTAAGTATGTTTTTGCTCTTTTCTATGAAGAGAAACCTGACCATTTTGCCAGTTACCTTATAAATTGCCCGACCGTCTGGCCGAGGTGAACAAGTTCATCAATTATAATTTCCAGCGGCAAATGGGGATACGAATGATGGCTCCTTATAAGATTGGCAAATGGTGGTCGGGTAACGGTATGTTGATAGCGATGCAGAGCCGTGACAAGGCGGATGATTTTTATGATATTCCGTTTGACCGCAAAAAGTGGGTATTCGTCTTTCGGACGAGTAATACGCTCACCCTGTCGAAGCAACCTGATGTGGTAATGAACGTAAGTGCTTTCTTGCAGACCAAAGCGCGTCAGGGAATCTATGATTTAGGCAACTATTGCGATGTGACGACTTCGGTGAAGTGGACATCGCCCGACAAGAAGGCACAGTTGACATTGACCGGCAATGACCTCTTTGACAGCCGTAACCGGATGGATTTAAGAATAGATTATGCCAATCAACATAGTCGTACAAAGTTTAATAAATCCAATCGGAATATAACTCTGTCATTCCTTTATAAATTTGGCGGCTATAAGGAAAAGAAGCGTAAGGAAGTGGATACGAGCCGATTGGGACATTGATACTTTAGGTACGGACAGCGCGGAATAGAAAAAGTCCGCGTTTGTCCGTAAAGTCTGTACCTGAAATAAATGGAGTAAATCCGTCGAAGTTTACCGTTCAAACGGTTTCAGCCTTCCATTTTTGTTTTGAATGCCAAGGCATACATGCGCATCTGCTTTACCATGGCCAGCAAACCGTTGCTGCGTGTGGGAGACAAATGTTCTTTCAGGCCGATTTTCTCTATAAAGTAGAAATCGCTGTTCAATATTTCGTCGGGAGTGTGTCCTGATACGACTTTAATGAGCAATGCGATGATACCTTTTACTATCAATGCATCGCTTTCTGCCTGGAAAACCACTTTGCCGTCTGTCAGGTCAGCCTGTAACCATACACGGCTTTGGCAACCGTCAATCAGGTTTTGTTCCGTTTTATATTGAGGGTCGAGTGGTACTTGCTCATTTCCCAAGTCAATCAGTAATTGGTATTTGTCCATCCAATCGTCAAAGTCACTGAATTCCTCGATAACCTCGTCTTGAAGTTCGTTTATTGTTTTCATTGTTTTGAATTTTATTTCTCATTATAAATTACATCCATCACTGTTTGACCGACAGCTTTCAGTGTATTGCGGTCTATATTGTCCATCGTATCGTTTATCGTATGCCAGGTAGAGCCGAAAGAAGAACGTTCGTTATTGGCATCATAATTGATGATGTCCACACACGGGATACGTGCCAGTTGGTGTACATACAAGTGGTCATCGGTTACAGGAATGCCGTCCGCTTTCACAAAATACTTGCCATAGCCCAGCTCATGTGCCTTTTTCCAGATTTTCTTC
>ENA-OQAJ01000355-OQAJ01000355.1-human-gut-metagenome-genome-assembly--contig:-NODE-355-length-14254-cov-7.989948_pt1 | contig 14254 bp, 23 predicted proteins | sample MGYA00242736_ERZ504529 | MGnify/ENA primary metagenome ERZ504529 (study PRJEB26092, sample SAMD00036275) | human gut metagenome | host: Homo sapiens | study: EMG produced TPA metagenomics assembly of...
GGACTGTCCGTGGAGACCGGGAGACCTTGCCCAGCGCAAGGGCCGTATCGAGCGCCAGGGTAACCAGAATCCTCTTGTCCATGTGTACCGCTATGTGACCGAAGGAACCTTTGACGCATACCTCTGGGTGCGACACGAAGTCGCTTAATTTAACTGTTTGGCGGTAACTCCGACCAAACCATCCATTCCGTTGGATGAAGCCAATATCCCCGGCTTTGCCAGTAATGGCATTGTTCGGAAGCGGATATAAACGGAACCCTATTTGGAGCAAATCCCGTGAGGGAGAAGCGAAACTGCCAGCTACAAGGCGGTTAGGGTGCAGGCTTTCTGATAGCAAGGTTAATTAACTGAATCACCGTAAGCTTCGTTAAGGCTGAACAAGCCAAAGTAGCTGATAGGCTTGAACCAAAAGGTGTGCAGTTGGATATTCCTCTCCACAGTAGGAATACACGGACATAAGACTGCCGGAGTAGAGGTGGAACCTAAACTATCAATGGAGATGTCTGTGGAGATGGTGCAAACGTAGGCACCCGAAGAAAGGACACAAATGGATCGCTAAGAAATATTTCAGAAGAGTTGGCACAAGATACTGGACATTCAGTGTAAATATGGCAGACTCGTTTGAATTACATCTGATATACGCTACTGATACTAAAATAGTAAGGTGGCTGAAAACAAAATCAGAAGCGACACCATTTGATGAGCGTTTCACAGAATATTTTGAGGACAGAGACACAAAGAGAATGTTTCGGGAAATCAATGGAAGAAGGAAATTAAATGCACTGTACAAAATGCAGAAAGGCATTTGTCCGCATTGTGGTGAACCTATCACAGTGGAACGGGGATTCCGAATCCATACGGAAATGGGAGCCGACTTTAAAGAAAAGAAAGTCTTATTACATGCTGATTGTCATAGAGAGCTTCATTACTCGAAAAATGTTCATGAACTGGTTCTGCTAACGCAGGGCTTATAAGTGCTTGAGCCGTGTGAGGGGAAACTCTCATGCACGGTTCTTAGAGGGGAAAGCGGTAGTAATACCGCTGACCTACTCGACCAGACGGTGGAGAATAAGCAAAAATTCATTAGTCAGATCATGACTTCTAAATCGCCGGTACGCTCCTGCGATGATGTGGATGAAACCGCCCTCAGTTTTGCAGAGATCAAGGCTTTGTGTGCCGGAGACCCACGTATCAAAGAGCGTATGGATTTGGATGTGGAGGTATCCCGCCTGAAGCTGATGAAAGCCGACCACCAGAGCAAGCAATATCGTCTGGAGGACCAACTGCTCAAATACTTCCCGGAGGAGATTGAAAAGCACAAAGGCTTTATCAAGGGCTTTGAATCCGATCTGGAGGTTTTGGCAGCGCACCCGCACCCGGAGGACGGTTTTGCTGGTATGGAAATCCGTGGCGATCTGCTGACCGATAAGGAGAACGCCGGCGCAGCCTTTTGGATGCCTGCAAGGAGGTCAAAACCTCCGATCCGGTGCAGATCGGCAGCTACCGGGGATATGCCATATCCGTGGAATTTTCCGCTTGGAAACAGGAGTATACAGACCAAATAGGTCGTCAGAGCCGCTAACACGATCTGCGTACCTCCATGAAAAAACACTTCCGCTGTCAGTCCCGATAATCCAACCGTCAATCCAGTAATCAAGGTAATGCCAACGCTGTATATTCCCAGCAGAACTGCAAGCATACTGACTAAAAGTAACTTAGCTCCCAACATTTTTGGCATAGAAACAGGAATTGTCATAATGTTTTTCAGTGTATCATGAGTGGATTCTCTGTCAATGAACCATCCTCCAATCATTACCAATGAAATTGGAAGGAATATCTGAGTGTTTCCCCAGATGACATTCTCAAACAGCGCGGAAAAATCATAATTTGGATTTCGGTACTCTGCCTCCACAATCAACTGACTTCCATACTGAACCAAAGGACAGAGTGCAAGCGCCACCAGCCCTACCAAAAGGATCTGGCACCGGCGCAGTTTCAGTAATTCCGATTTAATAAGTTCCACATAGTCACACCCCCTTAGATTTCCTGTCGCCGGTAAACAAATGCAATCAGCGCAAGAAATACAATGGCTTCCACAATAATCACACCGAATACCTGAACACCATTCAGAAAATACGGACTGACCCGTTCCAACAAATCTGCTAACTCCGCACTGGTCTGGCTTTGGTCATAAAATTGGAATGTCCAGCGGAAGGCCAGCGGCCCCGGAAACAGGGTTCCGATGTTCAAACCAAAAGGCTGTGTGAGAAACATATCGTTCATGGAAAGGATATAATTCGCAATCGTATAGAAAAAGGTAATCACGACAGACACGATATAGTTTTTATTAAGAAGAACAACGAGCAGAATACAGGGAAGTGCGCCAACCCACATAATCAGCCCTTCTTCAATTCCAACGCCAAACAAGGTCCAAAACCCAACCGGCTCCCAACCCTGAAACAACAAAACCGCAAGATTTACCAATCCTCCAACTGCCATAAAGCCAACGGCAAACAACAGTAAAACCAGCATCTTGGACAGCACCAGCTTGGTTCTATTTACCGGTACGGTAACAAGGTTTTTCAGTGTGTCATTATCAAGTTCCTCAAACAACAGATTCGAAGCCAGTATCACAAGAAGCGGCATCAAAAGCAAATATGCACTAAGCTGGAATAGGCTGGACATCACTCCATTTACAGCATCGACATCAGTGTTTACATCTGCCAGAAAGAAAGCATAAGCCAATGGCATGAAAACAGAAAGCAGTAGGGAAATAAATACCAATGGCTTCCGTTTTAATTTCAAAAATTCGCATTTGATTAGTTTAAGCAATTCCCTCGCCTCCCGTCACACGCTTGAAGTAATCTTCAAGGCTTTCTTCACAGGTGTGTGCCTCTGATACCTCCAATCCGTTTTCCACAAAGGCAGTTACAATTTTCCCAACAGGCAGATCAAGGTTGTGCAGGCGCAGATTGTGGTCGTCCTGTATAGAAAAATGGTTTTCATGGAAATTGCGTTCCAAAATCCTTGCCGCCTGTGCAGTATCAGAGAGCGTAAACGAAATCTGCTTACTGCTTTTTTGCTCCAACTCGGCAAGACTTTCTTCTTCCAGTAATGCGCCGTGGTCGATAATTCCAATATCATCAGCCAGCAAGGAAATCTCCGAAAGAATGTGACTGGAAATCAGAATCGTTTTTCCTCTTGCGTCGCAAAGCTCCCGAATAAAGGAGCGTACCTCCGCAATACCGATGGGATCAAGACCGTTGATCGGCTCATCCAAAATCAAAAGTTCCGGATCGTGCATCACGGCAAGGGCGATGGCAAGCCGCTGCTTCATACCAAGAGAATACTGAGAAAAGAGCTTTTTATCTTTGTAGGGCAGTCCTACCAGATCCAGAGCGTCTTTGATGGCATGATTGTTTGGTACGCCCCGTAGGGTAGCAAAGATACGCAGGTTCTCTGTGCCGGTCAGATTGGGATAAAAGCCGGGGGACTCAATTAGGCTGCCGATACGGGGCAACAATTTCTTTTCATTCCCCTGCAAAGATTTTCCCCATATTTTGACCTCCCCGGAAGTCGGCTTCGTTAAGCCCAACAGCATTTTCATGGTAGTGGTTTTTCCGGCTCCGTTTCTGCCCAGCAGACCATAAATTCTCCCACGCTTCACATGGATATTTAAGTCAGCCACACTCTTTTGTGAGCCGTATTGCTTCGTCAAATTTTTTTGTTTCAATGATGTAATTTGTATCCATATTCAAAACCTCCTGTTCTGTAAGGGTATTCTATCACACCAACCTTGCATGAACCTTGCCGCAACCTTGCATTAACCTTGCAATTTGAAATCCGGCAAAATGACAAAGGTTCCCGCCATAAAGACGGGAACCCACTTAAATCTCCAAAGGAAAAAGCAACATAAATTCAGTTCCTTCTCCCGGAAAGCTTTCAACTGTTATGCTTCCACCCATCTTTTCTACAAGCTGATGGACAATAGAAAGACCAAGTCCGCTGCCTTTTTCGGAGCGTCCTTTATCACACTTATAAAGCCGTTCAAATATGTGTTTCAAATCGTCTTTCTCAATTCCTACTCCATTATCCGCCAGCAGCAGCTCCATGTTATTTTCCTTCTTTGACAGGACAATTTTGATTTTGTCTGCATGGCTGTGAGCGATTACATTTTGAATGAGATTATTGACGATCCTCATATAGCTGTCCATATCCAATCTTACCCGGACAGGCTGTTCGGGAATATCAATGTCATAATCAACCTGTTTATCCTCAAAAATCGGTATCCAGTCGATCAGGATATTTCTTGTCAGCTCTGCGGCCTCAACGCTCTGGATTTCTAAAGCAAACTCGTTAGAATTTAACTTGAACCAATCAAAGAGCACATCAATATATTCTTTCAGATCATGGGATTTCCGACGGGCGGTTTCAATATAATCATCCCGATCTTTCCCTGTAACAAGCCCTTTATGTGCAGCGTCAAGATACCCGATCAGCGTGGTAAGGGGTGTCCGAACATCGTGGGAAAGGCTCGTCATAAGCTGGCGGTTGGTTTCCTCTGCCTGCCGGACAATCGAAAGTCTGCTTTCATAGGACACAACGATCTCATTGATTTCATAGGCAAGAGGTGCGGTCAGTTCATTTGTTGCAGACAGAATACGCCGGTTACCATTTCCATTTTTCACATCAATCAAAGCGTCGGTCATTTCTGCAATTTGCTTTTTTACGCGCCGAACAAGAAAGATGGAGGTCAACACAGCCACAACAGCAATCCCAATGGACAAGAAAACGATGATTTCCATCCCGCTACACCTCCTTATTAAAGCGATAGCCAATCCCTTTGACCGTTTGGATATACTTTGGACTGGAAGGATTGACTTCTAATTTTTTACGAAGCCGGCTGATGATCGCCATGATGTTGCTGTCGTCATAGAAATATTCTTCGCCCCATACTTCCTCATAAATCTGCTGTTTGGTCAAAATTTTTCCTTGGTGCTTTGCACAGTACAGGAGCAGATCAAATTCCTTTGGTGGAAGTTCAAAAGTGCCGTTTTCCGTCGTAACAGAACGATTTTCAAGGTCAATTTGCAATCCATCAAAATCCAGTTTTTGCACAGCTCCGGCTTGCTGATTAAAGCGGGTGTAGCGGCGAATGAGAGAAACAATTCGGGCAATCAGTTCATCCATATCAAACGGTTTTGTCAGATAATCGTCCGCCCCGGCCCGTAAGCCTCGCACTTTAGAAATGCTGTCATTTTTGGATGTAAACATCAAAATCGGCAGGCTGTTCTCTTTGCGGATTTCTTCCAGCGTTTCAAAGCCATCCATACCGGGCATCATCACATCCAGCACCACAAGCTGATACTCCTGCTCTTTTAATTTCTGCAAGCCCTCTTTTCCGGTATTACAAAAATCAGCTTCAATATGTTCCGATTGTACGCTGCGTTTAATCAAAGCACACAGTTCTCTGTCATCATCTATAATCAAAATTTTATTCATGGCGCAACTCCTTCCCTTGTCTTGTCCGCCCATCAATCGGCTTCTCCGCAGTTTTAGGGAGCAGCCAAACACCGGCCATTTTCACAGCGCCGGGGATACGCCCTCCGGCACAGTAATAATTTACTCTGCGAGGTGTCACGCCCCACTTCTCGGCGGCCTCTTTTAATGTCATATAGTCCATTTCGCACCTCCACAGAGTACATTATAGTTCTTTATCTCGAATAGTACAAGTTGGAGGCCGCACATTGATGAAATGAAATACTACTTTATGTAAAATCTCATTACATTCTCATAATCTAACCCGAAATGTACAATGATATAGGGTGATATGAGAATGAACCAAGATGAAAGAAGGTTTGACTTTCACGGCCTCGGTGCGGCTCTCAAACGAGCCAGAGAAGAAAAGGGCTGGACACAAGCCTATGTTGCGGAATTAGTAGACCGTGACTCCCGTACCATTATGAATATTGAGAACAAAGGTCAATATCCCAGTTTCGACCTTTTTGTTAAACTCATTACCATGTTTGATGTCTCAGTTGACCAGTTTATTCATGCAGACGGAGGGGCGAGGTCAAGCTCTTGCAGAAAGCATATTGACGTGCTTCTAAACTCCATGAATGAAAAAGAGCTTGTCGTGATAGAAGCCACAGCCGAGGGCATTAAGAAAGCCAGAGAAACGGAGGTTCCAGAATAAGGGCCTCTGTTTTTTTGCGCCATTTTAGGGGCTGCCGCTAAGTGGCAAGCAATGCCTCTGTGGCCACAAGTGGCACAAAGGCGGCTTGTGGGGCTCGCCCCAAACCCGTATCTTCGGGCCAACATGGCCCGAAGTGTCAGCGTCGCTTTGCTCCTTATTTTCATAACCTTAACGCTCCTTTTCCTGCTTTTTTCCCGGCTCGGTGTAGCCCATCAAAGTGTCAATGTTCGCCTTGATCGTGACGATCTCCTGCATATCCCGTCGTGCCTTTTGATATTCTCCATAGAGCTGTTTTTTCTTTGCTGTGAGCTTGCGGCCTTCTTCCTTCAGTACATCCATTTTTGGGAGCTTTGCCCCGCCCAGCAGAGAGCGCATTTCCGCTTGTGCAGCCCGGTACAGTTCAAGGTCGGCCTCATGCTCCGCAAGGAATTTCCGGCTGTACTTCGTCGCCTTATACTGCTCAAAGACTGGGCGGGTTTTGGCATACTGAACCGTTGCGGCCTTTAGCCCGGCATTGGTTTTCATGGCCTGTTCCGTCTGCTTGACCTGTTCGGAAATAGCATGGAAACGGTCTGCCGCCTCGGTGGCTTTCTGCGCCAACTGCTCATAATCGGTCAGGTTATTGTCCTGTATATAGGCAAGAGCGGCGGCCATCTGCTTAATGTTAAATACCTTCGCCCAGCGTTCATATCCCGGCCCCTTACCGGCAGCCAGCTTTGCTTGAATATCCACCGCCAGACTGATTTTCCGCTCCGAGCGCCCGGGGCGTTTTTCTTTGCCCTCAATGGCGGACAGAACATCTTGCAAGTCGTAGCCGTCCCCCAGCGTGGAGGCACGCAGACGAGTGAAGCGTTCCTGTCCCTGCCCGGTCAGCCGGAAGCTGATACTGCTCCCCGAACCTTCTTGACCTCATATCCGGCCCGCTTCATCAGATTGAGAAATTCGTCCAGATCAGCGGGGCGTTCCGCCAGTGCAGTATCAATGGCAAAGCACAGCCTGTCCTGATAGGAAAGCGGCCCCTTTCGTTCTTTTTGCCATTCTCCATAATTCCGATACTTACCCTTGCTCCGGGGCTTCGGGTTCTCCACGATGGACAGCCCGTTTTCAAGGCACAGCCTGTCAGAGAGCCGCCGAAGGGCGAAGCTGGAGCCCCAAAAGTTTCGGAATTTCCGGGTGCAGTCAAGGGTGGTGGAGTTGTAATAAATGTGACAATGGATGTGCTGCTTGTCGGTATGTGTGGTAACGATAAACGCGTGCCGCCCCTTTGTCCAGCGCATAGCCAGCTCATAGCCGATACGGTTCGCCTCCTTCGGGGTGATCTCGCCCGGATAGAAGGATTGTCGTATCTGATAGCACAGCACATCATTTTCTTTTTTCTGTTCCCGACCCGTCATAGCGGCATAGCTGGCCTTTGCCAAAAGGAACTCGTCTGCCACGGTGGCCGGATCACATTCATAAGCGGAGATATACTTTCCGCTTTCTGTTTTCTCCGGGTCCTTGCCATAGTCCAGACAATCCCGGATAGCCTCAGCAATCGTTTCGCCTTCGCCCGCATGGCGCTGTAACAAAGTTGTGGTAGCCAAAAATCATCCCTCCTTTCCATGAGAAAAGGGCGGCCCATTCAGACCGCCCCGACTTCGGGTCAGTATGGCCCGAGGCTGCTTAACTTGCCAGAAACCGGTACAGAGCGGATTTGCCTCCGTCCAGCGCCCAAAGAAGGGAGCCCGCCGCCGCTTGCAGTCCATACGGCGAAAGCAGGAAGGCGAGGAACAGAAATACAATCCCGCCGATGGGGGTCGGCGTGAAAAAGAGGACGATACCGAGCACTGCCAGGATCACGGAGCAATCGTCAGCAGGAAGGCGCAAATATCAAGCAGAAATACCAGCAGAGCCGTCAGAAGGGACAGCGCCAGAGCGAAGGGCGCAACCAATATTTTCAGCAGTATCTTCATCATCAAAACCTCCTTTATCTTTTCTATCTTCATTTTACCATGCCTGTCCGGGGACATAAATGTTGCGAAAGATTAGTGAATCCTGTCCTAAATCTATTTTCAAATAAAAACGATGGTCTAATGAAACCATCCGTTTTTAAACATATTCTATTTTTCTGGTTTGATAGTTTGCTTAACCAGTTCAGTTTTTTGTTTCTCAATGAGATTTGAGTAAACTGCATAAGCAACATTTTGAAAATAATCGATATACAAACTCTGGTCACTTGCAGGTAAAGGGGCCAAACGTTCTATACCGTCATCTTCAAGCTGGTATGTTTTTACAATATTGATTTTCAAGTCGGTTTGCTTAAAATTCACATCGATTACTATTGTTATCGGGAGTGTCTTGTGCGATAACTTGTAACTCATACTTGAAAAAATAAAACCTTGAGACATACATTCCTTTACAAAATCATTATTTCTTAACCCGTCACCTTTTAAAATCGCACTACTAATTCCCGAAAGGCGTCCGGTGGGTTCAGAAGCATCAATTTTCGCCTGATGTAGTCTCGTCATTTTCATCATCAATGCTTTTTTCATCTTTGTTTACAGTAACATTAATAATGTCTGTTAGTTTCCATTCTTTGTGAGTGTACGCGCCAAAATCATCAAAGAAATCTACCTTGTGTGCCTTTAAAAGACTTGCTAAAGTTATTCTTTTAAGACCAAATACAGCCTGCTCACTATCTTCTTGAATCATTTCATCCAGAAGTGTGACAAACTGTTTTGATTCGGACATTCCTTCGTGCCGTATGCTAACTTTATACTTCTGCGAATCATCTTCTAACGGGGAAATGGTAACATCTAAAGTCACTGTTCGCGTTTCAGCAATTTTAATACGGCCTCTTTGGGGTTTTTTATATATGTACTGCAATGTTACGCTGGTTTGATTTCTTGCAATGTTTTTTAATGTATACTTAGTATTCGAACTACGGCCTTTATTGACAAATTCATCTGCTATACTCGTCAGAAAATCTTCTTTGGACTGTTCGCTTTTAGGAGAGATTATGACAACAGTAGACTTCAAGTTGTTTTGCTCAAAATTCATAACCTCTTGCATCTGAGTCATAGTTGCAGAGCCAAAAAATGATGGTGTATCAAGTCAGAAAGAGCCTCTGAATTAGTACATACGGGAAGGATACCTTTTTGCCGTAAAACATATTTGACACTTTGAGCGTTAATTAGTTTATCGTCTATTAATTTTTTAAGGTCATCCCCCTTAACAAAGGATTGAACTGCCATTATTCTCGCCTCCCTTATGACTCATAATAGATTCTTGATAAACGACGATTATCCATCAGATAATATTTAAAAGTATCTTTCTCTGCGAACATTTTTTGAAAAAGATTCTTTAATGTGATCTATGTCTTTTTCTGTTTCAGGATAAAAATAGAAATGAACTTCTTGATAACGATCACTTCTCGATTCTAATTGTAATTCATTAATCATATCCTGCAAATACTTTAAAGAATCATCTGTAACATGCTCAAAACAAAACAGGGCCTTTATATCAACCTTTGTTGTAATGCCTTGGTTAGTTACACTTTTAATATAGGATGCCAAGATGTAGTCGGAAAATAAATATGTTGGCGTGACTACAGGTGAACGATCCCAGGTAGAACCACCAATGGATGGATATATAATGCCAAAGCTATTTTCAATACTGTTTTGCTTAATTTTCGCAATTTCAGCATTAAAAGAACACCATTTTTCAAGCCTACTATTATCTGCAAGATAAATCATTAGAGGATGGCGACGTCTTGGAACCTTAATTTGGGAAATGCTTTTTAACGCACGTTCCATCTCGTATATGTTATCACTCGAATTATATAATAAAATCCCACCGATTAAAGTATATTCTTCTAAATATGTAGTTAAGGCAGGAGATGTTGAAGCACACTCAATAGTATTACACAATTCCTCAACCCATAATGACAAATTACTCGGAATAAAGTTAGACCATTCGCGATGTTTGCATTCTATAATAAAAGCCTCTTGGCGTTTAGTGAAAGGATTATAATATCCTGCTAATATATCTACACCATGCGTTTTTTTGTCAGAAGATTTTGCATTTTTATGTGCAGCTCTTATACAATCAATTTGAACATCTTGAGCTAAAATCTTCCATTCCAAATGCTCAAAAATAGAATTTCCATAGTGCTCTAATTTTTTTCCAATTCTTTGACTAAGTTCGCCCATTAATGTTCACCTCCATTTAGCAAGATTTGATGGAGAAACAATATTTCTTCATCGTCCATCGAAGAACGAGACTTATAAACGGTAACTCGCCCCTTTGCTGTAATCCGGAGTTTAATTGAACTATTATCACAGTAAAGAATAATAGTCATGCTTGAAATTTTATCATTATATTTCTGTAGGATAGAAAAAGCATCTCCATACGATGAAAGATCCACAGTAAAGTTGCCAACAATATCTTCCGTAAAGAGAAAATCTTGAAAGCAGACTTTAGAGACTTTTAATTTATAACCTTTCAATTTTTCTAATAGAGTGTCAATCGTAACTTCGACACTATTAATGGAAATAGGTGCTAACAAATTTGATAGCTCAAATACTAATTTGTTTGCCGAAGTTTTGTTTCCCCAAATTTCCAAAAAATCATCCGTAATGCTGAAAGAAATAACATTTGCTTTAGGAACAATACGATATTCAAAAACTCTCTGCTCAGGGTTATAATAAGATTCTTGAGCATTTTGGACAATGACATATTCGCCCAGTAGTTCATTGGCACTAATCATTTCCAAATTAAAATAGGTATTTTCATCTTCTGGATAACCTTTCAAGCGTGAATATATTGATTCTACATTGATTTCTGCCGGTGAACGCAATTCATATATAAAAATACTGCTGGAAGCCATCGAGTTACCTCCTTTAAAAATATTGTCAGAATCTACAATTAATTTAATTATACGACTATATAGAAAAGTTATCAATGTCATAGTAGGCAAAAGTTATCATCAAAATGAAAAAGGAAGGGCGACAGGCAAAACCTGCCGCCCTCGTCTTACTTTGCCACCAGCTCGGAGAGCTCCCGCAGCACCTTTGACACCTCGCCCCACAGCTTTTCATAGTCCCGCTTCAATCCGTCGATTTCCTCCGGGTACACGCCATAGGTATGCGCGTGTACGGCGACCTGATTGAGATTGTTGGAACAGCGCCGTTGCAGAGAGATCAACTCTTTTACGGGTGCAAGGTCGATGTGCAGGATATACCCATTCAGAGCCATTTTCCGTACATAAGCCCCGGCGTTGGAAATGCCCGCCTCGGCCATCCGTTCATGGATGGCTGCCAGCTCATCCGGCGTTACCATAACGTGCAGATGGACATTCCGCTTGCGGTTCTCCATCAGCGTTCCAGCTCCCGGCCTTTCCGGCGCTCTTTGGGTTCCTTTACCTTATCAAGCGGTTTTGCGTCCAGCTCCGGGGGCGTGGGTGGGATGGGCGTGTTGTTGGGTACGCCGTCGATCATGTTGCAGTTCTGCTCCGTGGAGAGCTCGGCGGTTTTCAGATAGTTGTCTTTTTCGTGCATGGCGTTCCTCCTTTATCGTTCCTCATGGTTTTTATGGCTCCGCTTCTGGCATGGCTCCTTCGGGGGTTCCTGCCCTCTGGTTCCTTCTTTGAGCCGGGCGGTAATGGATGGACGCACCCGGTCAGGATTGCCCGGTGCTGGTTTCAGCTCATAATCCTCCATCTGCTTTTCGGTCAGCGGCTTTGCGTAGGTCAGTTCGCCCCATGCCATCAGCCTGCCGTCTGCCACAGGACGCCGCCTGTCATCATCGTAGTTGACGATGGAAAGAGGCTGGTTATCCGGCGGCTTCGGGTAAGTTCCTATGTCCACGGGCCGCTGGGTGGAATAATAGCGGTAAACGCCCTCCGGTCCCAGCTCGGTATGCTTGACCGCCGCATGGTAAAACTGCTGATAGTCGTCCACCCGGCGGTCAAAGTCCCTCTGCGCCCACGCCTGACTGGTTCCATAGCGGCCCCAGTAGTAATCCCGATGGCCGTTTTCCCCCTCGGTAAACTGCCAGGTCACAAAGGGGCTCGGCGCTCCCGGATTATGCCCCAGCGCAAAGCCGTGTCCGGTTTCAAAGGTGGCAGCTTTCAAAATCACATATCCTTGTACTGTCTCCAAGAGATTCCTCCTTTCTGTGCCTCGGGTCAACATGACCCGAAGTGCTGGATGTTACGAAATAAGAGGGCAGACCGGGGAGGAATGTAATAAGATATTCCCACCCCGGAAACACCCTCAAAAAAGCCCGGAATGTCAAGCCTTTGGAGGCGGCAAATCGTAACAGCCGCCCGGCCTTTTCTCCCGCATTTTCCTCATGCGTTCCCGGCTTTTCCGTCGGTTCCCTTCGGTCTTGCAGGCGTCGGAGCAGTAGGCTTGACGCCCCTCGGGCAAAAATGCCTTTCCGCAGACCGCACAGGCCCGCAACTCCGGGGAGATGCCTTCCGTTGTCAGCGCCGCTTGAAGCTCCGGGTTAAGGGGCAGGACAGCCTCACGGAAGTAACGGCAGTACGCCCCTGTCCAGCACTTGTGCAGCATATAGCAGGCACAGTCAAGAGGAAGGCACAGGCCGCTTTCCCGGTCATAGTTGGCGCACATCCCCGTGACCAGAGTGCGGATTTTCTTCTTCTCGTCACGGGTCAGCTCCCGGGCGCCATTTATGACTTCGGGCCACGATGGCCCGAAGGGCGGGGCTCCACGATCAGCGCCCGGAACTTCTTCCGGCACTGTTTTTTCTTTCCTTTGCACTCCTTGTAATAACGGCATCCCTTACAAGGGTCGTCATTGTCCCAGCCGGGGTGCGGTACTTCCTTCATCATTCGTTCAAAAGGGCTGCTTGTAAAATTCATTCTCATTCCTCCGTATCTTCCTCCCATGGCGGGGTATCTTCGTCCTCGGGTTCCTCTGCGATCTCCTCCAGCTCCCCGTCCTCATATTCGCAGTAATCATCTTCCAAATCCGGGGCTTCATGCTTCGGCTTGTAAATCTTGAAATAGTAACCAATTCCACCGCCGGCCAGCACCACCGCACCGATCAGGAGCAGAGAGAGAAAGGGGCTGTCCTTTTTCTCCGGCTTGGGTTCCGGTACTTCCTCCACCGGTTCGGTGGGCTTTGGCTCTGGCTCAGGGGTCACTTCTTTGGGCGGTTCCTTACCCTGTTCAGCAAGAGGCAGAAGGTCGTCTGTGGTAACGGTATTGAGGAAATAGACGTTCTCGCTGGTTTTCTGTTTGTCGATCACCAGATAAAACACGCTCTCGTCTGCTGTGGTGATGGTGTAGAACTCCTTTCCATCCTCGTCGGTGGCGTTGTCCACCACGGTTCCCGTCCCGTCCGGGGTAAAGGGTTCTGGGTTTCCGGCTCTGCTTCGGTTTCTGCCGGGGAGGGAGCTGTCTCCGGCTGCGGCTCGCTGCTCTGTGCATAAGCCGGGACTGTAAAGATCAGGCAACACAAAAGGCTGGCAGCCATTGCCGCCAGCCTGCGAAATTTAGTTTTCTTCATGGGCCGTGTCCTCCTTTTCGGGTGCCTCCGGCTTCGGGTCAGTATGGCCCGAAGCGGTAAGGCTGTTTTTGGGGTCATTCAGAAAAGCCATAAGCTGGGCGGGCGTCAGTTTGAGGGAGCGCACCGCCTGCACGATCTGGCTGTTTTCTTCCTCCTGTTTCTGCTTTTCCAGCTCCCGGATTTTGGCCTGCCACTCGGCAGCCTTCTCCCGGGCTTTTTCCAGTTCCTTATCGAGCTTGTCGATCTTGTTCATGCAAGGACTCCTTTCCTCTGGCTCACAAACGCCCGAAGGCATAGAAATGTGTCTGCCAGTAGCTTGAATTGATGTTTGCGTATTGGATGGGCGAACCACAATGGAGCATCATCCCGTCGCCCACATAAATCCCCACATGGGACACAGGGCCAGGGCTGTCATAGGTTCCCGTGAAAAAGATAATGTCGCCGGGCTTTGCCTCGGAGGGGGAAATGATAGCACACTGATTATAAATGCCCTGCGCCGTGGTACGGGGCAGGTTGTGGACGCCGCTGGCCGTGTACACCCAGC
>ENA-OQAJ01000356-OQAJ01000356.1-human-gut-metagenome-genome-assembly--contig:-NODE-356-length-14226-cov-9.019930_pt1 | contig 14226 bp, 18 predicted proteins | sample MGYA00242736_ERZ504529 | MGnify/ENA primary metagenome ERZ504529 (study PRJEB26092, sample SAMD00036275) | human gut metagenome | host: Homo sapiens | study: EMG produced TPA metagenomics assembly of...
CGGTCGCAGAGTGCGAGGGGCTTTTGCCCCCGAAGCACGATGCGGGTACCGCAACCCGACATTATCGAGCATTTTGGCAACGCAGATGCCGTGCCGCAGCCGCCGGAGCGGTGCTTAAGCCGTCAGGTGGGAATTGTGCGGTGTTGCCTTAAATCAATTCGGAACGAGAAATGAAGAATAGGAGATGGGGTAAGGTTGGTGGCGGAACATCAGAAAATATCTGTAAGGCGGGATGCCCTCATCCCGCCGTGACCCTGCCTTGTTGCACAATGCAATTTGTGATAATCAGGGCCTGATTTGTAGGGGACGATGCTCGCATCGTCCCGCAGGCGGGTCTTTGCTACATATGCCGCTGTTTATCAGGCTCTGCGTAGGAAACCACCTCACCGGCGTGCCGGAGCTCCCCTCAAAGGGGCGCTGCCGCGGGTTTAACTTTGTATTGGTTCCCCTGGAGGGGAGCTGGACGCGATGCGGCCTGAGGGGTGGTTCCTTATTGCGTGCATAAAAAATCACGGAATAAACCCTGCCCAATATTGCCGCTTAAAATGCATCAAAGCGGCTAAGAGGGAGCCATCCCACGGATATTACGATGAAGTCCCAATTCTATTATTTCTATTCAGAGTTTTTCACCGAGGCCTTTTTTGCAAAAAGGCTGGAGAACCCCCCGTAAAAATCACCAGCTCGATCTTTTCGTCTTCGGCAAAGTCGCGCTTGGCGGTCTGGCCAAGGACGGTGTACCACAGCATGGGGGAAATACCATCGCCGGGGCGCTTGGTCAGCAGGTTTTCGGCGGTGAACACTTCGCCTGCCTTGATGGGCCGCGCGGCCACAATGCTCTTGCGGGCAATGGCCTTGTTGGGGGCTTCGCTGGCGGTCAGGTGCTTGTGGCCGTCGCCAAGGGCGGCTTCCACATGGCGCACGGCCTGTACCATGGCCTTGAACTCGGTCGGGTCCAGGCTGGCTTTTTGATCCGGTCCGGGCCAGGATTTATCCAGCGTAAAGTGCTTTTCAATCACCTGCGCCCCAAGTACCGTGGCAGCAACATCGCATTCCCAGCCCGGCGTGTGGTCCGAAAGCCCGACCGGCAGGCCGAACTGGTCAAAAAGCTCCAGCATGGCGGTAAGGTTGGCATCCTCATAGGGAGTCGGGTACTGGGTGTTGCAGTGCAGAATGGTCACTTCCGGGCAGCCGTTGTCGTCCAGAATGCCAAGGGCGTCGGTGATCTCGCTTAAGTTGCACATGCCGGTGGAAAGCAGCGCCGGGGTGTGCAGCTTGCCGATCTCTTCCAGATAGGGCAGGTTGGTGATCTCGCCGGACGGAATTTTAATGAGCGGCATGCCCAGTGTGCCCAAAAACCGCACACTGGGGATATCAAACGGCGCGGAAAGATACTGGATGCCAATGGAATCGCAGTATTCTTTCAGTTCCCGGTGGCCCTCAAACGAAAAATGCAGCTTGCGAATCATCTCCAGCTGGCTTTCGGCGGCATCGGTGGTCTGTTTCTGGTATTCGGCTTTTTCGGCGAACCTGCTCACCACAAGCTCCGGCACAGCGGTCTGGTATTTTACAATATCTGCACCGCATTCCTTAGCCACATAAGCCATCCGCTTGGCGGTTTCCAAATCGCCGTTGTGGTTTACCCCGGCTTCAGCAATGATCGTTACAGGCATAAATTACTCCTAACTCCTAACTCAGCTCTGTTGTTCCAGCTTTCTTCTCATCTTTTCCAGCTCTTCCATCTGGCCCATGTCCATCCAGGAGCTTTCGTTGATGGGGTAGATGCCTACTTTTTCACCGGCGGCGCGGTAGCGGTCGATCACATCAGGGAAGCCGATCACTTCGCCCATCTTCATCTCTTCCACCACGCGCGGCTCCACAACGTAAACGCCGGTGTTGGTCAAAAAGTTCAGCTCCGGCTTTTCCCGCATGGCGGCAATGCCGCCGTCTTCGCCCAGTTCAACAACACCGTAAGGCACTACATAGTGCTTGAACGCGCATACCATGGTAACCAGGTTGCCGTGGGCTTTGTGGTACTGGTACAGGTCGCCGTAATCCAGGTCCAGTAGGGTATCACAGTTGGTAAAGAAAAACGGGGAATCCATTCGCCCTTTCAGCAGGCAGAGCCCGCCGCCGGTGCCCATGAACACATCTTCGTCAATAAAGTCAACGGTATAGTCTTTTTCCAGGTCGGCAAAGTAGCTCTTGATCATGCCGCGCTTGTAGTTGACAATCATCGTCATATGGCGGCAGCCAAAATCCCGGAAGCGGGAAAAAATCAGCTCGGCAATGGGCTGTTCCCCCACCGGAATCAGCGGCTTGGGCAGAATTTTGGTGTAGGGGTACAGCCGCGTGCCAAGGCCGCCCGCCATCATCACGACGGGGATATCCACCTTTTTGCGGTTGTCCACATCCACGCCGCCCGCAAACACAATATCGGTGATGACGCCGTGCTTGTCCAGAATGGGCAGGGCATCAATGCCAAGGCGCTGCAGCTCGGCGCGGGCGCGGCCGCGCTCGGCCACCGGCAGGCTGTGGGGGTGATAATTGGCAGCCTGGGTCAGCGGGGCGCTGAGCGCGCCGCCGCGCAGGATACACTTGCGGATATCCCCATCTGTCACAACGGCCTTCAGCTTGCCCTCCGGCGCAATAAACAGGATGCGCTGGCCCGTTTCATCCAGCTTTTTCATCGTATCCAGCACCGTGCAGGACTCCGAAATAAAAAGTTCTTCGACTTTCAGGTAAAATACCCCCTTGGGAAAGGTAGGAGTTAGGAAGTAGGAGTTAGGAGTTGAAAGTGCGGCTTACGCCGCAAATTTTGAAAATGGTGAAAGACTTAGGCAATACCGCATAATTCTAAGTGCCGATACGGCGAGCGAGGTACGGCAGATGCTAAGCCAAAAGCGCAGATAATACTGGATGCTGCAAAGGTGAGCGCCGCCAGTGGCGGAAACAGCGAACCGAAGCAGGGGCAGCGGTCGCAGAGTGCGAGGGGCTTTTGCCCCCGAAGCACGATGCGGGTACCGCAACCCGACATTATCGAGCATTTTGGCAACGCAGATGCCGTGCCGCAGCCGCCGGAGCGGTGCTTGAGCCGTTAGGCGGGAATTGTGCGGTGATGCCTTAATATCCAAAATTGCGCGCGGCAGCGCACACCAATAACTCCTAACTTCCAGCTCCTCCCTCCTAACTCAAATTACAGGTTCTTAACTGCCGCGATCACGCGTTCGCAGTCTTGTTCGGTCAGGTTGGTGGAGCAGGGCAGGTTGACGATGTACTTGCGGTAGTCCTGGGCTTTTTCCAGGGCATACGCTTCGTTTTTGGGGTAGTCGGCCTGCTCGTTGATCAGGGCCCATACCGGGCGGGTCTGGATGCCCTGCTCCTGCAGTTTGGCAATCACGGTATCGCGGTCAAGGCCGGAATCTTTCAGGTACAGGCTGTAGAACCAGTGGTTGGAGCGCACGCCGTCAGATTCCTCTTTGAACGGCAGAATACGAAGGCCGTGTACGCCGTCCAGAGCAGCTTTGTACTGGTCGTAGCGGGCTTTCTTGGTCTCCACAAAGCCCTCCAGCCTTTCCAGCTGGGCAAGGCCCAGGCAGGCCTGCACGTTGGTCATGCGGTAGTTGTAGCCGACTTCATCATGCAGAAATTGCAGCATATCGGCCTTGGCTGGGTGGAAAGGTGCTTGGCGTGCTCGGCCCAATCGGCGTGGTTGGAAACCACAAAACCGCCTGCGCCGGTGGTCATGATCTTGTTGCCGTTAAAGCTGTAGCAGCCGATATCGCCCATGGTGCCGGCGGCCTTGCCAGCCAGCGGGCCTGCGGTGTAGCGGGTGCCAAGCGCTTCGGTGGCGTCCTCAATCAAAATCAGCTTGTAGCGGCGGGCAATGTCCAGCAGGCGGGGCATATCGGCCATATTGCCAAACACATGCACCACGCCCAGCGCGCGCACGCGGGCACCGGTTTTGTTATTGTACAGCCCGTCCTCTTTCAGGGTGCAGTGGTTGGCACAAAAATCCTCCACGCGTCCGGGTCAATGCAAAGGGTATCGTTGCAGCCGATAAAGATCGGTTCCGCGCCCACATAGCGGGTCAGCGGGTTGACAGCGGCAATAAAGGTCAGGGTGGGCACAATCACCTCATCCCCGCGGCGGATGCCCGCCGCCATTGCGGCCAGGTGCAGCGAGGAGGTGCCGCTGTTGGCGGCAACAGCGCGCGGCATGCCTACATAAGCAGCCAGTGCTTCCTCAAATTCGCTAACTTTGGCACCGCTGGTGGAAACCCAGCCGGAAGTAATAGCCTCGGCAGCGTAAGCTGCTTCTTTTTCGCCGAAGTTCGGCACGGAAAGCGGGATAAAACCAGACATTTGCAAGATCCCCCAATCAAATTTATAGGTGGGTGTGCCCGGCAGAAGAATGGCCAAAGGGCACACAAGGTAAAAACAAAATATATTCTTTTACATTATACGCTATTCTATCTCTTACGGCAAGAAAAACTTGCTGCGGCCAGGGGGCGGTGCTATAATAAACCATATTTCGCGCAATCAACCAGATCAGTAGGAAAAGGGGAAGGAATATGACCAAAAAAGAGGAGTGGCTGGCTGGGACCCGCAGCGCGGTGCCCATTATGCTGGGGTATGTGCCGGTGGGCATTGCCTATGGCGTAATGGCGCGCCAGGCGGGCCTGAACACCTGGCAGACGGTGCTGATGTCCTTGACCGTATACGGCGGTGCCAGCGAGATGATGGCTGCTGGTATGGTGGCGCAGGGCGCTGCTGTGCTGACCATTGTGCTGACAACATTCATCCTGAACCTGCGGCATATCATCATGAGCACCTGCGTGTTCAACCAGATGCAGGGCGGCAGGTTGCCGGTGCGTATGCTGGCCGCTTTTGGCGTTACGGACGAAACCTTTGCCGTGTACACCACCACGGCCAACGCCCCGCGCACGCCGCGGTACTTTTTCTCCATGGCGCTCTGCTCCTATCTTTCCTGGGCGCTGGGCAGCTGGCTGGGGGCCATTGCAACCGGGCTGCTGCCGCCGCTGATCACCGCGGCACTGGGCATTTCGCTGTATGCTATGTTCATTGGCCTGCTGATGCCCGGCCTGCACGGCAATGGCCGCCTGGCCGCGCTGGTTGTGCTGACGGCGCTCTGCAACACTGTGCTGTGCAACGTGGTGCAGCTGGATTCCGGCTGGTCGATGATCCTTTCCACGCTGGGATGTGCGGCGCTGGGGTCATTTTTTGTAACGCCCAATGCGGCAGGTGAGGAGAACAGCCATGCAGAACCGTGATATCTACCTGATGATTTTGGGTATGACTCTGGTGACCTACCTGCCCCGTGTGCTGCCCGCCTTTTTTGATGGGCCGCATCAGGCTGAGCGCGCGGGTCGAACACTTTTTTGCAGCTGATCCCCTATACCGCCATGACGGCGCTGGTGTTTCCCGGTGTGTTTAGCGTGGATGCCAACCCGGTGCTGGGGGTTGTGGGGGCTGCCGTGGCAGGTGGTCTGGCATGGAAAAAGTGTCCCATCATTGTGTGTGTGCTGGCCGCCGTTGCGGTGGAAGCCGTGATGCTGCTGGTGCAGGGCAGCGGGATGCTTTGGAGTGTGGTTGTGGTCGCGGGATGAGGGAAAAAATAAGGCAGTCGGCCCGGTGCAGGGCGACCAGTTATTGCACACAATTTCTCCCAAGTATTAAATAATAAAGAATAAAGATAAATAATAAATAATAAAGAATAAAGAATAATGTCGGTGCGCCGCCCGCGGCGGCGCAAATAAAACAGGTCCGTTGCTCTGGCCGGAATGCTTTTTGCTGGAGCAGCTGGCCTGGGGCGGATCTAAAACGCCGAAAATATCGTCTATTTCTACAAACGCAGCGGGATTTTGCGTTAAAAAGCTTGGAATATACAAAGGATTCCGGCGGCTCTTTGCCTTAAATTCTGCTTGTGTTTGCGAAATATCTGTCATTTTCTTTGTTTTCAGATACATCTTAGTTAAAATGTGACGCCGCGGGCGCACACAACCATTATTCATTATTCTTTATTCTTTTTTTAATTAAAAATAAACCGGCCCGGTGCAAGATGCGCACGGGGTCGGGTTGTGTTTGTGAGCTGATAATAAAATGAAATTCAATTTTTCGGTTTGGCGGCGGCGCGCAGGGCGTTTACTTCTTCTGCGGTCAGCTCCCGCCACTGGCCGGGAACAAGGGCAGCATCCAGTGCAACGGGGCCGATGACTTCCCGGTGCAGGGCGTTCACCCCGGCGTCAAACACGCCGAACATCCGCTTGATCTGGTGGTAGACCCCCTGGTGCAGCGTGACCCGCACCACACAGGGGTCAGCTCCGGCGGGCTTCACCTCGCAGGGGCCAGCGTCTGGCCGTCTGCCAATGTGACCCCGGCGGCAAAGCCGACCCGCATCGCGTTGGTTAGCGGGGTATCCAGCGTAACAAGGTACTGCTTGGGCACATGGCGGCCGGCGCAAGGATGTCATGCGCCAGCGTGCCGTCATCCGTCAGCAGCACAAAGCCAGTGCTGGTTTTGTCCAGCCGCCCGGCGGGGAATAGCTGTCGGCGGGGGAACGCATCTTTACCAGATCCACCACGGTGGTATCGCGTTGTCCTGCGCGGCGCTTACAACGCCCTCCGGTTTGTTCAGCATCAGGTAAACGTATTTCTGGTAAGCCCCGGCCAACAGTCTGCCGTCTACGGCAACCTCGGCAGTGGCTTCCTCAATCTGAGTATCAGCCTTTTTGGTCAGCACGCCGTTCACCGTCACGCGGCCCTTGGCGGCCAGCTTACGGCTTTCCCCGCGGGGGATACCCAGCCGCTCGGACAGGTATTTATCCAGCCGCATCATCAGGCGTTCTCCGCGGTGATGGCGGCGGTTTTGCCGCGGGTTACTTTAACAAGGTCTGCCGGGGCGCATTCGATCTGGGTGCCGATCCGCCCGCCGGAAACCAGGATGGTGGGCTGGGCCAGGCAGCTTTCGTCAAACACGGTGGCAAACTGCTTTTTCATGCCAACGGGACTGCACCCGCCGCGGATGTAGCCGGTTACCTTGTTGATGTCTGCCACATGAATCATGGCAACGCTTTTCACGCCCACGCTCTTGGCGGCTTTCTTCAGATCCAGTTCCGCCAGAACAGGCACAACAAACACATAATAGTTGCGGTCTGCCCCCTGGGTGACAAGGGTCTTAAACACCTTGGCAGGGTCCTGGCCGGTAAGCTGCGCCACATGGGCACCGTCCACAGCCTGGCCTTCCTCGTGGGGATATTCGTGCGATGTATAATTCACCTTGGCACGCTCCAGCATGCGCATGGCGTTGGTTTTGCTTCTTTACCCATGGTAAAAATACCTCTTTCTCTGTATGTGCCGGAAAATACGGTGCTCCGATTATTTTACGGAACACGTTGCAAATACAGCCTTATTATACGCCGCGGGTAAAATAATGTCAAAACAGGGGTTGACTTTAACACTTTAACGTGCTAAACTGTACAGCGTTAAAGGATAAAAGAATTACCGTAAAGCGGATAAGAAATAGAGGAGAATATGTCATGATTATCGTATTAAAACAGCATGCCCCGGATGAAAAGGTCAAAGCTTTCTGCAACGAACTGCAGACGATGGGGTACCAGATCAACGATTCTATGGGCAGCGATACTCACATTCTTGGCCTGATTGGTGATACCAAGGCGCTGAGCGAAAGCTGGGTGCTGGCAAACCCGGTGGTGGAAACCTGCCGCCGTGTTTCGGAGCCTTACAAAAAGGCAAACCGCAAATTCCACCCGGACGATACCGTGGTGGAAGTGGGTGATAAGAAAATCAAGGTTGGCGGCGGCCATTTTGCCGTGATGGCGGGTCCCTGCAGCGTGGAAAGCAAGGAGCAGATCACCTTTGTGGCGCAGCGTGTGCAGGCCGCGGGGGCCAGCATCCTGCGCGGCGGCGCATTCAAGCCGCGCACCAGCCCCTACAGCTTCCAGGGGCTGCGTGCCGAGGGCCTGGAACTGCTGGCCCATGCCCGCAGCCAGACCGGCCAGCCCATTGTGACCGAACTGATGAACAGCGAGCATATCCCCCTGTTTGAGGAAACCGGCGTGGATATGATCCAGATCGCGCGCGCAACATGCAGAACTTTGAACTGCTCAAGGCTGTTGGCCGCACCAACATCCCCGTTCTACTCAAGCGCGGCCTTTCCGCTACGCTGGAAGAGCTGGTGATGAGCGCCGAGTATATTATGGCAGAGGGCAACCCCAATGTTGTGCTGTGCGAGCGCGGCATCCGCACCTTTGAAACCAGCATGCGCAACACGCTGGATATTTCCGCCGTGCCCATGCTGAAAAAGATGACCCATCTGCCGGTTGTGATTGACCCCAGCCACGCCGCGGGCATCGCCTTTATGGTGCCCAGCCTGGCCAAAGCTGCGGTGGCAGTCGGTGCAGACGGCTTGATGATCGAGGTGCACAACGACCCCGCCCGAGCCAAGAGCGATGGAGCCCAGAGCCTGACCCCGGACCAGTTCGATGACCTGATGGCCACCATCCGCCCGGAGCTGGAGTTCTTTGGGAAGACATTGAATTGAGAAAAGAAATCCGGTATATAAAGGCAATACCGCACAATTCCCGCCTAACGGCTCAAGCACCGCTCCGGCGGCTGCGGCACGGCATCTGCGTTGCCAAAATGCTCGATAAGACATCCAGTATTATCTGTGCTTTTGGCTTAGCAGCTGCCGCACCTCGCTCGCCGTATCGGCACTTAGAATTATGCGGTATTGCCTAAAGATATAGCGAAAGCCCGCAGAGCATTTTTTATGGTGCTCGGCGGGCTTTTGGTTTCGTTGGCAGAAAATAAAAAAGCAGAGACAGGAGACAATGAAACCAGTTTATCTCATATTGGCGAAGCTGATATTGGCGAAGCTGATCATCAAACAGATCACGACCCAGACCAGCGCAATAATCAGGCCGGGAATCTGGGAGCCTTGCGCCTGCCGGAATTGCTGTTCTGGTAAGTTGGCTTGGTAGGCCGCTGGGACGGCTGGGGGCGCGGTGCGCTTTCGGCCCGGTGGCGGGCGTAATCCGCCGCCAGCGAGACCGGACGGGCTTTCTGCCCCGGCTCAACGTGGGAGGGGCAGTTGGGATCCTCGGTATGGTGCAGAGTATAGCGGTCCTCAGGGGGAAAAATCATTCCGCAGTCGTCACAGCGCTGGTTGGTCAGATGGCCGCCGCAGATGGAGCAACGCATAAAACAGCCCTCCTGTTCAGTTCTGGTATCACACAAAAAACGACAATAGCTTTGTCTTTATTATACAATCCCGACAAAGCAAAAGGCAAGGGTCTGCGCAGCGTTTTGCGACAGTTTATGCGGTTTTGCTGCGCTAAGCATGCTTAACGGTGCTCGGCGGCCTTTTTTGGCGTGCAGACTTTCAGACATGATGACCATGACCACCAGCCCAACGGCTAGGTACCAGGGGTACAGCCTGGGGGTAACGTTCTGTGCCAGCAGGCCGAACAGCGGCGGGGCCAGGCAGGAGCCCACATAGGCAAAGGCCATCTGTAACCCCGTCATCGACATGCTCAGCTCCCGGCCAAAATTGACCGGCGTTTCGTGGATGATGCAGGGGTAAACAGGGGCGCAACCCAAGCCGATCAAAATCAGGCCCACAAACAGCACGTTGTTCCCGGCAGGCAGCAGAACCAGCAGAATGCCCAGGGCAATTAACACCTGCCCCAGCCGGATCATGTTGCGATCGCTCATCTTCATCGTCAAAAAGCCGGAAACAAACCGCCCGGCGGTAATGCCCAAATAGAACAGGCTGGCCCAGCTGGCAGCGGTCTGGGCATCCAAACCGCGCACCAGGGTGCAGTAGCTGGAGGCCCACATCCCGGCGGTGGATTCCAGTGCGCAGTAACACAAAAAGCAGACCAGACTTCCGGCACACCGGTGATTTTCAGCAGCTCCGGAAAGCTGCGGTGCTGCGGGGTGAATGGCTCGCCACCCATAGCGTCCTGCGGCAGCTCCACAGCGGCAGGCTGAACAGCAGCACCACTGTCAGCACCACCTGCAAAATGCCAATGATGCGGTAGCCGCCCTGCCAGCCGGAACCGGCCAGTGCCTGCCCCATAATAACGGGGCCAAGGCTGGCACCCACACCCCACATGCAGTGCAGCCAGCTCATATGGCGGCTTTTGTAGTGCAGGGCAACATAGTTGTTTAAGGCTGCATCCACGCTGCCCGCGCCCAGCCCATAGGGGATAGCCCACAGGCAGAGCTGCCAGAACGCATGGCAGAAGGAAAACCCGAACAGCGCCGCTGCCGTGGTGGCAACGCTGATGGCGGTGACCCGCCCGGTGCCAAGGCGCTCGTTCAGGCGGTCGCTCGCCAGGGCGGAAAGGATGGTGCAGGCGGAAATGATCATCGAAACGCCGCCCGCCCAGGAAACCTGCGCCCCCAGCTGCGGGTACATGGTGGGCCATGCCGCGCCCAGCAGGGCGTCCGGCAGACCAAGCTGATAAACGCCAGATAAATGATTGGCAAAAGCAAAGATGCCATGGATTGATACTCCTTTTGAAAATAATCATAGGCAACACCGCACAATTCCCGCCTTGCGGCTTAAGCACCGCTCCGACAGCTGCGGCACGGCATCTGCGTTGCAAAATGCTCGATAATACACAAAGTATTATCTGCGCTTTTGGCTTGGCATCTGCCGCACCTCGCTCGCCGTATCGGCACTTAGAATTATGCGGTATTGCCCAGAGATGGTTTTGACAGCATTATACCATGAAAAAAGTCAAGAAATGCCGTTTACAAAAAGAATTTGTTCAAAAAACGTTCAAAACTTTATGGTATCTTTATTTTATATACTGCATTCTTGCATCCAGAATACAGGGCAAAGGGAGCATTTTATCTTGCATCATTTGCCGAAAAGCGGTACAATAATATGAATTTCGCCTTGTTCCAAAAAGGCGTAGCCCCGCGTGCAGAATGCCGCTTTCAGAGTTCAAAAACGGAGAACGTTTTCATACCCCTAGGAGGTCAACCCCATGAGAGTTGGTTTGGACATCGGTTCAACTACCATTAAATGTGTCGTGCTGAACGATGCAGAGCAGATCGTATATTCCACCTATGAGCGCCACTACAGCCATATCCTGGAAAAAGGCAAGGAGTTGCTGCACCGCGCCGCGCAGAACTATCTGCCGGATGGCAGAGCAAAGCTGGCAATCTCCGGTTCCGCCGGTATGGGCCTTGCCGACAGCTGCAAGGTGCCCTTTGTGCAGGAAGTGTTTGCCACCCGCGTGGCCGCCAACAAGCTGGCGCCGGGTACCGACTGCATCATTGAGCTGGGCGGCGAGGATGCCAAGATCTTGTTCCTGACCAACGGTACCGAAGTGCGCATGAACGGCAGCTGCGCAGGCGGCACCGGCGCATTTATTGACCAGATGGCCACCCTGCTGAAGATGAGCGCAGATGAGATGGATAAGGCGGCGCAGAAATCCACCCGTACTTACACCATTGCATCCCGCTGCGGTGTGTTTGCCAAAAGCGACATCCAGCCCCTGATCAACCAGGGCGCACAGGCGGGGGATATTGCGGCTTCCATTTATCAGGCTGTGGTCAACCAGACCATTGCCGGCCTGGCACAGGGCCGCCCCATCAAGGGCAATATTTTGTACCTGGGCGGGCCGCTGACTTTCTCCACCGTGCTGCGCAAAAGCTTTGACGAAACCCTGCATGTGACCGGTACCTGCCCGGAAAACAGCCTGCTGTACGTGGCGCTGGGAGCTGCGTTCTATGCAGACCAGGAGTTTGATCTGAATGAGGTTGCCAGCCGCCTGGATGAATACAGCGCCACCGCAACTTACATCAGCCTGCCGCCCCTGTTCAAGGATAAGCAGGAATATGAGGACTTCCATGCCCGCCACCTGAAAGCCTCGGTGCCTTGCGTGCCTTTTGGCGCGGACTGCGGCCCGGTACATATCGGTATTGACTCCGGTTCCACCACCATCAAGCTGGTGGTGATCGACCAGAATGATAATATCCTGTTCACCAGCTACCAGCCCAACCTGGGCAACCCGCTGCCCCTGGTGCGGGAAACGCTGCTGAAACTGTACCAGCGGCACCCCGGTTTGCAGATCGCCAGCGTGACCACCACCGGTTACGGCGAAGAGCTGGTCAAGAATGCGTTCCATTGTGACCGCGGCCTGGTAGAAACTGTGGCCCACTTTACTGCCGCCAAGCACTTTATGCCCAACGTTGATTTCATCATTGATATCGGTGGCCAGGATATGAAGTGCTTTAAGATCGAGGACGGGGCCATCAGCAATATCTTCCTGAACGAAGCCTGTTCCTCTGGCTGCGGCAGCTTTTTGCAGACCTTTGCCCAGGCACTGGGCTATGATGTCAAGGAGTTTGCCGCCCTTGGCCTGTTTGCCGATAAGCCCGTTGACCTTGGCAGCCGCTGCACGGTGTTCATGAACTCCAGTGTCAAGCAGGCCCAGAAGGACGGCGCTTCCATTGAAAACATCAGCGCTGGCCTGTCCATCTCGGTGGTCAAGAACGCACTGTATAAGGTGATCCGTGCTTCCAGCCCGGAAGAACTGGGCCGCAACATTGTGGTGCAGGGCGGTACATTCTATAATGAAGCGGTTCTGCGCGCCTTTGAAAAAGAGATGGGTGTCAATGTTATCCGCCCGGACATTGCGGGCCTGATGGGCGCTTACGGCGCTGCGCTGTACGGCAAAGCCCGCGCCGCAGCGGGCCAGATGAGCACCGTGCTGACCCAGGACGAGCTGGAACACTTTGAACAGAAGGTCAGCACCGTCCAGTGCGGCGGCTGCGGCAACCACTGCCAGCTGACCATCAATGTGTTTGCCGATGGCAAGCGCTATATTTCCGGCAACCGCTGCGATAAGCCGGTGACCGGCAAGGCAACCAGCGATGATCTGGACCTGTACGCCTACAAGCTCAAGCTGCTGCTGGATTATAAGCCGGAAAACGAGGGCAATTCCCGCGGGGTCATCGGCATTCCGCTCTGCCTGAACATGTATGAGCTGCTGCCGTTCTGGCATACCTTCTTTACCAAGCTGGGCTTTACCGTCAAGGTCAGCCCGGTTTCCAGCCGCAAGCTGTACCAGGAAGGCCAGGCCACCATCCCCAGCGATACCGCCTGCTTCCCTGCAAAGCTCAGCCACGGCCATATTGCCGAACTGTGCAAGATGGGCGTGGACGCTGTGTTCTACCCCTGCATGAGCTACAATGTGGACGAACACCTGGGCGATAACCATTATAACTGCCCCGTGGTTGCTTATTATCCCGAAGTTCTGGTCGGCAACTGCCCGGAACTGGAAAATACCAAGTTCATTTATGATTACATCAACCTGGCCCGCCGCAAGGACTTTACCAAGCGCTTCCCGGCCATTCTGAACCAGTATTTCCCCGGCATCCCTGTTAAGGAAGTACATGCCGCCATTGATGCCGCGTATGATGAGTACGAGCACCACATGACCCAGGTGCGCGCCAAGGGAGCCGAGATCATTGCCCGCGCCCGCGCGGAGCACCGCCACATTATTGTGCTGGCCGGCCGCCCCTACCATGTGGATCCGGAGGTCAACCATGGCATTGATAAGCTGATCATCCGCCAGGGCGCTGCCGTGGTAACGGAAGATTCCGTCAGCTGCTATGAAGAAAAGTTTGATACCGCCGTGCTAAACCAGTGGACCTACCACAGCCGCCTGTATGCGGCCGCCAAGTACTGCACCACCCAGCCGGATATGGACCTGGTGCAGCTGGTATCCTTCGGCTGCGGCCTGGATGCCATTACCACCGACGAGACCCGCGAAATTTTGCAGGAAGGCGGCAAGCTGTACACCCAGCTGAAAATTGACGAGATCACCAACTTGGCGCCGTCAACATCCGCCTGCGCAGCCTGTTTGCCGCACTGGAAGAACGGAAAGAAGACCAATGATGAGTTAAGAGGTAGGAGTGAGGAGTTAAAGCACGCCGCAAAGTCTGCGGCAAAATTTGATAGAGTAAGCAGGGAAAAGCGCTTGAAAAGAGCGGCTGCCAAAAGCACTTAAGCGCAGCTTTCCCATACCGTCAACTCCTAAGGCAACACCGCACAATTCCCGCCTTACGGCTTAAGCACCGCTTCGGCGGCTGCGGCACGGCATCTGCGTTGCCAAAATGCTCGATAATACATCCAGTATTATCTGCGCTTTTGGCTTAGCAGCTGC
>ENA-OQAJ01000357-OQAJ01000357.1-human-gut-metagenome-genome-assembly--contig:-NODE-357-length-14212-cov-2.393823_pt1 | contig 14212 bp, 18 predicted proteins | sample MGYA00242736_ERZ504529 | MGnify/ENA primary metagenome ERZ504529 (study PRJEB26092, sample SAMD00036275) | human gut metagenome | host: Homo sapiens | study: EMG produced TPA metagenomics assembly of...
GAAAATCGTACACAGGACGCGGGCCATGCCCTCTTACGTCAGGGCCGGAATCCGAAAGTGCGCAAGAATTCGGGCGTTATCCCTTTAGGAGGGGTAAGCGTTTTGACTCAAATTTTGCAATAATAGGTTTGTCCTCGAGACCAGCGCGATGTGACAAGCTCTTCTTATAAGCAACCACATTAATCTTGACTAAATCGCTGACTTGTGCCCAATCATCAGCCTCATAAATATTGCTTGACTGATACGTATATGAATCATCATATTGTTTCATTGCTGCAACAAAACTATTAAGCAAGAAATAGCCTTTGGAGTCTCCGACTTTTTCAACAGCGAATATAGCCATGGGCGCCGATGGCGGCTGATACATGACCACCCTGCTACTGATAGTCATGGAATCCGTATACGCCTTTGGATATTTCATAGCACCAGTTTCTACATCATAAACTTTTCCATCATCCCCAAATGCGCCAGATTCGATTGTCACACATACAGAACTACCCGCACATTTGACACTGGTAACCCGCATATAAAGATCAGATTCATCACTCTTCAGCCCACTCTCGGGGGATGCTCATGATGAACGCATGAAAGTGTTCCAGTAAAGATCGTCCTTGAATGGTGGGGCAACCGGCTTGCTCGCTTAATCTCCGATGCTTTGCTGTCAAACCTTTTAGTTCCAGCGTAGTCTTCTGCATTCACAGTCCCCTTTGCCGAAAAAGAACGATGATATTACTTATCATTCTATGACTTTAACAAGATACACTTTTGACGTTTTCAGAAAACTAAACGCACATTATTTCAATATTTCTTAAGCGATTTCCTCATAATTTTAGCGATACAGGTTATTGGTTCTCAGCGGAAATTACACCGTATAGCCGTTAAAAACGATAATATACACGGAGTTTACCGTGCCCATACACCCCGAAACGCAACCAGAAAAGCAAGTACCATCAATCCCAACCGCCGGCGCTTGGGAATACCAACACCCCAACAACAAGATATCAAATAGCTAGACCGTTGGTGAGTGCCAAAGTCAGAAAATGCGAAAAAGCCGGGCGCGGACTACGTCATGGCAATTACACGAATTAAAATTAGAATATCGCATATTTATACAAAAATTAAAGAAAATAACGACAAAACCACCATTCTTCACATACGCAATTACCATAAAACGGGCGGCAAAAAACGACCGACGACAACGGAACAGTGCCACGACCGCACAATCGACGGAAGCGACATGGCAGCATGGCAACACGGAATCGCGACCTATGACACGACTCCGACTACCGCACTTCGAGGGTGGCGAGGAGTGCGCGGTGGTCGGAGCCGGGGATGTATGCGGTTTTGAGGTCGCCTACGGTCACGCCTTTGTCATACACGATATGGTCGATTTCGGCGATCGGCATCATGGCCGGGTATGTCATGTGCAGGCCTTCGCCCGCCTGCTGGCCGGAATCCAGAAAACGGCTGCCGAGCAGGTATCGGAAGCTGGCGTGGTCCCATGTGGAGTTGAAATCGCCCATCAGCACGTACAGATTGTCGTAATGCTGCAGTTGGGCGAGCGAGTCGAGACTACGGTTCCACAGACCTTGGTTGCGGGGGCGCGGCGAGAACGGGTGGACGGAGCCGAAGCGCACCTTGCTGCCGCCGAAATCGATCGTCGCGGCGGAAACGCTGCTTGATTCCACGGGAATGAGGTTCTGTTTGGCGTTTTCCATCGGCGCGGCGCTGTACAGCACATTCACACCGCCGTTGTCATGCCACGTTTGCTGCGCGGCCACGGAATACGGCAGATAATTGGCGATTCCGGCGCCGTTGAGCCGGTTGAGCAGGTCCCATGACACTTCCTGCAGCGCGAGCACTTCCACATGCTCGTTTTTGACGATTTCGACGATCCGATTGGCGTCGGCATGCCCTTCCTTGGTGTTGAAGGTCATGATGCGGGCGTACCGGTCGGACGTGTTGGGCAAGCCGTTGGACGAGACTTGCGTGACTGCGGTGCTGGCCGCGTCGGAAATCGTTTGCTGCGGCCTGATATAACCCCAATGCCAGCCGATTTGCACGACCACGCACACCACGCTGACGGTGGCGAGTAGGACGCGTCCGCCTATTGCACGGACGGCTATCGCGGTGATCGCAATAATCAAAGACAGCATGCCCAGCCACGGCATCAGCGCGACGATAAGCGGCACGTACCGTTTGCCGTCGAGGTTGTTGGGCAGCATGCGCAGCAGCATGGCCAGCAGGATGACGGCGGTGGCCAGCCAGAGCACCGCGGTCAGAAGGTGTGTTGCTGCGGTACGGCGGGTCATGCCATGTTGAGCACGGTCGAGGGGACGACTGGCGCATGCTTTGTCGAGCTGCGCGCCCAGATCCTCGATTTTGCTTTCGTTCGTGCGTTCGCGTTCGGCATCGTTATTGCCGCCGCTCTCACGCTCGCTTTCGCCGGTTTGCCGCATGGTTGCCTTTCATTACGCTCCCGTTCACCATACGCAACACGGCACGGGTGTGCCACCTCCTTTCCGCGAGGTTCACAGTGCTTTTACGTGCACCCGTACCACATGCCACTATGCGGACATTTCTCTCTCATTTCCTGCTGCGGGGAATGGCGGACTTGAGCAAACCACGCTCAGGACATGCCTACGGGACGGCGAAAACACGGGTAGGGGCGGGCAGGTAAGGCTAGGCGGCGTGGGGGTGGACGCGATTGAGTGCGCGCTGGACGGTGTCGCGGGTGGAGCCGGCGCCGTTGCCGCGGACGCGAAGAAGACCATGACCACCATGATGAAGCAGATGGTGGCGCTCACGCGCAACGCCCATTGGATGCCGAACACGTTGGCCGCGGCGTACATGTTCTTCGTGCCGCCGATTGCGGCCCAGCGCAGGGCGGTAAACGTTTCCATCAGAATCACCAGCACGGGTGCGCCGATGGCACCGGCGATCTGACGGACCGTGTTCGTAACGGCCGAGCCGGCGCTCACCTCCTCGGGCTCCAGGCAGTTAAGCGACCACGTGGTGATCGGCATGAGCACGAATCCCATGCCGATCTGGCGCACGAACTGCCAGATGGACACCCACCAAATCCATGAGGTCATGGAAATCAGGCTCATCATGATGGTGCCGAACAGCAGGGTGATCGAGCCGATCAGCGCCACCGGACGCGCGCCGAAACGGTCGAGCGCCTTGCCTCCGAAGAACTGCGCGATGCACTGGCCGAACGCGCCGGGCAGCATCACCAGCCGCTAATCGTGGCGGAATAGCCACGGCAATCCTGAATGTACAGCGGCATGATCACCATAATCGAGCTGAAGGCGAAGAACGACAGCGCGGCGGTGACGGTGCCGACGGTGAAGCTCTTGTTTTTCAGCACGCTCAGGTTGAGCAGCGGAGGCTGCTTGGACGGGTCGGCAGCCTGTCGGCGAGCGCCGTGGATCTGCCGCAGCACGAACCAGACGATGCCGACCAGGCCGATGAGCATGGCAAGCCACACCATCGGATGCGTGAACGGATACGATTCGATGTTCGTGAAGCCGAACATGAGTCCGCCGAAGCCGAAAATCGACAGGCCGACGGAGAAGAAATCGGCTTTTGCGGACGCGTCGCGCGTGCCGAAATTACGCAAGCCGAAAATCGCCAAAAACAGTGAAATCACGCCGATGACCGTCAGCGTGAGGAAGATTGATCGCCAACCGTTCAAATCGGTTTGCACACCACCCAAAGTGGGTCCGATCGCGGGCGCGACGCTCATGGCCATACCGACGGTGCCCATCGCCATACCGCGGCGGGACAGAGGATAAATGGAGAATACCGTGATTTGCAGGACCGGCCACATCACGCCGGTGCCGACGGCTTCCAGCAGACGGCCGATCAAAACCAGCACGAACGATGAGCCGAGCCAGGCGAACACCGAACCGAGCGTGAACACCGCCATCGACGCGATCACGATCTGACGGGTGGAGAATCGGCGGGTCAGGTAGGCGGTGAGCGGCACCATAACGCCCATGACGAGCTGGAAAATCGACGTCAGCCATTGGCCGGTCGTGACGGAAATGCCGAAATCGGACACGATGGTGGGCAGTGCGGCGCTCAACTGCAGCTGCGTGAAGTTGCCGACGAACGTGATAAAGGTGAGAATGGCGATCGATACGAACGCGACATGCGTCAAATGGTCGTTTTTATACGATTCCTCGCCGGTAAGCGGCTGGGACAGGCCGTGGGTGCGGCCCTGTTTCGCGTTTATTTTCTTTTCCGGCTTCACTTCCGACCTCTTCTCCGGTTTCGACGGCAAACCGACCGCCCTCCATCACTCATCCGCGCATACTCGCAGCGTATTGCGCAACTCCTGCAAAAACAGACTCAAAAAGTCTAGTACTGCGGGTGGTCGAACGCGAGATGAAACTATTCGAACACGTTCAATTCCAATTCAACCGAGAAAAATTGGCAAAACTTCGTATTTGTTCATCTCGGGGTGGTATACATATGCGTTGGCAGTAACGGCACGATACAGGGAAGGAATACGCCGCGCAGGGGGTTAGGAAGTATGACCGTAGTCACGTTATTCAACATAGCGATGGAGCTATGGGGCGTTCTCATCTGCATCGTTTGCGCAGGTGCGTCTACGTGGGCGCGATACGTAGGACGCGGCGTACCTATACGAAAGTTTCCATGCAGCTTCTATGTGCGCTGATGCTGCTGGCCGACGTGTCCGCCTGGTATCACAACGGCGGCCGCGACAAGCTTGACTTCTACATGACGCGCATCGGCAATCTTGGTGAATACCTGATCAATTTCATCTTCATCGCACTGTTCGCCAACTATATCTGGCAAACCGTCAGCGGCGACGACATGCTTGAAAAACGTCAGCCCGCACGAGTGGAGGGCCAGAACGAGCGGCGGAGCCAAGCGTAATCGTAAGAACCAACGTTCGGCCAACGCCCAATCCAAGCCGAAAAAGCCGCGTTCGAAGAAGCTTGACGTCATCTACGCAGCGTCCGCGCTCGGCATCGTACTGACGATTGCCACGCAGTTCAACCATATGGTCTACTACATCGACAGCCAGAACTACTACCGGCGCGGACCACTGTTCGCTATCCCGCAGATACTGGGTCTGGTAGAGCTCGCGCTGATTGTGATGCTGATCATCGAAAACCGCAAAAACCTCAGCCGACCGCTGTTCGTCACGTCGCTGTCGTTCTTCGTGCTGCCGATTGTGACAACCATCGTTCAGATTCTCCATTACGGACTGGCGTTGCAGGCCATCGCGATCACGATTCAATCCAGTTCACGTTCGTGGTCGACACCATCGAAATGAACAAGAAAATCCGTTCGCAGGATGACGCCTATCAGAAGGCCAGCTACGAGGCGCAGCACGATGGTCTGACCGATTTGTGGAGCAAGAGCGCCGGCCGCGAGCAGATTGAGAATTATTTCGCGCACATGCAGGAAGGCGACCAAGCCGTTCTGATTTTCGTTGACATCGACGATTTCAAGCAGATCAACGATACGTACGGCCATAAAGTGGGCGATTTCTGGATTCGTGAAGTGGCGCAGACGTTGAAGCGGCTGTACCGGCATGATGACATCATCGTCCGTTTCGGTGGCGATGAGTATGTGGCGCTGATAAAGAACACCGCGAACGAGCGCGTGATCGAAAGCACGCTGGACCTGTTCCGCCGCCAGTTGGCGCAGGCGTCCGCGCAATACGGGCAGGACGTGCATTGCAGTATCGGCGCATGCCGCGTGCTGTCCGGCAAGAACGTCGATCTGAACCTCTGCTTGGGATTCGCCGACCATGCGTTGTACCAGTCCAAGCGCGAGGGGAAGGGCATGTACACCGTGGTCGATTATGACAGCGGGAAAGTGCAGGCAGCGTAGGTTTCGTGGAAAAATCCGCGGGAAATCTGCGGGAAAAACCCTAGAAAATCAGCTGAGAAACTACGAAAAAAGCACCGCAAATCCGCCGGAGATCGACGTAAAAATCACGGAAAATCAGGCTTTGCCGAGCATTGTCAGCACAATCAGCACCACATTCAATGCGACGATCAGCGCGGCGACCGCGATATTGACGATGTGCTTGACCGGACCGTCCACATACTCCCCCATCAGCGTGCGGTCGTGCGTGTAGCGCATCAGCGGAATAATCGCAAATGGAATGCCGACCGACAGCACGACCTGGCCGACGATCAACGCTTCCGTCGGATTGTTGGCGAACCATAGCACCACCAGCGCGGGTACCAGCGTCACCACTCGGCACGCCCACATCGGCGCTTTGATGCGTAGCAGGCCGTGCATGATTTCGCTGCCGGCGTAAGTGCGACCGACGTGGAGCTCAGGCTCGACGCAAGCAGACCAATCGAGAAAATCGTGCCGATCACCGGGCCGAGCACATGCTGGATGGCCCGTTGCGCGCCTTCGATGGTGTCGGTGCCGGTCATGCCGTACAGCGAGTTCGCGGCGAGGATGAGCAGCGCGAGGTTGACCGAACCGGCCAGTATCAGCGCCCAGGCAACGTCGATTTTGCTGCCGTGAAGTAGCTTTTTGATGCTCGGCTTCGCTTCGCCGGGGGCGTAATGGTCGTTGACGAGCGTGGAATGCAGGTAGATGGCGTGCGGCATGACCGTGGCGCCCAGCATGGACGTGGCCATGAGCACGGTATCAGTGCCTTTGAAGCGTGGAATCAAGCCGGCGACGACTTCTTTCGGATTTGGCGGGGCGATGAACAGGCCGGCGATGAAACCGAACGTAATCACCAGCAGCAGGCCGATGATGAGTTTTTCGAAAATGCGATGCGTGGCGCCTTTTTCGAAAATCAGCAGCACCGTCGACACCGCGCCGATGATGCAGCCGCCGACGAACAGCGGCAGGCCGAACAGCAGTTTCAGCGCGATCGCGCCGCCGATCACTTCCGCCAGATCGGTGGCGATGGCGATTACCTCAGCCTGCATGAAGAACATGAAACGGCCCGCGTCGCCAAGCCGTTCGCCCAAGATTTCCGGCAAGCTTTTGCCGGTGACGATGCCGAGTTTCGCGGACTGGTATTGGATGAGCACGCTCATGCAGTTGGCCAGTACCAGCACCCACACCAGCAGGTAGCCGTAGCGCGCGCCCGACGTGATGTTCGCCGCCACGTTGCCCGGATCCACGTATGCGACCGCCGCCACGAACGCGGGGCCGAGGATGCCGGCGAGCGCGTGGCCGTGGTGGGTACGGCCGGGCGGATCGGTCATGCTGCGCAGTGATCGTCATATTCTTCGAATCCATATCGTTCTTCATATCCGCGCAACGTTATAGTGCGTTTTCCGCGCAGAATTGTTACGTCTGTTACGGAAAGCTGAACAGCTGCCGAACATGCGCCGATTGTGGGGCGGACAGACCGCGATCACGGAAGCCGCTAAACTGGTGCAGAGAACATCGCATATTCGATTCAAAGGGTTGTTTTCATGGCTACTTTCCACACTCCGATGATCACGCTTTCCGACGGCAATCTGATTCCGCAGATCGGCTTGGGCGTGCTGCGTATCGACGATGAGGGCGTTACCCCCGTGGTGGAGAGCGCGCTGGAAGCCGGTTATCGTCATATCGACGGTGCCGCGGGGTACAACAACGAGGCGGGCGTGGGGCGCGCGCTGAAAAACGCGGGGTTCACGCAAGGCGAAAATCGCAAAATCTGTGGGTGACGACGAAGCTGCGCGACTCCGAGCAGGGGTACGATTCCGCGCGCAAGGCGTTCGACCGCCAGCTCGGCCTGCTGCAGCTCGATTATGTGGACATGTATATGCTGCATTGGCCGACGCCGTTCGACTGGCGTTCCGGTGAGACTTGGAAGGCGTTCGACGAATTCCGCGCGGAGGGCCGTGTGCGTACGCTTGGCGTGTGCAATTTCCTGCCGGAGCATCTTGAGCGGCTGCATAAGGAGACGGGCGAGTATCCGGCCGTCGACCAGATCGAGCTGCATCCCACGTGGCAGCAGCGCGAGGTGGTGGCGTATTGCAAGGCGCATAATATCGCGGTCGAGGCGTATTCGCCGATGGCGCGTGGCGCGGATCTCAATGCCGGCGATGGTGTGATCGAACGCATCGCGCGGGCGCATGGCGTCACCGAAGCGCAGGTGATCCTGCGATGGCATATCGAAAACGGCACGATCATCATTCCCAAGTCGGTGCATGCGGACCGGCAGCGGCAGAATCTCGACCTGTTCGGTTTCGTGCTTGACCCGGACGAGCATGCGGCCATCGACGCGTTGGATGGGCCGACACGTGCGGGACATGATCCGATGACGTTTACGTATGCGTGACTCGCGTTTCCGCAGGCAGCGTTTCAATGCCAACGGGCTAGCGGAACGTATTGCGATTCTGCTGGTCGTGGCGGTGGTCGCCGGCATTTCGATCGGTCTGCTCATGCCGAAGGTCAACCCGACCGTCGGCGAGATGACGGGCGAGTATGTGGCGACTGGCAGCGCGGCGGAAACGTTGCAATCGTTGACAATCGACGACCAGCCCAGCCGGGCCGGGTACGACCGCGATTCATTCGGTTTCCGGCAGACCGATGACGATGGCAACGGTTGCGATGTGCGCGAGGACGTGTTGGCGCGCGATTTGACGGATGTGCGGTATATAGCGGGTTCTGTTTCTAGCTCTGATTCTGGTTCCGGGTCGGCGCGGCGTGCAAGGTGAAGTCGGGTGTGCTGTCCGACCCGTACACCGGTACGACGATCCGGTTCACGCGCGGAGTGAAAACGTCGTCAGCGGTGCAGATCGACCATGTGGTGGCGTTGGAGAACGCGTGGCAGTCGGGTGCGAACCAGTGGGACCGTACGAAGCGGTACCGGTTCGGCAACGACATGTACAACCTGCTGGCGGTGGACGGGCCGGCCAATCAGGAGAAGGGCTCCGCGTCGGCCGCGTACTGGCTGCCGACGAACGGCGCATACCGTTGCGATTACGTGGCCCGTCAGATCGGCGTGAAAGCCAAGTACGGGCTGACCGTCACGACGAAGGAGAAGCGGGCGATGCTGTCCGTACTGCGTGCCTGCCCGGCGCAGGCCGTGCCGGAAAAGTAAGGGACGATCGCAAGTACGGTCTGTTCGCGACGTAACAGGGTACGCTAACGAAACATGGAGCGCAGGCGGAACGCACCTCAATCGCCCATATATAGCAACGTTTGCACGCTTACATGCTTACGCGTCTACGCGCACGTGGTGGCGCGGGCGATCACGCGGGTCTGCGTGGTGATCAGTTCCGGCTGAAGCACGCGGCTGCCGCTGATGCGGTCGATGATGCGACTGACCGCGGTCGGCGCTATCCAGTCGAGGCAGGAATCCATGGTGGTCAGCGGCGGCTGGAAATACGCGGATTCCTCGTTGTTGTCGAAGCCGATCACCTGCACTTGGTCGGGCACGGAAATGCCGTTGGCGGCCAGCGTCGACAGCGCGCCCATCGCAAGCTGGTCGTTCAATGCGATCACTCCGTCGAACGGCACGCCGGAATCGATGATGCGCTGCATATTGCGCGCGCCAGAGCCGATCGACCAATCGTGGCCGACGTTGGGCATCAGCTCAGTGGCAAGCGCGATATTGCGGTCACAGCACGCTTCGAACACGCCGCGCATACGAAGCTGCGCGTTGCCTTCCGTAACATCACGCAAAGTCGAAAGCTGCGCGAAATCAGTGCGCGAGCCGACCACCGCCGGCCTGCTGACGCCACGGTCAAGCAGATATTCCGTGGCGAGACGCGCGCTTTGCACGTCGTCCGGTGTGACGTGGTCCGCCTTGTGATGCGTGAATCGCGCGCCCACGCAAACCAGCGGAAAATCCACAGACAGGTCTCGGGGGTAAGGTCCTCCATTTCGGACAGCGACAGGATCATGCCGTCGGAAACGGTGGCGTTGAAGTTGCGCAGGAGCGAGGCGGCGCCGCGCGACGTGCCCTCGGCGTACGTGGTGACGTACACGGAGTAGCCGTAGATGCGCGCCGCGTCGATCACCCGGTTGGCGAGCCCCGCAAGATAGGGGGCGGTCAGGCATGGCACGGCGAGCGTGATGAAGCGGTCCGCCCACGGTTGAGGTTGCGGGCGGACACGTTGATGCGATAGCCGAGCCGATCCACGACTTTCTGCACTTTTTCGCGTGTGGCGTCGGTCATACGGCCGGTGTGGTTGATGACGTTCGACGCGGTTTTGAGGGACACTCCGGCCTCTTCGGCCACGTCACGCAAAGTGACGCGCTTCTTTTCTGATGGCGATTTGCCGGTTTGAGACGCGAAAGGTCTCGCTTCGCTCATGGTTCCCCCGATACGCTTCGAAATACTGCCCAGTATCCCTGCTACAGGGACGATTCTAGCGCCTCACCACGAGAACCCCGTTGCGGCGCACGGTATACGAGCCGTTTTCCTCACCCCCGTTCCGTCTGGAACAGGACGACCGGCTCGCCCTCGACGCCCTGCAATTCGACTTCCTTCTTGCCGCGCGGCAGATAGAAATCGAACGCGGCGTCGGCAGACTTGCGCACGGTGTGCAGAACGTCGGTATTGGCTTGCGATTGCTGCGATTGTGCCGGTGCCGCAAGATATGTCCGAATCAGCTTCGTCAAATCGGCCACGTCCAGGTCACAACCGACGAAATACGCTTCGCCCGCGCCGTACGGATTGCGGGTGACCGCGGCCATGCCGTCGAGCTCCCATTCGTCGGCCTCCTCGCCTGCGTACATGGCGAGGACTTGCGTGCGATCGCCGGTAACGGTCACGTCGTTCTGCCACAGGCGGGTCGTGGCGCCGTTCAGCGCGGCTGCATCTTCCAGCGCAACCTCACCGCCGGCACCCAGCCGAATCGCCTCCGGCTCGCCTTCCACGCCACTGCCGAGGATGTTGAATTCCTCGCCGCGGATGCCCAGCATATCGCGCAGCAGGCCGTTGCCGGCACCCGGGTAGCCACCGAGCCACGTGTGGAAATTCTCGTCGATCAGGCCGGTCGCGTAACCGACCACCACCCTGCCGCCGGCCGCCGCGAAATCGGCCAATCGCCGCGTATCGACGGCGCTCAGCATCAGGACGGTCGGCAAAACGACGGTCTTGTAATCGCTCCAATCGTATTTCAGCGGCATAATGTCGGCGCGCGTGCCGGCATCGAGGAACGCGCGGTACCAGTCGCGCACGTCGTGCCAATGGTTGAGTTTCATGCTCGGCAACGTTTCGGAACGGGTGGCCCATTCCGATTCGGCGCTGAACAGGATCGCCGTGTCGGAGCGTTCCAGCTCACTACCCTGCACACCCGCATCGGCCAATGTTCGCAACGTTTCGCCCAGCTCGCACACTTGACGGAATAGCTTCGTGTCTTCTCCCGCGTGCGGAACCATGGCGGAGTGGAAGGATTCGGCGCCAAATGCGGACGCGCGCCACTGGAAGAAGTTGATGGCGTCGGCGCCCATGGCAACGTGTGCAAGGGAATCGCGCACCGTCTCCCCCTTGCGCTTGCGCATGTTGAGCGGCTTCCACTGCACCGCCGAAGTGGAATGCTCCATGACATACCAAGCTTGCCAAGCGCAAACGAATCCATGAGAGCGTCGGAGCACGCCAGTTCGTCAAGGTGCATCTCACCCCCTTCGTGGAAGTAGTGGTCGTTCGAGACGAAGTTCACTTCGTTGGCCCAGTCGGCATAGTCCATGCAGCACTGGTCGGTGGAGACCATGAAGTTCGTGGTGAACGGCTTGTCGGGGCAGATTTCGGCGATCGCGTCGCGTTCGGCCTTGTAGAAGTCGAGAAGCATGTCGTTGCCGAATCGCTCGAAATCGAGCTTCTGACCGGGGTTGACCATGGAATCGGCGCCCATGAACCGTGGGATGAGCACTTCGTCGAAGTCGTTCATCTCCTGACCCCAGAAGGTGGTGCCCCACGCCTGGTTGAGCGCGTCGATGGTGCCGTACTTGCGGCGGCACCATGCGCGGAAGGCCTCGAGCGCATTGTCGGAGTAGTCCTCGCGGTTGTTCCAGCCGTATTCGTTGCCCATATGCCAGGCGGTCACGTACGGGTTGCTACCGTAGCGTTCGGCGAGTTTGCGGCACAGGGTCAGCGCGTATTCCTTGAATACCGGGCTGGTCGGACTCCAGGACTGGCGCGATCCGGCGTTGACCTGATGGCCGTACTTGTCGCGCGGCAGCACTTCGGGGTGCTTTTCGTACAGCCACAGCGGCGCGGTGGCCGTTGCGGAGGCCAGATCGGTTGCGATGCCGCTTTGCCGAGTTTTTCTATGATGCGGTCGAGCCAGCCGAAATTCCAACGATCCTCGGTGGGTTGGATGCGGTCCCAGCTGAAGATGGCGAGGGCGACCGTGTTGACGCCGGCTTTTTCCATCAGGCGGATGTCGTCGTCCCAGATCTCCTCAGGCCATTGGTCGGGATTGTAGTCGCCGCCGAATGCGATACCGCGGCCGTTTTCCGTCAGCAGTTTCGGCCATGCGAAAGGCTGGCGATTGGGGGTTGCGGTGGGTACGGCGGGTTTGCCGGTATGAATCTGCACGTCATTGCCTTTCCGAACGTATTTGGTACAACCGTGTACCATTTGATATTTTTAATCTTAGATACTTTTGCGATTCTGTCAAATCCAGACATACGCATGTATTTGCGATCGACTGCGACCGGCTGGCATTCGCTCGCGATTAGTTACGCTCATTTGCGATCGACTGGCGCTCGACTGGCAGAATCGCCCTCATTCGATATCGCTTTTCGCACACATCCGGACGAAAGTCAATTTTCCGCAAGACGTGAGCGAAAGAGGGTGGTGCAGGACGGGAGAACACCCCCATCCGCTCACGGAACGACGAAACGGGACGAAATCGTAAGACGTGAGCGAAAAGCCACGAATCTCATAAAAACAGAACCAGCAATACCCTCATCAAATGCAGAGGAAACAGCACCCCGCCACACAGGACCACGAGCCAGCATAGGATGCGCCAAATCACCAATGCGGCAGCCTCGACATAATCAGCCTTTCAAGCCGCGAAGAGAGCATTTCTACCAGGAAACCGGCGTATGCAACGCAACCGGATGACCCGATTTACGCGCACGAATCATGGCGACGTTCATGGCGAGCGCGGCACGATGCGGTTCATCCGACAAATCCAGTTGGGTGACCGCGACAATCGTCCATCCCATACTTTCCAGTTGACGGCGCTTCCAAACATCGCGACGCCACTGCATCTTATCCGTACGGTGGTGGTCGCCATCATATTCAATTCCGATCTTCAATTCCTGATCAGCGAGATCGAGCGTGACCGCAGCCCCATTCTCAAACGTAATTCCCGAAACCACGTATCCAACAGCGAAACCAGACAGACCATACGACAGTAAGCACAATCGCAATTCGGTCTCTTTGGGCGAATCACTGCCCGATTCCACCAGCAACAATGCCAATTGGCACTTGCGACGGCCACGAAAGGAATTTCCCTCGAGGAAAACGGCAAGTTTTTCCTTCGTCGTCCGTCCATGACGCATCTGCGATTCAGCCAATTCGACCAGCATATCAACGCTCAACGTTTCCGCCATTGAAGCCCATGTCGGCTCTGGAGCAAGCACGTCGATGCCGTCTTGCGTATGACAGATATGTTCTTCGGACAGCCCTTTCCATACATGCGCGACCACTCCCGGAATACCTTTTCGGCGGTTTCGCGCGGTCTGTACCACGACATGAACCACGGGAACACCATCTGCCGTCCGCGCCGAATCCATCGACGGATCTGGCACACCCCACATTGCGATCGCGGAGTTCCGCGTCAGCACGCCATACAACTCGTTACGATCTTTCAACGCGCGGCATACGTTCCACACCTCCTGCTGCCGTTGCGCGATCGACTGCGCCTCCAACGGCTTATAGTGCTGCTGGCCGTTCGACCATTCACATCGTTGATACCATTCATGGTCCGAAGGTATTGCTTCCGCCGATTCGATGTCCAGCTGCACCGGGGTTGTGGTCGGAGAACGCAGAAAATACACATGTTCGGCGTGTCTTCGGCGTGTCAGGCGGGGATAACTTGCGATTATGGTAGATGCTTTGTGCCGGCACGGCACGCTGCGGCATGGAGTGTGTATAAATCAGTGGACAAGCGGGGATAGGATTTCTGTGCGATTCCCCGCATTTCTGCTTGTGTATTTCGCTTGGACGTTCCGTTTATGAACGGGCGGAATGGGCCCGGAACGCAAGACTGAGCAAAAGAAGGGCGGTAAGGCC
>ENA-OQAJ01000358-OQAJ01000358.1-human-gut-metagenome-genome-assembly--contig:-NODE-358-length-14194-cov-2.605175_pt1 | contig 14194 bp, 14 predicted proteins | sample MGYA00242736_ERZ504529 | MGnify/ENA primary metagenome ERZ504529 (study PRJEB26092, sample SAMD00036275) | human gut metagenome | host: Homo sapiens | study: EMG produced TPA metagenomics assembly of...
CGGCCGGGGCGACGGCAAACCACAGGGGAACGAACGGCGGCGCAGGGCACGCCAAGCCGCCTGGAAGGCAATCCCACGGGCGGCGAACCACAGAACACCGGCGACCAGCCACAGGGAGCGAACCGCAAGGGCAACGGCGGCAAACCGCAGGGAACGAACGGCAATGGCACGGGAAGCCCGGTTCCACCGGCACCCGATGGCGCGCCACCCGACCCGTCAGGCGGCAACAGGCCGCAGGGAACGAACGATGCCGGCGGGTTCGCCCGCGAGGGCGCACCGGACGCGCGGACCGTTCCTCCACGCGCAAAGGCAAGACATTCTGACGCATTAAGGAGATTCGGATAATCATGGCGTCGAACACGACATACGGGGATTGGATGCGGCCGATGCCGGGAGGCATCCGCAACATCGGCATACCGCTGACGATAGCGGGCATGGGCGTATTGACCTGCACGCTGCTGGTCAGCATGGCGAGCGTGGTCGCGGCCATCGCGATCCTCGTGGTCGGCATGGGCGTCATCCTCGTGCTGGCGATCAGGGACCGCGAGCACCGCAACATGGTGGACCGCGCCGTGGAGAAACGCACGTGGATGGCCGCGCAGCGTACCGGCGCAAACCTGTACCGTTCCGGCCTGCTCGCGCCGATCGACGGCGGCAAGGCCATGCTGCCGGGCATCCTCTCCAGGGTGGTCCTGACCTCGGCGCTGGACGGCTTGGGCCGTGAGTTCTGCCTGGTCAGGCACGCGCACACCGGCGAATACTCGCTGCTCCTGTCATGCCAGCCGCAGGGCGCGAGCCTCGCCGACGACGACGTGGAGGACTCGTACGTGGCCTCGTGGGCCGGGCTCATGGAATCGCTCGCCTCCGAGACCGGCGTCACCCAACTGGCCGTGACCGTGGACACGGCACCCGATTCCGGCGTGCGTTTTCCGCCGCACGCTGAGCAAACGCATCGTGGAGGACGCTCCCGAGCTCGCGGCGCGCGCATGGCGCAGATCATGGACCAGTACGCAGCCGGCGGCGCTTCCAACGACGTGACGCTCACCTTGACTTTCCGCTACACCGACCGTGACGGCAAATACCTGGAGGCCGGGGAGGCCGCGCGTCGCATAAGCCTGCTGCTGCCCTCGATCCGCGAGCAGATAGCGCAGGCGGGAGGCGGTGCCGCGAGGGCCCTGGGCATGGAGGAGATCACTCGCATGGTCCGCGTCGCCTACGATCCGGCCGCGCAGGAGACCATCGAGGAATCCGACGAGCCCCCGTACATCGCATGGGAGGATTGCGGGCCGCTCATGCACGAGGCCGGCTGGAGCCATTATTCGCACGATTCCGGGCTGAGCCGCACATGGGAGATGGTGGACCCGCCGCAAAGCAACGTGACCGCCGACACGCTCACCCGACTGCTCAGCCCATTGGCGGACTGCGACCGCAAGCGCGTCACCGTGCTCTACCGGATGCTGCCGCCCGACAAGACCATGTTCATGGCCGAACAGAACCGGCAGAAGGCAGCCAACCAGGTCAGCCAGGAGAAACGCGCCACGGTGAGGTCCATGAGCCAGATAGGCAAGGCCAACCGCCAGGCCGTCGAAACGAACCAGGGTGCGGTCATGGTGTTCTTCGGGATGCTCGTCACCGTCACCGTGTCCAGGGGCGAACAGGAAAGCCAACGACTCGAAGCCGCGTCACGCGCCGTGGAACAGGCCGCAGGCGGCGCGAAGATCGACCTGCGCCCCTGCTACGGGGCACAGGACACGGGATTCGCCGCAAGCCTGCCCCTTGGATTGAACGTCAGATCATACACTCCAGCCGGCCCCCTCGGCCGGCTCCTGTCCTGAACGGAGGACACATGATGCCGATGCCATGGAAGCCGTCGAAACGGAAGGGAACCATGCCAAGCGCCACGGCCACGGACCCCGTGGCACGCATGGAATCCATGCTGCTCGGTCCGTTGAAGGCCAAACCGGACGAGCCCGTGCCCCCGATGCCGTGGCGGGGGAAACGCTCGCGTGGAGGCGGCTATGCGGCCCTGATGCCCACGATAGACGAGTTCTTCGGCACGTCGAACCAGGTGTGCGGCGGGTTCTGGCCGTTCGGCACCGACATGGCCCTGCCGGCCGAGGGGGTGCCGGTCGGGCGGAGCCTGATGACGGGTGCCGGCGTGTGCTGCGACCCGATCAGCTGGTTCAAGGCCGGCGCATCAAACAGCCCTCTATGTTCCTGCTCGGCCTGCCGGCCATCGGCAAGAGCACGTTCGTGCGCCGCGAGGTGCTGGGACTGAGCGCCCTGGGCATGAACGCGATCATCCCCGGCGATCTGAAGCCCGACTACGCCTCACTGGTCAACATGCTCGGCGGCCAGGTCATCCGGCTGGGAGCGGGCATCGGCGTGGTCAACCCCCTGGACCCCGGCGACCTCCATTATGCGCTGCAACGCTTGGAGGGCAAGCGCGCAAGGACCTCACGGACTACTACAACGACACGAGGGCGGCGCTCATGGAGGTGCTTTTGACGATCATGCGCACCGGCCGCGAGGCCGACGACGTGGGCGGTGCCAGGGGCGTGACCGCACGCGAATCCGATATCCTTTCCGTGGCCGTGCGCGTGCTCCACGACCGGCACGGCGACGACCCGCAGCCTCCCGTCATCGCGGACCTGCGAGACCTGCTGCGCGAAGGGCCCGACGAGGTGCGTATGGCGGCGGTCTGGGACGACCCGGAAAACGACGAGCTCTACAGGGCGCAGGTTCGCGGCCTTCTGGCCGACCTGCACGGATTCTCGAACCGCATGACGAAGTTCGGCCGTCTGTTCGGCGACCAGACCACCGCGCGCATCGACCTGTCCAGGCCCGTGGACTTCGATATCAGCGCCCTGGCCCAGTCGGGCGACGATGTGGTCGCCGCCGTGCTGGCGACCACGTGGACGAGCGCGTTCGCCGCGAAGAACGCCGCCGACGTGCTCGCCGAGGAGGGATTGCAGCCCCGGCGCAACCACGTGATCATCATGGACGAGATGCACCGCGCTTTGCGCGCCAGCCCCCTCATGGTCGAAAAGCTCGACCTGCTCACCCGTCTGAACAGGCAGTGGGGCGTAGGCCAGATCATGATCACGCACACGTTCAAGGACCTGATGTGCATGGAGACCCCGGCGCAGAACACCAAGGCGCGCGCTTCGTGGAACGCAGCGAGATCAAGGTGCTGGGCGCTTTGAGCCGCATCGAGGTGGACCGCTACCTGCGCGGCGAATGCGGACTGCCCGTATCCCGGCGCGAGGAGGACATGCTGGAGGATTGGGCCACCCCGGTCAACTTCGGCTCCGATGCCTCGCACAAGGGTCTGGGCCGTTTCCTGATCAAATTGGGCGGACTGCCCGGAATCCCCATCAACGTGGAGATGTGCCCGCTCGAAAAAAGCGGGTTCAACGACACGAACCTCAAATGGCACGCCTAGAAGGGAACCCTGCGATGACAGACCACCTCGCCACCGGCATGAAACGCATGATCCGCACCGTGGCACGCTCCGCATCCCTCTCCGACCGGCTCGGCGAGCGATCCCGGCTGCTGCGGCTGACGCAACCGCAGCACTCTCGACTTCCGCCCCGCCGAGCACGGCGCATCCTCATGGGACTTCGAAATGTCGATAACCCCCACCGAGCCCAAGCCGTACGGCAATGCGGAAACCCGTGAACCCGTATGGCGTGAGACGGTCGATTCCGCCACCTATGGCGAATCGAGGGCGCGGGTCGCGCACGCCGTCGAAACGTTCAGAATATACGACAACACCGGCACCTGCCGGAAACGGAAAACCGGTGAAAGGACCACGATGAACGACGCCGCACTGCTCGACTCGCTGCACGCCGCGCTGCGCAATCCCGACCTCGCATGGTACACGGAATTCCATGCCGGCGAATCCATCGTCGCCGGCTACCTCGATTCCCTGACGGACCCGTATGACGACGATGCCATACAGGTTCCCGAGGGCTGGTTCCGCTACTCGGTCGTCACCCGTGAAGGCGACCACGCCCTTCCATGGATGGAGCACTGGAACGAATACGAGTATTCGATCACCCATCACATCGATTGGAACGGCAAAGGGTTCACGCCATACGACCTGTACTGCACACAGGACCTCACCGGCATGATCGCCGACGCTCGCTGGCCTCGATCCGGGAGGACGCGCGAACCATATTCAAGGACCGGCCCCTGACGGACGACTACCTTTTCGCCAACTCCATCTGGCCCGAACCGGAACTCCTCGGCCTCGTGGACGACCTGACCGGCCGCACGGGACGAAACCTGTAAGAACCCTGTAGACGCCATGCCCCACCCCGCCCATGGCCTTGGACTGATGATCGGGGTCATGGCGGGAACAGCGGGTTGCCGCCGAGGATTGTCAAGGAGCCGAACATGCCTTTGGAGAACACCGATGCCGAAGAGCGGATCACACGGGAAACGATGATCGGATGGATCGAGCATTGGGGCGAATCGTATGACGACGTGCGACCCGATGACGGTGCCATGCGGCTGGCGAACCGCATCATCGAATACAACGCGGCGACTGAAACCATCGAGGCGTTGCGGAACCCCGATGCCGTGTACGACGAACTGGCATCCATCCTCCAGCCGGTGCTCTCCTCGATGGACGGCACCTATTTCGCGGGCTCCGAATGGTTCGCCGGCGAAGTGGACCGCATGGAAGCGGACCGCATCAACGGGGAGCGGCCGGAAGAAACGGACGGCCTGGCCTCCGAAGAGCCCCGCATCCCGTTCATCGTGGAGAGCGAGGCCACAGCCGCCGATACGGACGAACCGCCGTTGGACGAGCTGATCACCGCAGCCACACACGAATATCTGGACTCAGGCATGACCTACGACGGATTCTCGGAACATGTGCGCACCACCTGGCGCAACGCCGCCGCCTACGACTGGTCGAAGCTCATGGCCGAACCACGCTCCACGGGCGAATGGTCGTCCGACGCGAACCGGCTCGCCGTATTGGGCGGTGATGATGCAGTTCGCGCCCGAATCAACATGCATGATGATCGCCAGCGACATACTGGCCGAGAACGCTCCCCTATCCCTTCCGGCATTGCGCGAACGCATCAATACGCCGGACGCATGGTGAACACCGACCTGCTGTTTTCCCGGCTGATCGACAACGGCACCACGCCCGATCCGGCGCGCATCGACATGGCGATGGGGATCCTCGGCCCGTTGGAGGCCAACGCGCCGACGGACGCCTGCTACCGGATCATCGGCCTGAAGGCCATGCTCAGCCTCGCCATGGGCGACGGCGAGAAGGCGCGGGAACTCGCCGAACAGGCCATCGGCTACGACGCCTCGGACCGGTTCGCGTCAAGCGTGCTCGACCGTCTGCCGGAAACCGATCCCGCCATGGAGGCGGCGAACGTGTGGGAGAACGGCGGGCATTTGGGGCGCTGACGTAGACGCCGTACCCCGCGATGCCACCGGTCCGGCCGGATGATGGGAGTCGCCGCCGCCATTGAAGGCGCTGGTATTCCCCGAATGAAAGGACCATCATCATGCCACAGTCAATGCAAGTGGTTCGCGGTCTCCTCGCCGCGAACCCCGATTACTGGCCGGCGAAAACCAACGCGGACGGCACCACGAGCTCGGCGTACCTGCGCGCCACCGTGTATGAGGACCGCCCGCGAGTCCGTCAGAAGGACGGCAGCTATACGGACAATCCGCTCGGCCCGGTGAGAACCACCGTGAAATTCTGGGGCCAGGCTGCCGAGCTCCTGCACGGCATGGATTTCCGCCAGGGTGACGCCGTGGTGCGACCGGCCGCATGGGCGATCCCGACGCTTCATCAGCCAGAAGGACGGCAAGGCATACGCACGCCCGGTCGTGATCGGCGATTCCATGCAGATCGATTCCATCGTGTCCCAGCGCATCCAGCTCGCCCGCGAACGCAAACGCCAGAACAAGGAACAGGCCGGTGCCGTGGCCGATGCCGGGCGAACGGATCCATGGACGGACCAGGTTGACGCCTCGCGCGGCGAATACGTTGGCGACGGCGTTCCCCGCACTTTCAACGGCGAGCCCTTCGAACCGCTGTCGGGCTATCCGACACCGGGCGCGGCTCCCGCTCCGGCGGACCCTGCGGCACCGGATTTCCTTTCCACCCCATCCGATTTCACGACGGGCAACGCCCGCTAGCCATGACGCAAGCCCTGGCGCATCGACGGCGGGACCGCTTCCATCGGTTCCGCGTCATGCTTGAAAGGAGAAATGAATCTTGGCCGACGTCGATCCGAAACTGCAATCGAACCGAGTGAAGGATCTGGGCGGCACGGTCCGTCCCAGCCGCAAGATCGAACTGGCGATCATCGTCGCGGTGTCCCTGATCCTCACGACGTTCGCCCTCGTGTGCTCCCATGCGGGGCATCCCTTCCAGATCTTCGCGCTCATGTACCTGGTCTCCGGCCAATGGTCGCTGACCGCAGGCCAGTGGGCGCTGGCCGTGGCCGTGCTCGTCGTACTGGCCGTGGCGTGCGGCGTGGGCGCGTGGCTGATCGCCAGCAAGGCCGTGCCGTGGGCAACCGGCGCCAAGGCACGCACCCGCGTGGACGTGTACGCGCCTGCCATGGGCCATGGCGAGGCCGTGGAGAAGGTGACGCGCCAGCGCGCCGAGGCCATGGCGTCAAGGCTCATAGAAGCGGACCGCTACCGCAAGGGCATGTCGCCGGGATATCCGCTGGGGCTCAACATCGTGGACAACACGTCGATGTACACCAGCTGGGAGGACATGGCGATCGTTCTGGCGGGCCCACGTTCCGGCAAATCCCTGTGCTACGCGATCCCGGCCGTGCTCTCGGCACCGGGCCCGTGCCTGGCGACCTCGAACAAGGGCGATATCCTCGACGTGACCGCCCCGATCCGCAGGCTCGACCATCCGAACGGCGAAATATGGACGTTCGACCCCGAACGCATCGCGGACCCGAACCGGAAGAGCGCGCCGTGGGTGTGGGACCTGATCGCCTCGGTGCAGTCCATCGCCGACGCGAAACGCATCGCCGACTGCTGGCGTTACGCCTCGGGCCAGCCGCAGACCGGCGGCGACGACTTCTTCCCCGGCACCGCCGCCCAGCAGCTCGCCGACTACCTGTTCGCCGCGCATCTGGGAGGCCGTTCCGTGTCCGACGTGTTCAGGTGGTGCTCCAACGAGCGCGACACGTCGCCGGCCGACATCCTGAGCGAATACCCGCGCTACGCGGGCATCGCCTCGCGCGTGTCCAGCGTGATCGCGCTGACGCCGGAAACCCGAAGCGGCGTGTTCGGCAGCCTTCAGACCATGGTCGCGTTCCTCGCGGACCCCGAGATCATCGACTGGATCGACCCGCACCGGGATACGAATGGGAACATCGACGAGCGGCGCGGCCTGTTCGACCCCTACGAGTTCGCCACGAGCGAGGACACCCTGTACCTGCTTTCCGCCCAGGGCCGTCCCTCCACCGCGTTGACCGCCAGCCTGACGGCGGTGGTGGCGTTCACCGCGTTCCAACGCGCCCAATCCGAGTTCACCGGCAACAACCGCCGTCTGCCGGTCCCGTTGTGCTGCGTGCTGGACGAGGCCGCGAACATCTGCCGCTGGCCCGAACTGGCCGACGTGTACTCGTATTTCGGTTCGGCGGGCATCCCGATCATGACGATCTGGCAGAACCCCGACCAGGGCAGGGCCGCGTTCGGCGAGACGAACTTCGGCTCGCTGTTCACAACGCGAACATCACCGTCTACCTGGGCGGCATCAAGGACGCGAAATTCCTCGGCGAGATCAGCCAGCTGGTGGGCCAGAGGGAGATCGTGCGAGGCAGCGTCAACATCGACGGCACCGGCCGGCGCAGCGTGAACAACTCGATCCAGAAGGAGAACATCCTCGGACGTTTTCCGACCTGACCCGAATGGACCCAGTCGGCCGCGCGACTGCTGACTCGCATCCCAATCCCGGGCGAGATCGTCAAGACCCTGCCATGGACGGGCAACAGGCAATGGGCCGACGCCCTGACGCAAGCCAAGGCGAAAGCCCGAGAAGAGCAGAGAAAGGCCGCATAATGAGCGAACACACCTCGAACACCACGTCCGGCCCTGATGGGGAGGAATGGGAGCGCGCGGTCGGTGCCGCCAAGACCCTGCTGTCATCGGACTGCGGATGGCTGGAACTGTTCACCCGCGCATCCTGGAGGAGAAGGGCGTGCCTTACGGCAAGGGACTGCCACCCGAGCGCCGCACATCCCCGAGGACAAGGAGATCGAAGAGGAAACCATGCCGGGCCAAGGCGAGCCGACGCCGACCGCACCCGAGGTGCCGGCAGGCCGGCACGCGGCGGAACCCATCCGATCCGGGATTCCGGCCGATGCCGGGGAAACCGGCAACGGCTACGAGAACCCGCCGGAAGACGCAACGGACCGTGACGACACCCCTCCAAAGGCCGGTGCGGAGGAATCCGACACCCGTATACTGCCCGCGCCGGAGGGGAAGACGGATCTCGGCCGAGACGAATCCGGCGACCTCGATCCCGCGCGGGCAAGGGACGTGTCCGGCCAGTTCGGCGCGCGAATGCGGCGCAGCGAGACCTACTATCCGAACCTCGCCGCGTTCGTGGAAAGGTTCGTGGCCAACGTGTTCTGCTACCACCAGAGCGCGAGCGTGAACATGCAATGGGTGAGCGACTGGTGGCGCTATCCGGCGCTCGTGTTCCCGCTCGACGCCATGTGGCGCGCCTACGAGACGCGCGCAAGGCACCCGGCCAGATGATGATCTTCTACATCCAGGCGGCGTCGATGCTCGACCGCGTTTTCGACAAGGACCGTGGCATCGTCGCCAGCCTCGACTGCAAGCAGAATCTCACCAGGAAGGGCGAACCGCTGCCCTGCGAACGCCCGAACCGGGCATGGCGCGAACCGATCCTGGAAACGTTGTCGGTCCCCGCCGCAGGCGGCAAGGAAAACAAGGAAACCACCATCACGCCAACAAGGAGGAGAAACAATGGCTCAAACTGATCCCGAGGACGGCTTCGACCAGATCATGGTCCAGAGCTGGAACAGCGTCGCCCAGCAGCTGCGCACCCTGCACAACGAGCTGAGCGGCGACCGCGCGCGACGCAGGGAACGCGCCGAACGCGCCGTCCAGAACGAACGCTACGAGCAGACCAGACGGCAGCAGCAATCCATCCGCCTCGAACAATGGGAGATGGACAACAGGGAACGCCTCAACAAGGGGTTCGAGTCCACCCTGAACGCGACCGTGCTTGCCGACGGCGACGGCTGGAGGAAGATGCGCGACTCGTCCCTCTTGCAAGGATGGATGGTCGCCGACCAACTGGAGGGCAACGACCCCGGCTACCGCAGGCAGACCATCGAGGCGAAGGCCCGGCTGAAGGACGAATGGTCGAAACGCCACCCGGAAACGCACATCGACGCCGCAGCCGACCAATTGACCAACCACGTGAACATCACCTACACCGACCAGTCGCCCGCGTTGCAGGCCACCCTGAACGCCTTCAACACGGCCGGCGTGCCCGTGGACCTGCAACGGGTGGAGGACGCGCAGGCGTTCCAGGCCGCGCACGGCGACGACGCCACGTTCTTCGTGGACTCGCGGCTCACCGGCCAATGGACGGGCTACGACCACGACAGGATCGTCGAAGCGTGATGTGCGCGCCGGTCAACGGCGTGGACGACGCCGCCTCCCGAATCAGCTTCCTCAAGGACCAGGGCCTGCCGGAATCCTCGCACGCGGACAACAAGGCCACAGGAGACGAGCCCAGCACCATAAGCGAGGTCGAACGCACCGAGAACGCTGACGCCGCGCCAATCGTCGAAACCCCCACACCCGTGCGGGAGCATACGAAGCCCGCCGCCGATGAACGCAAACCGGCATCCGGACCCGAGCCCGAGACCACGGGAGGCGGCGACCTGACGACCGGGGAGCCCGACGGATACGAGGAGATGCCACTCGACCTGAACGAACCCGAGGAATGGAACGGGCCCGACCCGTTCGGCGAATACAGTCCCGCCACGGAATCCTCCATGAACCCCACGGACCAGCCGATACCCGACCAGGCCAACGTCCCGACGCCGCAGATCCTGCAACCCGAGACCAACGGCAACGCACGCTGACGCCGACGCCGGCGCACCCCTTGCCATGAGGCGAGCGGGATGCGCCGGCACCGGATGGCCGTATCATGGTGTCAACGGCTTTCGGAACCGGAAAGGACGAGCATGGCACACGTGACGTTGGATCTGTCGAAATATGACGCCCTGACCGCCTACAAGGGTCTTCCCGACGAGAAGGAGGAGAACCCGGCGCGGTTCTTCCCCGACACCTCGTCGGTCCGCCGTTGCGTGCGCGAACGCATGTCCGTCATGGGTCTCGATGCCGCCGAACTCGCCGGGAGAGCCGGGGTCCCCCTCTCAAGCGCCGAAGAGCTCGTGGAGACCGGTCTGACCTCCATCCGCTACGTGTACAGGATGTTCGACCTGCTGCACATCCGCACCGAAACGCTGCCGTCCGCCTACGCGGGGAGACTGCTGTGAGGGAACTGCACGCCTGGGAGAACGGGCATCATGTGGGCGTGTTCTCGGAAGACGACGAGGAGCGCATATCGTTCGCGTACGACGCGAACGAGGGTCTGCCGATCAGTCTGAGCCTGCCCAGAACCGGCGGATGGAGAGACCAGGCACCGCGTAACTTCCTGGACAATCTATTGCCCGACAATCCGACGTCCGCCAGGCCATGCGTGAGCACCTGAATGCCTCCTCGGCCGGCGTCTTCGATCTGCTGGACCGGGTTGACGCCACCGGCGGACTGGTGTTCTCCCTCTCCCCGGAACCTCCAATCCCATCGCCGACGCTTCGTCTGATCGCCGATTCCCAGATAGCCAACGAATCGACCGCATCGAGCGGACCAGGAACTACTGGTGGGACGAGGACAGCCACTGCCGGTTCTCCTTGGGAGGGGCGCAGGGCAAGTTCACACTGTCCCGCGTGGACGGCAAGTGGTATTGGCCGGATATGATGCTGCCCTCCACCCACATCGTCAAACCGAAGCCCCATGACCTTCCCGAGGCGACCAAGGTGGAACTGGCGACGATGCGATTGTCGGAACTGTGCGGCATCGACACACCGGCACGCGGCGAGATCACGGCGCAGCGCAAGACGGCCTATATCGTGGAACGGTTCGACCGTCGCCTGGAGGAAGGCCGAATCGTCCGACTGCGGCAAGAGGACTTCCTGCAAGCGTTGGGATTGCCGACCCAAGACAAATACGATCCGTCGGCCGATGACTGCCTGGATCTCCTGCAACGCATCGATGCGTCGGGTTCCCTGTCCTACCGGTGGCTCGAAAGGCTGGCCTTCAACACGTCGTCCGCCAACAGCGACGCACATGCGAAGAACTATTCCCTGATCCTCGATCCCGCATCGGGGATACGCCTGTCTCCCCAGTATGATGCGGTCGCCACCAGGTATTGGCCCGAGTTCAACTGGGAACTCACCATGCCGTTGAACGAGGATCACGCCTTCGCGGAGCACACCACGCCCCAGGATTGGGAGGATCTGGCGACACGTCACGGTCTCGATGGTTCGAGGGTGGCGGATATGGCCCGGCGTATGGCGGGGAAGGTCCTCGCCGGCATATCCGAATCCTGCGAGGGCCTGGACGCGCGGATGGCCGATCGCCTGAACGCGTGCTGGACGAAGGCGAACGAGTCCATCGAGCCGATCATGCCGGGAGACGAGCCGGCGAACTCTCTCGATCCAGCATCGGCTTTGCCCGATTCGCTCGGTTTTCCCTCCTCGGGCCGTACCATCTGAGCTTTTTCCGGGAAGCGTCCTAACGGCGGGGCCGGTTCTCCTCGTCAGAGGCGACCATGCTCCATAGACCGTATTCCGGCGCGATTCCGTAGCGTTCGCGCAGCATGTCGAACGTGTGCAGGCCCTCGCGCATCGCTGCCCGGTATTCGTCGCCGTCAGCCGCGCTGTTGAGACTGGCGGCGATGCAGAACGCTTCGGATACGAGGCGTTCCATGTCGTGCGTGGACAGGTTCTCGGGGTGTCTTTCTCGTCCGTCGTCGAGGAAGGGCGGGCGGTTCTCCATCGCGGCGCGCCATTCCTGGACGGCGAGGCTGCGGCTTCTGGCATCGTCCGCCCAGTCGTCGCGCAGTCGTTTCAATCGCATGTCGTCGCCGAGCTCGAAGGCGTTGAACCGTTCCGTCCACCCGTCCGTGCTGCGCCACGTGATCCTGTAGCCGACCACCTGGCCGGGGTCGGTGAACGAGTCTTTGGCGGTTCCCTTGCGCAGCCTGGGGTCGATGGAGAAGCCTTCCCTGCGCACGCGGCGTATGAACTCGTCCTCGCTGCGCGATGCCTTGGCGCACGCCTCCACGATTCGGGCGATGTATTGGCGTGGCATCGTGGAGGCGGCGACCGCCGTGACGAGCCGGCTTCTCTCGTTGCCGTCCAACGCATCCCATCCCTCGTCGTCGCCGTACTCGTTTCGCGCCTTCCATTCGGCCCATTGACGCCATTGCCCATACTGCCAGCTGACGCGCGTGCCGGTATCGGAACGTGCGAGCTCGACCAGTTCGGGGCGCGTCTTCTCCATCCGCCTGCATGATTTCTGCGCGTTGATCCGGTCGTGGTACGGGTTTATCCACCCGTCGTCGGCGGCGAGCTGCACCATGATGTGCACGTGGTCGTTGCCGTTGGCGGACAGTCCGTGACGGACCGCGAGCATGTGACGCCCTGATCGTCGTCGCCGTCGATGATGTTCATGCGCGTCAGATAATCGCGGATGACGGCCTCCCATTCCTGGTCGGTCAGTATTCCGTGGCCGGCCTTGATGGCAAGCGAGCAGTGCCACACGCGCTTCCTGCCATGCTCTCGTTCGGGGTTGTTCTTGCCTCGCATGTCGGGCGGGAACGGATCGTCCTTGCGTTCCCTGACGCGGTAGCGTCGGTCGAACCTGCGGCCTATCTCCGCATACGACGCCGCCGGCTTGCCATCCATGTCAAACGAGGGAAACATGTCGCCGCTCGCGCACACGAGATGCTGGTCGGTGTGTTCATTGCGCCGTCCCTTGCCGAACAGGTAGCGCACCAGGCCGGCCGGGTCCGAGCCCCTGACGATATTCGGTATCATACGATGATTCTCCGCCCGCGCGCCCGGCACGGCGGCGCATGGCGTCTATGAGAGATATGCGTCCTTTGCCGGCACGGCCACTTCGATAGAATTATCGGAAACGGACAAGGAGCTTTGATGGAACCGGTGAAGAACGATACGACGACGGATAGGCGCACGGCCGTGGAACTGGCGAAGCGGCTGCTGGTCGATTCGATCTGGCGCACCGCCAAGATCGAGGTTGATGGCGTCACCTTCCCCGACACGCAGGAAATCTTCGACGGGCGCGCGCCCGAGGGCATGAGCGTGGACGATATAGTCACGGTGAACAACATCAAGCGCGCGTGGAGGTTCCTGCTCGACAACATCGACTATCCAGTCGATTGGCAGTACATCCGCGAATACAACCGCATCATCGGCGAAGGCCTCGTGCGCGACGCCGGCCGCTTGCGTGAATACGGCGTGAGGATCGGCGGCACGGGATGGGTGCCGGAGATCCCCGCCGTCGAGTCCTCACAGGAAAGGGTTCGCGGCATCCTGGAGGAGTCAGAAGGGGAGGCCACTGCGATGCTGCTGTTCGGCGCGGTCACGCGGGGACAATGGTTTTCGGACGGCAACAAGCGCACCGCGCTGATGGTCGCCAACCACCAGCTCATACACGACGGCATCGGCGTCTTCTCGATCCCTCCCGAAGACAAGGCGCAGTTCGTCTCTATGCTCCTGCGCTACTACGAGACGGGCGACTACTCCCGGCTCTCCGATTGGCTCTCACAGAACGCCGTCGGCCATGTGCCCGGCGGGCTGACTTTGGCCCAATCGTCTGGGGTCGTGGAAAAGACGAATGATGCCGTGAACGGGATGGGCACCGTGCCCGGTGTTCCCCTCGATGGCCTCGATGGAGGTTCCGGCTTACTGAGGTGACGGTCGTGGCGTCCGGGGGAAGTTTGCTCCCGAACGCCCACGGGGATTATTTACGCGATGATTTCGCGGGGTGTCGGGCCGCGCCCTTCTCATGTGCTATCCTGGGTTTCTCGGGAATCGGAGGAACCGTATGAGTG
>ENA-OQAJ01000359-OQAJ01000359.1-human-gut-metagenome-genome-assembly--contig:-NODE-359-length-14191-cov-3.554892_pt1 | contig 14191 bp, 18 predicted proteins | sample MGYA00242736_ERZ504529 | MGnify/ENA primary metagenome ERZ504529 (study PRJEB26092, sample SAMD00036275) | human gut metagenome | host: Homo sapiens | study: EMG produced TPA metagenomics assembly of...
GTGCTGCCTGTCGACGGACTCTGCAGGAGGGGAGCAGATTCCCGGCAGCTAGAAGCCAGCCCCCGACGAAGCCCCGGCGACAGGCAGCACACGCCTCGACGGGCGTTACTTCTCACGCCCTCCCCTACCCTTCCCCACAAAAAAAGAACAGCGACGGACCTCAAATCCACCACTGTTCTCCAAACATCATCCAATTTCTATTTCCCCATCAGCGCAACAATCTTCTCTTTCAATTCCCGCGCATTCTTCTGCGGATCCTCCGCCTTCATGATCGCAGACACCACAGCCATACCACTCATGCCTGCGCCCTCCAGCACATCCATATTTCCAGCATTCAATCCCCCGATCGCAACCGCCGGGATCGGAACCGCCTCACAAATATCCTTCAAAGTAGAAACCTTAGTAAGAATCGTCACAACCTTCGTAGTAGTAGGATAAATCGCCCCCACACCAAGATAATCCGCGCCATCCTCATAAGCCTTCATGGCAGCCTCCACCGTCTTGGCAGTAGCCCCCACGATCTTATCCGGCCCCATCAGCTTCCTGGCCACAGCAACCGGAATATCCGAAGATCCCACATGCACACCAGCCGCATCACAGGCCAGCGCCACATCCACACGATCATCAATGATCAGTGGCACATTGTAACGATCTGTGATCTCCTTCACCTTAAACGCCTTATCCAGATACTCCCGGCCACCCTTGTTCTTCTCACGAAGCTGAACCAGAGTCACACCACCCTTACAGGCCTCTTCCACCGTATGAAGCAGAGACTCCTCTGTATGATACGTACTGTCCGTCACCAGATACAGCGTTACATCCAAATCTTTTCTATCCATCTCAAAATCCTCTTCTTTAATACATTTCAATCTTCAGCGTTTCCAGCAGCTGCCTGTCAGAAATCCCATAAATCTCATCCAGCAGATTCGCCTGAAAGCTTCCCGGCCCGCGGGAAATTTTTTCAGCCTGCTCACCGGCAATACCCATCAGTGCGGTGCCAAGAACTGCAGCGTCCAGATAATTCCCGGATCTCACATTTAATCCCATCTCACCGCCAGACCAGACACCTGCCTCTGTACGATCCGTCATCTCTTTCGCAATATGATCTTCACACCCCGGCAAAAACGCCGCAGTCAGCGCCCCAACCATACAGCCGGTCCCGGTAATCCCGGACAACGCTGCCGTACCATTTTCAATCAGAACAACCTGTTCACCATCCGTAACAAAATCCTGCTTCCCGGTAGCCAGTACCACCGCCTGATTATTTCTGGAAAAAGCTTTCAGCACATCACTGACCGCATCAATATTTTCTGAAGTCAGCGCATCCTGTGCTCCCGCATCAATTCCGATGGCATGGGACGGAAGCCCGGAAACAGCCAGAAGCTCCGACATATTTCCCTTCAGAACCGCCGGATGGCCAATACTTAAAAGCTCCCTCGCCAGATCCAGCCGCAGGTCACTGCATGCAACCCCCACAAGATCCAGCAGAACCGGAATCTTATTTTCCACAGCTCTTCTCATGGAACACTTCATAGATTTGATCCTGGCATCGGTAATGTTTCCAAGATTCAGCATCAAAGCACCGGAAGAAGCTGTAATCTCCTCAACTTCCGCCGGATGCTCCGCCATGATCGGCCTTGCACCCACTGCAAGGATCACATTTGCACAGTCGTGGATTGAAATCGGATTGGTGATGCAGTGGATCAGCGGCTTCTCCTCTTTAATTTGCTTTCGCAGTTGTAAAAGTCTTTGTCTCATATGTTTTTGAACCCAAAGCTGCCTGGAATTTCACCAGAAGGCCTGCTTTGCTCAGTGCCTTCAGGAAAATATAGGCAACACATCCTCCCATCGTGGTTGCTGCAAGGAACATCGGCGTATAATAAAAACGCTGTCAGTCCGCCTCTTCCCATCAGGAATGCCATCACCGGATAAGAAACCATAGAGCCGATGATACCTGTTCCAAAGATCTCACCGATCACCGCACAGATGATCTTACCTTTGGAAAGTCTGTAGAACACACCTGAAAGGAATGCGCCAAACACTGCACCGGTCAGTGCAAGTGGCGGGATTCCCATGAACATCATACGGATCACGCCGATCATTGTTGCACAGAGAAGGGAATACCACGGTCCCATCAGAACCGAACATACGATATTCACCAGATGCGCCGTCGGGCACATTCCCTCAATCCTCAGGATCGGTGAAATTACGACACCGATCGCAACCATCATTGCCAGCATTACCATACGAAGCGTGTGCATCCTCTGTTTTTCCATTGTGTTTTCCTCCCTGAAATACAAAGCAGATCACAAGCAGCGGATCCCGGGCAAAAAAATTTTCCGGCTGCTGCAGTCTGCCTTTAGATTTTGGCGGTCGAAGTTCCCTTACTTCCTCTCACTCCGAAAACACGGATTCCCATCGCTTACATGATCCTTCCGGAAAAATCTCCGGAACATCACCCTCCTGCCAGACATTAAGGCGCTCCCCTTCCTGCCCGCTCTTTCGCAGAAGCTCACAAAAAGAGCGCATCCCCCGGCAAACGCCACGGAGACACGCTCTCATATCACAATCCCTCCGTTGGCATTACCCAAATCAGGTACGGTCGAAGATCTATCTTCCTCTCAGCCTGTCACACAAGCTCCCGCTGGCTCTTTTCTTTTCTGTTCCTCAATATAGCACACCCTTATTCCATTGTCAACGAATCATGAAACATCAACTATGTACCGGATGTTTTTGTCAAACCAATATTCAGGAATCTTACTTTGAGATCTCATCGATCAGACGCAGCTCTTCCTCTGTAAACGGTGCACAGTGGATCGCTTTCACATTATCCAGAATCTGCTGTGGCTTGGAAGCGCCGATGAGCACACCGGTGACTTCCTCATGATTGAGCAGCCAGCCAAGTGCCATATCTGCAAGTTTCTCACCTCGCTGTACTGCCAGATCGTTCAGTCTTCGGATCTGGTCCAGACGTTCTGGTGTCAGTGCGCTTTCTTTCAGGAATCTTCCGTCTTTGCGGATACGGCTGTCCTCCGGGATTCCGTTCAGGTAGCGGTCTGTCAGCTGTCCCTGTGCAAGAGGGCTGAAGGTGATGAGGCCTTTTTTCAGGATGCCGGTGGTTCTCTTCAGGCCGTTCTCTTCCACAGTTCTGTCAAAAATGGAATACCGGTTCTGATTAATCACAAACGGGCATTTCAGATCTTTCAGGATCGCTGCTGCCTGGCTTAAAGTTTTTCCATCGTAATTGGAAAGTCCTACATAGAGGGCCTTACCCTGCTGAACCGCTGTTGCAAGCGCGCCCATAGTCTCCTCCAGAGGAGTCTCAGGGTCCATTCTGTGATGGTAAAAAATATCCACATATTCCAGTCCCATGCGTTTCAGGCTCTGGTCAAGGCTCGCCAGAAGATATTTACGGCTGCCCCAGTTTCCGTAAGGGCCCTCCCACATATCATAGCCGGCCTTGGTTGTGATGATCAGTTCATCACGATACGGCATCAGTTCTTCTTTCAGGATCTTGCCGAAATTCCTCTCTGCACTTCCGTAGGCAGGTCCGTAATTATTGGCAAGGTCAAACTGTGTGATGCCATTGTCAAAAGCTGTAAAACACAGCTGTTTCATATTTTCATAATCAGAAGTATCTCCGAAATTATGCCATAATCCAAGAGATACCTTCGGAAGCATCAGGCCGCTTTCTCCGCAGCGGTTATACTCCATGGTCTCATAACGTTCTTTTGCAGGTGTGTACATAAAAAGCCCTCCCATAATGCCACATAATTTACATTTTCTGTAACCAATTCCCTCACTTACACCTATTTCGCAAGACGGATCATATTCCAGCTGTGTTTTGCAAACACTGCCTCCAGCTTTCCGCCTTCCAGTTTCGAGCACTCTGCGCCGGCTTTTACAGGAACTACATTCTCCGGCTGTGCCTCTGTATTCACCGCCTGAAGGTCATCATTGTTCAGCACGATATGCTCTACGATCTTATATCCCTCAAACTGCCTTAAATCACAGGAAACTTCCATGTCCTCATCCAGGCTCTTGTTCACTGCAAAAATAGTCAGAGCATCTTTTTCCTCATCCCAGACACACACGGAATCCAGATACGGCGCTTCACCATAGGTTCTGCTCTCGTATACCGGTGTGAGAACCTGCGTATTGAGGACGGTTCCTCTTCCAAACACACTGGTCAGCATATATGGATAAAAGATAGTCTGGCGCCATGCACCGGTGTCGGAAGTCATAATCGGCGCGATAACATTGACCAACTGTGCCATGCAGGCGATCTTTACACGGTCTGCGTGACGGAGAAGTGTGATCAGCATACTTCCCACAAGAAGTGCATCCTCAAAGTTGTAAACATCCTCCAGCTGATGAGGTGCCTGCACCCATTTCTCCAGTTTTTGTCCTGCTCGTTGCTGTGGTACCATACGTTCCACTCGTCAAAGGAAAGGTTGATCTGTTTTTGCCATGTTTCTTTGCTTTTACAGCATCACAGATGGAAACCACACCGGAGATAAAATCATCCATGCCTTTGGAGCATGCAAGGAAATCCGCAGTGTCACCCGCCTGATTTCCATAGTACTGATGCAGAGAAAGATAATCCACCTGATCGTAAGCCTCGTCAAGAACCGTATACTCCCAGGAACCAAAAGTCGGCATCTCCAGATTGGAGCTTCCGCAAGCAACTGTCTCAACCTCCGGGTCCATAAATTTCATCAGGCGGGCTGTCTCTGCCGCAACTCTTCCGTACTCTGCCGCAGTCTTATGTCCCATCTGCCACGGGCCATCCATCTCGTTTCCGAGACACCATAATTTGATATCGTGAGGCTGTTCATAACCATGAGATTTACGGAGATCACTGTAATAAGTACCACCCTTGAAGTTACAGTATTCCAGAAGATTCTTCGCATCTTCCGGGCCTCTTGTTCCCAGGTTTACTGCCATCATCACATCGCTGCCTGCTTTTCTGGACCAGTCCACAAATTCATTCAGACCAAACTGGTTTGTCTCGATCACACCCCAGGCAAGCTCCGGTCTGGACGGACGCTGATCTTTTGGTCCGACACTGTCTTCCCAGCGGAATCCGGATACAAAATTTCCGCCCGGATAACGGACGATGGGTACCTGAAGTTCTCTTACCAGTTCCAGAGTATCCTTACGGAATCCCTGCTCGTCAGAAATAGGACTGCCTTCCTGATAAATGCCCTCATAAACCGCACGTCCAAGATGTTCAATAAAGGAGCCGAAGATCCTTTTGTCTGTTTTTCCGGTGAGGAAATATTTGTCCACGATGATCTGTGCTTTTTTCATTGTAAAAACCCTCCTATGATAGAATTTTGTTATAGTCATTCACTCTTCCGGCATTTTTCACCTGACAGTATCCACCCCAAAGATACCTATCCACAGCAGAACAGACCTTCTCATTCTTCTGTACATTCAGAAAACTGCCGCTCTGTCTATCATTTTATCATTCCTTCCGGCTTATGTCATTGCCTTTCTCAGGAACGCCCGGATTTTCAAAAAAATTTTCTATTTTCTTCTCTACAGTGCCGCATTACATTTTTCATAAGCAAACAGTGCCGCTCCCAGCGCACCGCAAAGCTGTGCCTCGTCGCAGATATAAAGCTTCGCTCCCAGCTTCTCTTCCAGTGCCTGGATAATGCCTTTATTCTTGGCAACACCACCGGTCATCATATATTCTCCCGGATTCTTTTTGCCAAGGCGGGCCGCAAGTGCGCCTACTTTGGAGGCAACAGACACGTTCAGACCGTGGATAATATCTGCCACATCCTTATTCTGGGCAACCAGGGAAACCACCTCGGACTCTGCAAACACGGTACACATGCTTGAGATCACCACGTTCTCTTTCCATTCCAGTCCGCGGGTGCTCATCTCCTCCAGGGAAAGCCCAAGGGTACGGGCCATCATTTCCAGGAACGTCCGGTTCCTGCCGCACATTTATCATTCATCAGGAAATTTTTTACTGCACCGTTCTCATCAATGCTGATTGCCTTGATATCCTGGCCGCCGATATCAATGACAGTACGCACGTTTGGATTCAGATAATGGGCGCCTTTCGCGTGGCAGGTGATCTCTGTGATGCTGTCATCGCCGCTGTCAATGTATGCACGTCCGTATCCGGTGGTAACGATACGCACGATATCCTCTTTTTTAATGCCCGCTTTTTCCACTGCCATCTCCAGGCTCTTCTCCGCACTCATCATAGCACCGCCGCCTGTGGGGATGATCATGGTAGATTTGATCTTTCCGTCTTTATCCAGGATCACAACGTCCGTACTTGTGGAACCGCTGTCGATCCCTGCCACATAATAAACTCCTGATTCCATTTTTTTCCTTATCTCCTCGCTGATTCCTTTTGATGGGTCCATATCCTCCGAGCCCTCCAGCGTTTCCGCAAAAGCCTGCACTCTGGTGAGAAGCTGACCTGCACTCTGGCTGGTAAAGTCCGTCTCGATCTTCAGAAGGGGAACCTTGATATCCCGCTTGATACTTGCATACTCAAATCCGTAATAGTCGCAGAACTTGATCGTATGATAGATGATTCCCTTCAGATTCGGGTCCAGATACAGCCGGTTCCTTCTGGTACTGTTGTTCATACGGAAACACGGCATCTGGGAAAGAAGCGCGTCTGCATAAGCCAAAAACATGGCATCATCATCCATTTTTCCAGTTCCTCACGGATCACAGCCAGACGTCTTCCACCTGTACAGGTCAGGTTTTCCACATCCATGCGGATGTTATCCCGGATCATTTTTTCCAGGACACCACTGACGCGGACGCCCAGCACACCGATGTATGGCTGGTTATCCACATCCTCATGGGAAAAAGCGTTCAGAAATCCACTTCTGTCGAAAGTTTTCCCCGAAAATTTCTCGTAAGCTTTCTTAAGGCGGTGAATTCCTTTGGCCAGCTTCACTTTCTCGCAGTCGTTATCCTCATGAGGCATATCCAGCATGTACAAAAATTTACATTTGCCAGTACTTTCCACAATATCGTACACACGGCGCATGGAATCACAGCAGTTTACAAGAACCAGCTGCTCCACTTTTCCCTCCAACACTGCCTGAATCACGGATTTTCCAAAACCGCAGAGATTGGCATGGGCGATCTGGTCGGAAAGTTCAAAGTTCTCCGGCATTTCCTCCAGAACCGCACATTCCTCGCCAAAACCTTTAAACAGTTCCAGCGGTGTATATTTACAGACGTAATGTATCATGATCGTTTTTCCTCCCTGCTTTTTTCCAGCATTTCAAGGTATGCCTGAAGTCGTGTGGACACCTGGCCGTCACTGGAATTGGCCGGATTGCAGCCGTCGCCGTCCAGGACCATGGTTGGAAGCCCTGCGTTTTCCAGAGAATTTTTGATCAGGCTGGAAGCTCCGATGGTTCCCTTGCATCCCCAGTGTGCAAAAAGGATCCCTCCGTCTGCCTCTGTAAGACTGGCCAGCTCCTGGGCACGCTGGATTCTCTGTTTTACACTTCCATTGTAAATGCAGTTGACCATTTTTTCCGCAAGGGCCTCATAAGGATCTGCAGGCTGCATCCGCTGAAAGCCATCCGCAACAAAATCACAGGCGCTGATGTGCACGTTCTGGCTGTAATTAAACACATCCTTTACCGGCTCCTGCAAAACGGCATCATATGCATCCAGAGAATATGAAGGCCTTCCCCTTTTGGCGCCTTTTTCACATCTTCGAGAAGCATCTTTGTGTATTTCAGGGATTCCTGGGAACCTGCAAGAAGATGGCACATAAAGATGGCGTACAGCTCATTTGTCAGGGAAGTTACCGGATCGTGGTCTTTCCTGAGAGCAAGCTGACGGCTGTAATAAGATGCCGCTTCGTTGCTGTTGGCCACTGCCCGCTGTACAGACTGTTCTGAGATTTTTTGCCAGTAACATCTTCCAGGAATTTCTTCATCTCACGAAGCTGATCTGCTACGTAGCTGATGGAATCCTGATTTTTTCATAAGGTACATCAATATAAAATCCCGGGATCTGATATTTCTGTTTCAGATAAGGAAAGGTCATCATGTTTCCGTCACAGGCAAGATTTGTATAAATGGTGCATTTCGGCTTCGGCACCAGCCCTGTCATGGACGCTCCCAGAAAAATCCGGTGATAGGAGCACATGGTTTCCGGAAATCCCTCTGATTCCGTCTGTGCCAGAAATGCCTGCTCGCATCTGGTTCCGGCGATGAAGCAGGACATTGCCTCCACGGAATACGGAGTGATCCCTGCTGCTGTCAGAAGCTCTCCCGGTACAAAAATGCTCACAAGAGCGGTATCGTCCGGTTTTGCAAGGGCTTTGATAATATTCTGCATGACTACACGGGCTACATACTGTCCCGAAGCCGGAAGCTTCCTGTCAGGAAAAAGCTGCAGACGTTTTTTTCCTGAAGCCGGTAGCCAGTGAGAAGAAGTTTTCGTGCTTTTTCCGGGTCCCTGATGGAGCTCTCTCCCACCATATCCCCGAATTTCTTTATGATATCCAATCTGTCACATCCTCCGTCAAGTCAAAAAATCTATTATAAGTCTGTCAGGCGCTTACCCGAAACTTTGTCCTCAGACAAAATCCTGTAGCATTATCATCGTCTGGATGGTATAAAGGCTCCACCTGTCAGACCAATATTTTTATTATAAAGATATTTTTTTCAAATGTAAACACACCAATTTTTACAAATCCGGGCGGCATCTTCCTCTGTATTATGCAATTATGCATACAGTTCTGTTACAGACTGCAGATTTTTTTCACATATTTCAACACAAAAATGCAGATTTTCCACAGAAAACTTCTTATAGCGTTTCCGGAAAATCTGCATTTCTCACTTATCTGTAAAATTCTTCAGGCAGCTGCCAGTTTCCATCTGGCAGTTCTGCATGAAATATGTTATCTTACTTCATTTTTTCTGTTGCCCTGCGTACGCACATCAGACATGTTGGCAGAATATAGCAGCTTGCGGAGATCCACGCTGCCTGGTCTGCACAGCAGATCGCTGTAAATCCATAAGTTCCAACGAACCCAACACTTACGATCACACGCGCGATCATCTCAGTTACACCGGAAAATACTGCTCTTCCGGAATAGCCAAGTCCCTGTGTCACCATACGATTTACATTGAGAATACCAAGACTCCAGAAGAAGAATCCCAGGTATCTCAGATATTTTGCAGAGGCATCCAACACATCCACCGCGCTTTTGTTTACAAAAGATCCGTGTCAGTGTCCGACCGCCAAAGATCAGTACCAGTCCTATCAAAGCACCGTACGCCACTCCAATAGTAACTGCCTGGCGAAGTCCTTTTCGGATCCTGTCCGGCTGTTTTGCACCAAGATTCTGACTGCAGAACACAGATGCTGCCGTTGAGACCGCATCAAACGGGCACATGGCAAACTGCTTGATCCTCATAGCTGCTGTAAACGCAGATACATACACACTTCCCAGTCCGTTGTTTGCAGACTGCATTACCATACTTCCGATAGCAGTAATAGAATACTGCAATCCTGTGGGAATTCCCATAAGAAGAAGTTCCTGTGCTGCTTCTTTTCTCATGTGGCGGTCGTCTTTTTCCAAGCCACATCAGTTCCATTTCCGTGAGATCACAATCAGACAGCAGATACCACTGATGGCCTGTGCCGTGATGGTCGCAATGGCAGCACCCGCGCATCCCCATTTCAGCACAACAATGCAGACAGATCCAAAAAAATATTCAGCACTGCTGCAAACGCCAGAAAGATAAACGGTGTCCTGCTGTCACCCACAGATCTCAGAATACTGGACAGATAATTATACAGCAGTGAAAACGGGATTCCCAGAAAGATAATCAGGATATACCGATACGCATTGACATAAATATCTTCCGGCACAGAAAGAATATGCAGGATCTGATTGCAAAGGATCACGCACGCAGATGTAAGCACAACTGCTGCTCCTGCTGTAAGCACTGCGCCGTTAAATATGTAATTCCGCATGGTATCCTTCTTCTCTGCGCCGAAATATTTTGCCACGGGTACTCCGAAACCGGCACAGATTCCTATGCAGAAACCCAGAACCAGAAACTGCACGCTGCTGGTGGCACCAACACTTGCCAGTGCCTTGGCTCCCAGGATCTGTCCCACGATAGCTGCATCAATAATATTATAAGTCTGCTGCAAAAGGTTTCCCAGAAGAAGCGGCAGCGCAAACTGCACCATCAGCTTCAGCGGATTTCCCTTTACCATAGATGTTGACATTTTGTACTCCTCCAGATATAAGCTTCCTTAATTATTTTTTAAACTTTCAGATATATAAGTCCGATCAGCGGGCTGATGTGCATCAGTTTCGCAAGGCCTCTCTCACAAAGACAAGTGTTATGTACAGACGCACATTGCAAAAATATCCCGCCAAATACCTGTCGCTGTCACATCTGATGGCGTACTACTTTATACTCATCCCCGGAACGGTAATACGGACATTCCTTATAGTCGCTGCTCACAAAACGATAGTACTCGTCTTCATCCAGATTAATATCGCAGTAATATTCGTCGCATTCTTCATCGTAAGTATAATTTGCGCAGAATTCACAGCTGGTTCCCTTCATGTTTATTTCTCCTCTCTTTGCAGGAAAGTATTTCTCCCTGCTGCTCTCCTGATTATATAACAAAAAAAGGAAGAATTCCATCAACTGAAATCCTCCCTCTTTTTTATATATCAGAGCAGTAACTCAGAACATTCCGTTCGCAGTCTTATATTTGTAAAGCATCTCCGCATGGTTCTGCTCTTCCACTTGGATATCAGCCAGAAGCTTCCGCACACCACTGTCTTCAAAAGCAAAAACCTCCGAGTTGTATTCTCCGGAAATCAGCTTTTCTGTTCCGATACAGTCTGTTGCAAGAAAAGCATCGTGTTCCTTATCCTCTGAGGACATCACCGATGTGTAAGCAGCCTTTGGCTGGTAATCACGGCCGTCACTGTCGTTGCAGTTTACCTGGGGAACTGTACCGGAAAGCACCTGGCTCAGGGAATCGTAATGCTCCTGCTCTTTTTTCTGAAGAATCTGAAATAAGCTTTTAAGCTCCGGATCCCTGGCCTGCTGTGCGTATTTTCCGTATTTTTCAATGCAGCTTTTTTCCTGTGTCTGAAGATCCTGGATCACTGTGCGTTCTTTTTTCCTTTAATATCATTATGATCATCCTTTCTTTTGATAATAATGATAGTATGGTTTGGAAACGCGATTTTATTCATGTTTTACGCAGTCAGTATCTCCATCAGTGCTCCGTAAAGATCCTTGTCCAGCTCCATGGACTGAAGCTCAGATAAAAGAACCGGCAGATTCTTTCCGGCTATGATCAGCTGATATAATCTGTCCTTCAGTACAAAACCGATCTCTGCCTGGTTCAGGAAATCGAAGACACGCTCTTTTGTCCGATTATCTGCCACTTCGCCAGCGAGAATGATCTGCACCTCTGCCGCTGTGTCTGCTGCCACTTCCACACAGATCTTCTGAAGCTTCTCCTCATATTTTACAGCAGCCTCAGTCTCTGCTCCGTTAACCAGAACCTTCACAGTATCTGTGCCTGTTTTCGCAAAATTACAGAACTCCACGGTATAAGCTCTCTTTGCCGGGATCAGCTCTGTTTTTCCCTGTGCAGGATGAATGGTAAACACTGCCTGATCCTTTTCCTTATAATCCATTTCCGTAAATACACAGGCACCATTTTCGTAAGCACAGGTTTCGTTGTCATCCTCATACAGTCTGAAGTTTCCGTCAGCTCCCGGGAATACCTTGATCTTCAGGCTTTCCGGATTCTTTTCCGCCTCTGTTCCACGGATCTCATCGGTCATCACAAGAATGCCGCCTGCTTTTGCAAGAACCGGAATACTGTCCAGAGTACGGTACATATCCACCATTCTTCCGCCCTCATAGCGCAGACCTGTATAAAGATCATACCACACCCCATCCGGCAGCCATACTGCTGTCTTCGCTACGTTGAGATCTTTTACCCGTGGTGTTGTCACTGCTGCCACCATCAGCTGGTCACCGAAGAAGTACTGATTTTTTTACCTCATATGCCTCCGGTGCTTCCGGATATTCATAGTACATCGGCTCCACCAGTGGAAGGTCTTCCTGATAGCTTCTGTAGTTCATGGTGTAAAGATACGGCATCATTCTGTGACGCTCACGGAGAGCCTCCTCCATGACAACCTCTGTTTCCTTTTTGAAACGCCACGGCTCTTTTCCGTTGAAGTCACTGCATGAGCTGTGGAGACGCATGATCGGGGAAAAGATCCCGTACTGTGTCCAGCGTGCAGTCATCTCGTCGTTTTTATAGCCAAGCATATGTCCGCCGATATCATGGCTCCACCAGCCGTAACCGATGTTGGAAGCGGTAGATGTAAAGTAGGGCTGAAAGTCAAGGGAATCCCAGGTGATATGGGTATCTCCGGAAAAACCTACCGGATATCTGTGGCTTCCGGGACCTGCATATCTGGAAAAAGTCATAGGACGTTTTCCGTTTCTGGCGCTGTCCAGGAAATGGAAGTGGTTGAAGATCCACAGAGGATCAAGCCCTTCGATCTTGCAGTTGCTTCCCTGCTGCCAGTCGATCCACCAGAAATCCACACCTTCTTCCTCTCTCGGATGATGAAGATATTTGAAATAGGCTTCCATAAATTTCGGACTTGCCGGATCGCATACTACCGGGTCCTCATTTTCATAATCCACACCCATGGCCTTTGCCATGTCCTCATACATTTCTTCCCAGCCCTGTACACCGTCTGCAGGATGTACATTTAATGTGGTACGCATTCCTCTTTTATGTAAACCATCCAGGAAACGCTTCGGGTCCGGGAAGAGCTCTTTATTCCAGGTATATCCGGTCCAGCCGCTTCCGTATTTCGGATCAACATCGGTCACATGCCAGTCCATATCAATGACTGCAACCGTAAATGGGATATTTTTTTCCTGAAATTTATCCATCAGCTCATTGTAGCTTTCCTCAGAATATTTATAATATCTGCTCCACCAGTTTCCGAGAGCAAACCTTGGAAGCATCGGTGTTTTTCCGCAAAGTCTGTAAAAATCATGAAGCGCTTCTTTGTAGTCATGTCCGTATCCGAAGAAGTACAGATCCTTGATGCCCTTTCTTCTTGGCTCGATCCAGCCGTCCGGCAGAAGCACCTGCGATCTGCTGTCGTCCACCAGAGAATATCCGAACCTGGAAAGAATACCATGCTCCAGCTCTGTTGCTCCGTCCACCATATCCAGCGTTCTGGCAGTTCCCTTCAGATCATGGATCTCTTCTCCGTAGTGCCAGATGCTGTGGTAAGCGCTTAAGTTTCCTTTTACCTGAATGCTTAAGCCCCAGCTGGTAAATTCCTTCTCATTATAAATAAGGTGGATTCTTTTCGTATGAACCTCGATTCCATCCTCTGTACGCACTACACGATAGTCCGCTTTCGGAAAATCCCTGAAAAACACCATCTGCGTGGGGCGGTCCTCAAATACGCCCTCCTCATCATACTCCAGACGGATCAGTCCCTCTGTAAGAAACGTAATCCTGTATTTATCCCCTGTGATCATATTTTCGCTTAATGCCAGAGGATGTGTTTCTACTTTATATATATCCTGCATTTATGTCCCTCCGTTTATTATCTGTATGCCATCAGCCCTTTACAGCAGATGCTGCGATTCCGGCGATAAACTGTTTCTGGAAGAACAGATAGATCAGAAGTACCGGGATGATGGAAATGGCAGTTGCCGCAAACAGTGCACCATAATCTGTGGAATACTGTCCGTTAAACATCTTAAGACCAACGGCAAGAAGCTGTTTGTCTTTGTTTGTAATTACCAGGTATGGCCACAGGAAATCCTCCCATGTCCAAAGGAACTGGAAGATCGCAATACTGAAGATTCCGTTTTTTGACTACGTTTTCCGTTCCTTTTAGTTTAACGATAAATCTATTGTCAATCTATCACGCGCATAGAGATTCGTCAATATAATTTTATTATTTCGTCGATTTTTCTAGTATTTATGTGTTGATTTTTTGTGTTCATTTTATTTAAGTTCAGGCTGTTGTTTTTTTTATTTTCCCGCAATCATATCATTGATTTTTTCACTATGTCGGACTATAATATATATAGTTTATAAACCGTTTTTTCGAACATTTATATTTCGTGTTTAAACCTTG
>ENA-OQAJ01000360-OQAJ01000360.1-human-gut-metagenome-genome-assembly--contig:-NODE-360-length-14163-cov-1.513038_pt1 | contig 14163 bp, 20 predicted proteins | sample MGYA00242736_ERZ504529 | MGnify/ENA primary metagenome ERZ504529 (study PRJEB26092, sample SAMD00036275) | human gut metagenome | host: Homo sapiens | study: EMG produced TPA metagenomics assembly of...
CTGCGCTCCGGCGCCAGCCATATCATCGCCGTGATTGTGAACGATATCCGAAACCAGCACTTTTACCTCCATGATCAGCGAAATCGAGCTTTTTCTGCGCCAGGCCGGATACGATATGATGATTTTGTGTACCCAGCTTGAGGAGCAGGGCAGGCAGATCGGCACCCAGATGGTCCACGTGGCTATTTCCCAGTCAGTAGATGGGATTCTGTATTTCCCTTACAGCGACGATAAACCCGTGGTGGCTTTTCTCGAACAAAGCGGCGTGCCTTTCGTATTGGTGGACCGTTGGATTCCCGGCGTCTCCGCTGATTTAGTCCGGTGCGACGATGTCTCCGGAGGGTATCTGGCCGGCAGGCACCTTTTAGAACTGGGCCACAAAAGGTTCGCTTATATCCGCGGGTCGATGAACAACAGCGCCCAGGTGGACCGGGAAGCGGGCTTTTTAAAAAACTAGAAGGAGGCCGGGATCCCTGACAGCGATATCCGCGTCATCGGCTGCGGCGATATGGATAGCGCTATCAAGAACAACGCCATAATGGAGCTGCTGAATCCGCTGGACTATACCGCCATCCTGGCGTTTAACGATGAAATCGCCTACCGGATTATCAACACCTTCCGTACCGCCCACGTAAAAATTCCAAAGGATATTTCCCTGATGGGCTTCGACCACATCCGGAAATACGTGCCCTATCACGCGCCGCTGACCAGTATTTTCTGCGCTCAGGAATACAATATTGGAGAAATCGCCGTAGATCTGCTGCTGGAGCGGATCACCAACCGATATGCCAAAGCAGGCCAGGGTGCTTCCGGTGAAAATTTATAATGAGGGGACTACCGGCGCCCCAGAAAGCTTCTATAACAGCCGGCAGTTCTTTGTTTTTACAATTGCTGGAGGATTTTGAGTTTATGAAAAATTTTTCTTCTAAATTATCCGCTTCACAACAGGCAGAAAGGCTGCTTCCTCCCCAGCGCAGGGTAAAGGCTGTGCTGGATACGGACGCCTACAATGAGATCGACGACCAATTTGCTATCCTATACGCCATGCTGTCACCGGAAAAAATCGACCTGCAGGCGATTTACGCCGTCTTATTTTATAACGGCCGCTCCTCCTCTCCGGCGGACGGAATGGAAAAAAGCTATCAGGAAATTTTAAAGATCTGCGGCTTGACCGGCCGCGATCCGGAAGGCTTCGTCTTCCGTGGCTGCCGAGCGCCCTTGGAAGGTCCGGAGCTTCCCCAGGAAAGCGAGGCGGTAAACGACCTGATCCGAAAAGCCCGCCAGGCTTCCCCGGATGACCCTCTCTATGTCATCGGGATCGGCGCCTGCACCAATATTGTCAGCGCGATCCTCAAATGCCCCGAGATCATCGAAAATTTGGTGGTGGTCTGGCTGGGCGGCAACACCAGAGACTGGGTCTACCCCAGCGAGTTTAACCTAAGCCAGGACCTGGCCGCCGGCCAGGTTTTGTTCGACTGCGGCGTACCCCTGGTGCAGATTCCCGCCTTCGGGGTTACCAATTTTCTCATCACCACGGTTCCCGAGCTGGAGGCCTGCCTCGCGGGAAAAAATAAAATCTGCGATTACCTGGTGGACAACGTAAAGGCCTATTCCAACGATCACTTCGCCTGGTCCAAGGCAATCTGGGATGTAGGAGCCGTTGCCTATCTGGTGAACAGCGGCTGGACCCCCTCCTCCCTGATTCACGCGCCGGTGGTGGTTTCCGACCACTCCTACGCTTTTGACGAGCGGCGCCATTTTATCCGCAGCGTTCAGCGTATGGACCGGGACGCTATTTTCCGGGACCTTTTCACTAAGCTGGGAAGCTGCCATGAGCGTTTCCCCCAGGCCGACAAAAAAATAAAGCTCCCCCTTAAAAAGGCTTCAAGAGCGCTTGATGGGCAGACGGAATGGAAAGGCCCTCGTTCGGATCGGGTATTCCCCTGCGCTGCTTTCGCCGGCGTCCGTCCGGAATCGAGGCGCGCTCCGCCAAAAGAAAGGATTTGATCCTATGCGTTTGAAAATAAATCAAAAACGGGTTCTCGGCAAACGAGACCCAATGATCTACGGACATTTTATCGAGCATTTCCACCGCCAAATTTACGGCGGGCTTTACGATCCGAAAAGCCCCTTCTCCGATGAAAAGGGGCTTCGGCTGGATGTGCTGGAGGCCATGCGTAAAATCAAAGTGCCTGTTTTGCGATGGCCCGGCGGCTGCTTTGCCTCATCCTACCATTGGAAGGACGCCGTAGGTCCTGAAAGAAAACCGTATTTCGACAAAGCCTGGCGTGTGGAGGAATCCAACGCCTTTGGCACCGACGAATATATGGATTTATGCGAAAAGCTGGGCTGCCAGCCTTATATCTGCACCAACGCGGGAACCGGCACCTCAGAGGAAATGAGCGACTGGGTGGAATACTGCAACCTGGAGCGGGAGGGCCGCTACGCCAAATGGCGCAGCGAAAACGGCCATCCCAGGCCCTACGGCGTAAAGTACTGGAGCATCGGCAATGAAAACTACGGCGACTGGGAGATCGGCGCAAAATCCGCTCAGCAGTGGGGAAGGCTGGTGAAGGAATCGGCTAAAATGATCAAGCACATCGATCCCACCACCGAATTAACCGCCGCGGCTCTCACCGACCTGGATTGGAACATCAGCCTTCTGAAAAACTGCTCCGATTTTCTGGACTGGATTTCCATTCATGAATACTGGGATCCGCTGCAGGAGAAAACCAGTGCGCCACCTATGAGGAGCTATGGCCTACACCAATCACGTGGATGATTCCATCGAAAACATCCAAGGTCTGCTCACCGCTATGAATCTAAAGGGAAAAATCAAAATAGCGTTTGACGAGTGGAATCTGCGGAGCTGGTATCACCCCAACGTATTCCACCAGCTATGGGAGTAACCAAGGAGGAATATCTTACTCCCCGGGATGAAAACGACCAAAACGCTACCTACACCATGGCTGACGCAGTATTCAGCGCCTGTTTCTTAAACGCCTGCAACCGCCACTGCGACGTAGTGAAAATGGCAAACTTCGCCCCCACGGTAAACACAAGAGGCTGTATTTTTACCTATGACGAGGGAATCGTTCTGCGGTCCACCTATCACGTGTTCGACCTCTACGTAAACCTGCTGGGCGATACCGTAGTGGACTGCTGGTGTGAGGATGCTCCAAAAATGACAGTAAAAAGCAAGGCCGGCGCACTGGAGGAAATCCAGATCATCGACGCCCTGGCCACCATGAAGAAGGACTCCGCCATATTGTCCCTGGTGAACAAGGATCCCGGCAGCGGCCGCGCACTGGATGTTGATTTTGGCGCCGCTCCCAGGGAATACCGGCTTCACACTCTTACCGGAAAAGCAGCGGATTCTTATAATGATATCGGGAAAAACGAAATTTTCCCTGTGGCCTCTCAATGGCTGCCCTTTGATGGCAGCTCTCTGACCCTGCCGCCACACTCTGTAACCATTGCGGAGTATCGGTTCTAAATGGCAGACAGTCCGTCACGGCTGGCGGACTGCCCGCTCCCTTCCGGGCACATGCTTCCAAAACGGCGTCTAACAGCGCCGGGGTTCGTGCGTCAGGGGGCAAGCGAAGGCCATACGCCGGGGGCGGGTATTGACGAGCCAGGAGCGCTGCAGGCGAAAGTGTTTGCCGGCGGCCCCGTCTTACCCTTTTGCAGGGGGAAAAAGTATCACAAATAACTGTCCGCGCCGCCCGCACTGCCGCCGAAGCAGCTCTATCGCTATCGATTTTCACTTTGCGGGAACCGCTATTGCCATTTGCTTCCCTCTCAGCTGGAAGCAAAAACACCTATCTTCTGTGGGCTCCAGGGAAGATAGGTGTTTTTCTGTGTAAAAGGGACTGCCCGCCTTTTTTTTCTGAGGCCCCAGGCTATGAGGCTGCGGCGGAACAAGCGCTGAACGGCTTGCGGCTTTGCTTATTCTTTTCCACGGCTTCGCCTGCCCCGGCTGGCTCCACCGAAACCGGTTTTTCCCTGCTTTCGCTCTCCGTGCCAGCAGCCAAATACCAATGGGAAGGAGGATCAGGCTGATCCATTGGGAGGTAGAGAAAACCCAAAGAATGCCCCGCTCGTAATCGTACCTTAAAAACTCTAACACAAACCGGATCACCGCGTAGGCGATGACATAAGCGCCCAGAATCCTGCCCTGAGGCCTGGGCTTTCTGGCGAACCAGAGCAGGAAGAAAAACAGCAGGAAATTCAAGCCGGCCTCCACCAGCTGCACCGGGAACAGCGGTATCCCGTTGGGCGCTACCGGTGAATTGGTAAAAGCGATGCCGATGGGTGGGTCAAAGGGGATCCCGTAGCAGCATCCGCCGCAGAAGCATCCGATCCGGCCGAAAGCATGAACCAGCGGAACCGAGGGGATCAGCAGCTCTACCGACTGCCAGAAATCCATTTTAAAGTGATGGGTATACCACCACATGGCCAGCACCGCGCCGATCAGGCCGCCGTAAAACACAAAGCCATTGGTGAACAGCAAATTGATCGCCTCCAGGCTGGTAAAAATCTCCTGGAAATGCTCGATCAGATCCGGCAGAATGGTAATAAGATATAAAATTTTTGGCGCCTACTCCCACGCCGATCAGGGCGAAAAAAGGAAAGGAATAAGGTATCCTCCACCGGAAAATTCCTGCGCTTTGCCCGGATCAGCGCCACGCCGATGCCGGCCACCGCCCCTATCAGGATGCAGAGGCCGTAGGTGCCAATATTCAGCGAACCCACATGAATAAACGGAAACATAGCTGTTTTCACCTAGCTTTCAAAATAAATCGGGCGACCAAAGGTCAAGAGGGAATCGGGACAAAGAAAAAGCGAAGAAGAAATCTTCCTCGCTTTTCCATATGTTCTTCAACGATGCTGCTAACTGCTGTGGAAATTAAGCAAGATAGCTCAAGGAACCGGCGCTGCCCAAAGCACAGGCGGTGCAGGCAAAGCAAGCGATGAAAGTGATGACGCACAGGCCCAGAGCCACAGCGGAAAGAACGATGCCGGCGGTGGCCATGCCACAGGGCTGCTTCTTCTTCGCCATAACGCCTAAGACCAAGCCTACGATACCAGTGATGATGCCGATAAAAAGCAAAGTAACCGAAGAAAAATACATACTGCGGAAACAATGCCCAGTACCAGCGAGGCAACAGCCATACCGTTAGTTTGTTTTTGTTCCATAAAAATATTCCCTCCTAAATTCTACAGTTTAATGGACAGCCGGTTTTATGGGAATAGCAATCAAAAAAGGCCATTATCATGCGGGTTAAGGCATGATAATAGCCTGAAATGGTATGTCTATTAAAGTGTAACAAAAAGTTCATAATTTATTATAAAGAACTGACATGAAAAAAGCAACTACTTTTTTCACAAATTTGGATTTTTATAAAATTTCGTGATTATGCACGTCCCATGCGGTATTTTACTGGAGAAATCCCATAAATGCGCTTAAATACCTGGCTGAAATACAGAGGATTTTCATAGCCTACCGCCTTGCTCACCTCAGAAACCGGCAGTTCCGTTTCGGACAGCAGCTCGCAGGCTTTTTCCATCCGTTTCGAGGTCAGATACTTGATGGGAGAAACCCCCGTCTGCTCCTTGAACAAATGGGAAAGGTAATGCTTGCTGATATAAACCGTTTCCGAAAGGGAATCCAGCGTGATGGGAGACGTAAAATTCTGATCCAGATATTCCTTGATTTTCTGACACTCCTGGCTGAGGGCCGCCTCGTCCTCCGGATTGATTCGGATCAGGCGCATCACCAAAACCAGCAGCGCCGACACCAGCCCCTGGGAAATCTCCTGATAAAAATTCGATCTGGCTGGAGGTCTCCTGCAAAAGCTCCCGTAAATAAAATATCCATTTTATACCGGTATTCCCCACAGGAAAGCACCCGGTACTTTTCCTGGGAAAGGCACCCGGCGGGCAGGCCAGGCACGGCGAAATCACGGATCGCCAAAAAAATCAGGCGCAGAGGCGCTTTCGCGTCTGACCTCTCCTCATGGAGGGTGCCCGGATTCACCACCACCAGGTCTCCCGGCGCCAAACGGAATTTCTTCCCCTCTAAAATCGCTTCTCCCGCACCGCCGGCCACGTATAAAATTTCACAAAAATCATGGCTGTGCTGTATATTAAACCAATTAGGGGCGTCCTCCAGCAGCCCGGTATAAATCAGCTCCGGCTGGACCAAGCTCTCCCTCTCAGGCCGTTTCACGTAAAAATGCTCATGAGCCATTCCAGCCAACTCCCCTGTATCAAGAATAAAAATCAGCCGATTCCATGCCGTCCGGCAATAAACCGCCGAAATGCCGGAAGGCCTTCCCGGACCGGAGCGGCTCCGGCCTTTCGGCGGAGAGCTCTGGCGAGCCGCTTTTCCGCAAGAGCGTCACTCCGGAGCGCCAGGCTTCTTTACAAGCCGTTTGGGGGCGGGCGCTTTCTAAGCCGCTTTCCCGTTTCCCCCCGCGACAGCTTATTCCACAATCGCCGTGGCGCCCGCCTTCCGGTCAGGCGCTTTGGCCCCGCCCAAGGCGGTGCCAATGGCGCAGCAGGCGTATACGTCGTGATCCTCCGGCACCCCGAACGCTGTCAGCAGCTTTCGCACACCGGCATCGCCGCAGGTGTCCTTCAGCTGGTTGATCCACACGGTGCCCAGCCCCATGGAATGGGCCGCCAGCATCATATTTTCCATAGCGCAGGCGCAGTCCGCCATGCCGTTCGCGTAACCCCTAGTATTGCTGGCAATAATAAAGGCGGGCGCGTGGTAAAAGGAATAATCCTCCGACTGGGGCGCTCCCAGCGCTTTTTATCGCGGCGCCGCAGCTTCTGCACCTTTTCCGGATCAATAATTCCGGTGAGCCTCCAGGTCTGGCGGTTCATAGCGCTGGGCGCCCAGGCGCCCCGCGTTAAGTATTTCCGCCATCGCCTCTTTGGAAACCGCCTTGTTCTCATACCGGCGGATGCTTCTTCTTTCCAGCATATTTAAAATAATATCGTTCATACTGACAGCCCCTTTCTCACTTTTCTATTTTTGCAGTATTATTATACCATTCTTTTTTTAATATTGGTATCTAAATTTTGCCAACTATTTTTTTGCTTGACTGGATTTTTCCGGGCACACTAATGCAGGAGGGAAAACCTTCTGTAAAAAAGCATTCAAATTTTGGAGGAAACAATCATGAATAAGAATACCATCGGGCTCATGAAGGGAATCGGCACCGGCCTGGCAGCCGGCATGATGGTGGGCTATGTCGGCTCCCAGCTGATGAGCAATCAAAGCAGGTCAAGAAGAAGGCCAGCAAGGCCGCCCACGCGGTGGGTAATCTGATCGACGACGTCCAGTATATTTTTAAAGGATAGCCCGCCGGAAAGCAGCCGCCGGGCCCGGTACTGCGCCGGGTCCAGCGGTTCTTTTTCTTTCCTGCTCTCTTTTTGGTTCTCTTTGAAAGGCTCGGCTCCCCGGCCGAGGGAGAAAAGTCTTTGCTTTCAGCCTGGGCCGAGACGGAAAAGCGCGTTCTGCGGAACGCCGCGCCACGCGCGAAGCGCCGTTTGCGCGCCTCGGAGGACAGCCCATGCAGAAGGCGGAAGCTCCAGCGCCTGTAAAATGCCTGACGGTATCCTTCCCTGCCGGAGCATGGTCCCGTTTCTTACGCTGATGTAAGAGAAAGTTCATACCAAATGCATTGAAAAGGCAGGAATTTAATGGTAAGATAACAAAGTAACCGCTTACATAATCTTTGGATTTTATCCTATTCCGAAAGGGAGAAGCGCCCTATGAAGCTGAAACAATGCCTGTGCGTCTTTCTCAGCCTGCTGTTCGCCGTTTCCTTGGCGGGCTGCAGGGAAAAGACCGATCCTATCTACGAGCAGACCATTCAATATAATTTAGAGAGCGAGCCAAGCTCTCTGGATCCGCAGATCGCCGACGACCAGTCGGCCCAATCGTAATCATGAGCCTGTTTGAGGGCCTGACCCGCATCGGCCCTGACGGGGAAGCCCAGCCAGGGGTCGCGGAGCGGTGGGAGCATAACGGAGACTACACCGCCTTTACCTTTTATCTTCGCGAGGACGCCTGCTGGACCGATGAGGATGAAACCCCGGTGACAGCCGCTGACTTTGTATTTGCCTTCCGCCGGGCGCTGAACCCCGGTACCGGCTCCGACCTGGGCAGGACTCTTACCTGCATTGCCAACGGACAGCAGGTGCTGGACGGGCAGGCGGATCCCTCCGAGCTTGGAGTGACGGCGTTGGATTCCAAAACCCTAAAAATAGACTTAGCCTATTCCTATGAGGATTTTCCAAAGCTGATGGCTTCTTCCGCCGCCATGCCCTGTAACGAAAAATTTTTCACCGAATCTCAAGGACAGTATGGGCTGGAAGCCGGCACTACCCTGGGCAACGGCCCTTATACCTTCTCCACCTCCTACAGCTGGACCCATGGGGAATCCATTTCCCTATCCCGGAACAGCCTGTACGCCGGGGAGCAAAAGCCCGTTCCCGCCGGCATAAGCTTCACCATCGGCGCCGAAATCATGAACAGCGCCAACGCTATCGCAAACGGCACCGTGGACGCCGCGCCTATCACCGGGGAACAGCTGGAGGCCGCCCATGCCGCCGATATGAACCTGACCTCCTTTGAGGATACCGCCTTGGGAGTATGCTTCAATATGCAGGACAGCGTCTTTCAAAAACGCCAACATACGCTCCGCGTTTTTGAAGACCTTAAACCGGGAGCAGGTTCTCTCCTCCCTGCCGGAAAATTACAGCCAGGCCCAGAGCGTGATTCCTCCCCAGACCACCCTGTCGGGAGAGAATTACCGGACTCTGGCCGGCGAATGCTCCCTGCCCGCCTACGAGCAGGGTCAGGGAAAAGCCTATCTGGAGGCAGGCTTAAACGAGCTTCAGCTGGACTCTCTGCCGAAGGTGACCATTCTCTGCCTGGACAGCCCCGGCGCCAAGGCCATCGTCAATAATCTGCTGGAAAACTGGAACAGCGCCCTAGGCTATTATCTGAACCTGAACGCGGTATCGGAGAATGAGCTGCAAAGCGCCTTGCGAAACGGCAATTACCAGCTGGCCCTCTGCCCCCTGCGGGCGGACAACGACGGGCCCTGGGAGCTTTTAAATCTTTTTTCCTCGGAGAACCCTTATAATCCCGCTGGTTACCAAAACCAGGATTACAATAACCTTTTAAGCCAAATCAAAGCTTCACCCGGTGAGGACGGCGCGCTTTGTGCCTGCAGGCGGAAACCACCTGATCCAGAATCTGGTGTTTTATCCCCTGGTTTATGAAAAGCGGTATTTTGCCTCCGCCCAAAACGTGACCGGGATCATTTTCCATCCCTATAACGGTGGAATCGACTTCATTGGTGCTGAGAAAACCGAGGCGGAAGCATGATCCGCCCCGCGCCGGGATCCTATCGGCCTGTATCTGCACATCCCCTTTTGCGACGGCAAATGTCCCTACTGCGATTTTTATTCCCTGCCTGCCGGTAGCCGGACGATGGACGATTACTGCGGCCGTTTGATTTCAGAGCTTTTTCTCTGGGGTGAAAAAATGCCCCCGCTTTGTGGACACTCTGTATTTCGGCGGCGGCACGCCCAGCCTTTTGGGCGCGGACCGCTTGTCCCGGCTGATTACAGCCGCTCAAAAGGCGTTTTCCTTTCGTTCCAGGAGCTGAAATCACCGTGGAAATGAACCCTTGCTCCGCCGGCGGCTTCGATTTTCCGGCTTTGCGGCTGGCGGGCGCCAACCGAATCTCCATCGGGCTTCAGTCCGCCCTTGACGCAGAGCTTCAATTCTTAGGCCGGAGGCACACGGCGCGGCAGGCCTGGGATACGCCGCGGCCGCTCAACGGGCCGGCTTCCGCAGCGTATCGCTGGACCTGATGCTGGGCCTGGAGGGCCAGACCACCGATTCCGTAAGGAAATCGGTGGCTTTTTGCCGTGACGCGGGCGTGACCCACGTCAGCGCCTATCTTTTGAAAATTGAGCCGGCACCCGGTTTTTCAGCAAAGAGAGGCTTTTCACCTGCCCGGCGACGACCAGCCTCCGACTTGTACCTGGCCGCCTGCCAGGCGCTGGAGGAGGCCGGGCTTTTCCAATATGAAATTTCCAATTTCAGCGTTCCGGGCAAGGAAAGCCGCCATAATCTGAAATACTGGAACGGGGACGAATATCTGGGCATCGGCCCCTCCGCTCACTCCTTTTTCGGCGGCAGGCGGTTTTATACCCCGAAAAGCCTTTCCGCCTTTTTTTCAAGCCCCCCAGTATCTTCCGGAGGACCCGGATGAGTCGGCTATCCCGCCGGGGAGGCCCGGAGGAGTACACTATGCTCCGGCTCAGGCTGTCGGAGGGGCTGACCGAAGCCGGCTATCAGCAGAGATTTCAAACCCCTATTCCGGAGAAATACCGGAAAAACGCTCTCCGGTTCCAGGCCCCCGGCCTGACGCTCGTGGACAGCCAGGGGATCCGGCTCACCCGCCGGGGCTTTTTGGTTTCCAACCAGCTGATCGGCGAGATCGTGTGTGACCCGGGCCGGAAAAGAAGCTTTCCTGCCGCGGGCTGGTTCCGGAGCCGTGCGGAAGCCAAAGCTAAACGAAACCGGAGCCGTGCGGAAGCAGGGCTGGACGAAAGCCAAGCCCGGGAGGAAAAGGCGTAAGCTTGCGATTCACAATTTTACCTGAGAACAGGAGAGACATGATACTATGGCACAGCTGAACATTGTAATGGTAGAGCCGGAAATCCCCCAAAACACCGGAAATGTAGCCCGTACCTGCGCCGCCACCGGCGCCAGGCTTCATTTGGTCGGCCCCATGGGCTTTACCATCGACGATAAAAAGCTCAAACGGGCAGGCCTGGATTACTGGCATTTGCTGGATATTACCTATTATGAGAATTTAGAGGAATTTTTTGAGAAAAATAAAGGCGGAAATTTCTACTATTTTTCCACCAAAGCACCTCACCGGCACACGGATCTTGCCTATCCGGACAACTGCTACCTGCTGTTCGGGAAGGAAACCGCCGGCCTGCCGGAAAAGCTGCTGTTCGACAATCCGGACACCACGGTGCGGATTCCCATGATTGACGAGGCCAGGAGCTTAAACCTTTCCAACTCGGTCGCTGTCGGCGTTTACGAGGTGCTGCGCCAGTGGGGTTACCCCGAGCTCAGTGCAGCGGACAGCTCCGGACCTACCGCTGGCCCGGCAAATAATCTTTTCTCTTTTCCGCCTGCCGTCCCTTTGGAAGCCATCTTGGCGGCGCCGGTGCGCCGTATTTGCGCCGGGCAAAAGACTTTCCGCTCCTGGCGCGCGGCGATTTCCGCATCCGGCCGCCGGCCCCTAAAGGGCCTGTCCTCCTGTTTTTCTCAAGGGGCTTCAAAACCGGCCTTCAGCCTCTGTTTTGTAAATACCCATAAGTAAAGACAGAACCCACAAAAAAAAGCGGAGGCTTTTCCGTTTATTTCGGAGGAAGGGCAGGAAGGGGCATGATTCCTTGTTTTCTCAATGAAAAAGGCTTGAAAAAATTACAAAGGTAGAGTACAATAAGGTAGGATTTGTCAATTAGTTATCAATATGTTGAAAGGGTGTTTTCACATGGATTATTCAAAGAAAAAAACAGTGGAAGATATCGACGTAGCCGGGAAAAAAGTTCTGGTCCGCTGCGATTTCAACGTTCCGCTGGATGAAAACGGCAATATCACCGATACCAAGCGTATCGACGAGGCTATGAAGACCATCAATTACCTGGTAAGCCATAACGCCAAGGTCATTCTGTGCTCTCACCTGGGCCGTCCTAAGGGCGAAGTCAATATGAAATATTCCTTAAAGCCCGTAGCCGCTTATCTTTCCAAGAAGCTGGGCTTTGACGTAAAAATGGCCTCTGACGTAGTGGGAGATTCCGCCAAGGCGATCGCTGCCGATTTAAAGGACGGCGAGGTCGAGCTGCTGGAAAACGTCCGCTTTGAAAAGGGCGAAACCAAAAATGATCCCGAGCTGGCCAAGGCTATGGCCTCTCTGGCTGAGATCTATGTCAACGACGCCTTCGGCACCGCTCACAGAGCCCATGCCTCTACCGCCGGCGTGGCCGATTACCTGCCCGCTGTCTGCGGCTACCTGATCCAGAAGGAAATTTCCGTCATGGGCACCGCCCTGTCTAATCCGAAGCGCCCCTTCGTCGCTATCCTGGGCGGCGCCAAGGTTTCCGACAAGATCGGCGTTATCAACAACCTGCTGGAAAAGGTCGATACCCTGATCATCGGCGGCGGCATGGCCTACACCTTTATGAACGCTCTGGGCTATTCCATCGGCACCTCCATCTGCGAGGCGGACAAGGTTGAACTGGCCAAGGACATGATGGCCAAGGCAAAGGACAAGGGCGTGAAGTTCCTGATCCCCGTGGACAACAGAGTGGGCGACAAATACGCTCCTGACTGCAATCATAAGCTGGTAAACTCTGACAACATTCCCGACGGCTGGATGGGTCTGGATATCGGACCTAAGACCGAGGCCCTGTTCGCCGACGCCATCAAGGCGCCGGAACCGTTGTCTGGAACGGACCGATGGGCGTATCCGAGTGGGATAATTTCGCCAGCGGCACCATCGCTGTGGCGAAGGCGGTCGCCGAAAGCGGCGCCATCTCCATTATCGGCGGCGGCGACTCCGCGGCTGCTGTGGAAAAGCTGGGCTTTGCCGACAAGATGACTCATATCTCCACCGGCGGCGGCGCTCTCTGGAATTCCTGGAGGGCCTGGTGCTGCCGGGCATCGCCTGCCTGAACGACAAGGACTAAGCGCAGGCTTTCTCCCTTTTACCGCAGACGCGGAAAAACGGGCCTATTTACCCCGCCCCTGTTTCCCCGGCGCGCTAAGCGCCCGTCTGCCTGAGCTACGACGTCTGAAAAGCGGCGCGGGGTTACCTCCCGCGCCGCTTTTTTCACTGATGGATCAAACGGCCCCGCGCCGCGCGCCGGCGGGCAAAGAAAGGATTGTTTACTATGAACAAGCAACTGAGAAAAGCTGTTATCGCCGGAAACTGGAAAATGAACAAGACTCCCTCTGAGGCCAAGGCTCTGCTGGAGGAAATCAAGCCTCTGGTTAAGGACGCCGGCTGCGACGTAGTGGTCTGCGTTCCCTATGTGGATCTGTGCACCGCATTGGAGGCCACCAAGGGCACCAACATCGGCGTGGGTGCGGAAAACTGCCATTGGGCCGAGTCCGGCGCTTTCACCGGCGAAATTTCCGCCGTGATGCTCAAGGAAATGGGCGTACAGTACGTCATCACCGGCCACAGCGAGCGCAGAACCTATTTCGGCGATACCGACGTCACCGTACAAAAGAGGACCAGAGCCGCTTTGGATGCCGGCCTCACCGTTATCGTGTGCGTAGGCGAATACCTGGAGCAGCGTGAGCAGGGCGTCACCGCCGAGCTGGTCGCTATGCAGACTAAGATCGCCCTGGGCGGCGTTTCCAAGGAAGAGCTGAAGAGAATTATCATCGCCTACGAGCCTGTCTGGGCCATCGGCACCGGCAAGACCGCTACCGCTGAGCAGGCCAACGAGGTCTGCGCCCAGATCCGCAAGGTGATCGCCGGCCTGTACGACCAGGAAGCCGCCGACGGCATTACCATTCAGTACGGCGCTCCATGAACGCCAAGAACGCCGACGAGCTGGTAGCCCAGCCTGACGTGGACGGCGGCCTCATCGGCGGCGCCGCTTTGAAGGCTCCCGATTTCGCCGCGATTGTAAAGCGGCTTCTAAATAAGTCTGAAACGGAATTGGCGGCGGACGTTCCTTTGGTATAAAAGGGACCTCCGCCGTACATGTTAACAGGGTTAAGGCGCTCACGAAACATTTTCGCTCTTTTGGGCGCCTGGCCCAAGCCTGGCCCGCACGCGCCCGAACGCTTACGCCGGCCAAAAGCATTTGGCCTCTTGGGCTGGAGGGCTTCTGTCCAAAGCGCCGGGCAAACGGGGAATCCCCACGAAAAGGAGACACTGACCAATGAAAAAACCTTTAATGCTTATGATTATGGACGGCTTCGGCTTTGCTCCCGCTGAAGGCAACGCCATTAAAGCCGCCAATACTCCGAATCTGGATAAGCTTTTCTCTGAAAATCCTCTGACCCAGATCGGCGCTTCCGGCATGGACGTG
>ENA-OQAJ01000361-OQAJ01000361.1-human-gut-metagenome-genome-assembly--contig:-NODE-361-length-14161-cov-5.687901_pt1 | contig 14161 bp, 19 predicted proteins | sample MGYA00242736_ERZ504529 | MGnify/ENA primary metagenome ERZ504529 (study PRJEB26092, sample SAMD00036275) | human gut metagenome | host: Homo sapiens | study: EMG produced TPA metagenomics assembly of...
CTTTCTTTCCCGCTCTGTGCCTTATTCATTCTCATGGTAATGGGGTCATGTACAACACTGCCAACAAACCCCCGCGCAAGTTCCAGCGATTTTGCATTGCCATAGACAAACATCTTGCAAATAGCGTCGATTTCAAACAGTTTTGCATAAATCTCCGGGCAGCGCTCGTATAGGATGTCTCGTTCGGATTCGGTCAAATAGGTAAGCATTTTTTTATCCTTTCTGTTATGCTTCAATCGGCTGCACTTGCTTGCGCCGAAAAAACTTGCCGTGTACGTCTTGCCATCGCCGTGACTTGCCCAGATTAGGACGGCGCGGAAAAGCGCCTTGCTGCCGTGAATGACTTCATAGCCTGCCACTTTCCACTCTGCCCACGTTTTTGCAATCCTCTGCAATCCCGGCGGCTGCTTTGGCTGCTGCAATCGCTGCCGCGTTCTGTGGGCGGGCTTTGGCGCTCTGCCAAGCTCTGTGCAGGGCTTCGGCAAATGCCAGCCCGCCCTTGCGGAAAATCGCCCACGCACGGCTCATAATGGCGGATAAATCATACTTCATAGCTTGCTCCTTTACTTTGTGGGGCAAACCGTGCTATAATAGGCTTGCCCTATTTGTGGGGTTGCGTCTCGCGGTGCTTTGGTCGGCCTTTGCGGGACGCTTTCTTTTTTGTCTTGGGGCTTCGGGTGCGCGGGGGCTCGGTGCTGTCTGCACGCTCTGTGGCGGTTCTGCAATCCTGTCCGCGTCTTGTCTGGTATTTCTGGTGGGCTTTCGCTTGACGACTACCTTGACCTTTTCCCTTTCGACATCTTTATTATATACCATTGCGCAAGTACATTCAATATGCAAATTGCACAAAGGTATACACTTGCATAAGTACAAATTGTACACTTGCGCAAGTACAGATTGCGTGCTATAATATGTAAGAGGAGGTGTAACCATTGGGAACAGCAAGAACAAAGGCGAATAACAAATGGAATGCTAAAGCCTATGACCGTGTAAACCTCGTGTTGAAAAAAGATACCAGCCCGACAAAGGATGAAGTTCAAGCCGCTGCCGATGCAGAGGGAGTTAGCCTGAATGCGTATATTGTGGCGGCAATCAGCCAACAGTTAAATAAAGAGAAACCGTAAAGGGGGCGCTATTATGAGCGAGAGAGAGCAGGCAAAGCAGATTATTGATACCTTGCCGGATTACAAGATGCAGGCTATTTTGATGTTCCTGCGCGGCGTAGAGTTTGACGATGAACTAGAAGATGATCGTTTCTGTGAAAAGCTGGTTGACGATTATCTAAACGATGATTTGCCCGACAAGCACGAAAGCATCAGCCTGGAAGAGTTCGCGGCGCAGGAAGGTATTGCGTTATGAAATACCAAATCAAGATTGAAAAGGATGTCAATTATCTTTTCACGCTTTAGTTGTGGGTGTGCCGTTCCCGTGTAATACTCATACGCCAGGAAGTACTCCCGGAACACCTCTAAAGCCTCATCGTAAGAGAACAGATCACAATCGTTGCCATCATTTTGTTTGCGTCTGCCGTACCTTGCTACGGGATAAGCCCGTTTAAACCGTTTTGTGAATTGCTCAAAGTCGAATTGCATTTGCTTTTCCTCGTGTGTTAACAGCAATCGCGGTGCGCTTTAGCGCGCCCTTGATTCCGCCTATGACGGGACGTTCATTGCAAAATGAACCCTTTACAGCGGCACTTTGCCGCCCTTGATACCCGCATTTTGCGGGATTCTTCTTCTGTTTCTGATTCTGTTTCTGATTCTGTTTCTGATTCTGTGCCGTATGATACCGTATGGAACCATACGGTTTTTAATCGGTCTTTGGAGGTCGGCCACCGTTCTTGCCGCTATTGACGCGCTTGTTGTATTTTTCCCATGCTTCCTCCATATCGGGGAAAAATGCCGAAAATGCAATTTGTTCCAGTGCTGAAAGATTGGTAGGATATTCACCCGTCTCTAAGTAGTCCCAGCAGGCCAGCAGCACATTGACTGCCGTTTTAGGTTCGAGTTGCTTTACAAGCTGTCGGCGTTCGATTTTCATCTTAAACCATGTCGGATGCTTCTCTTTAACGTCTGACATGTTACTTTCCTTCCGTTATATCAATTTTCAGCTGTCCCGCCGGGATACCCAAAGCTCGGCGAACGGGCGCAATAGCTGCTAAACCGTGCTTGCAGCGTGCGGCCTGTACATTGTAAAAGCTCAGCATTTCCGCTTTAGCCTGTTCCTCGTCGAGTGACGGCAGAAAGTATCCACCGCGCCCGCCTGGACGGTACAAGATGAGTTCGCCCGCGTCGCGTTCACGCAGAATCAAACTGCGCAGCTTGCGCGGGGATACCTGCAACATGGCGGCCAGCGTGTCGGCAGGGATGGCGTTTTCTGCGCCGTGCCCCAAAAATCCAAAACGTTCATTGCATCAACCTCCAAATTTTGATATACTGGAGGCGGGAAAAGCTATGCGCTGCATTGTTCCCGCCTTTGCCGCTTTCGGTGTTCCAGCACCGGGGCGGCTTTTTTGTTGTCATAACTCCACCCGGCGGATACCGGGCTGCTGTGGCTCTGTGTCTCCCTGCATCCAAGCTGCAAGGCTCGACAGGTTCACAAGTATCTTGCGCCCGCACTGGACACTGCGCACCTGCCCGGTCTTGCAGAGCTGCCGAATGCGGTATGTGGGAATCCCGGATTCTTCGTGTGCTTGTGAGATTGTTGCCATGCGTGGAAATTCTACTGACATAAGCGCCTCCAAATGATCACTTTGTTTATTTTATTTTCGTTTTTATATTGCAAGCACAAGCGGTTTGTGCTAAACTAATCGTATCATAAAACAATAATAAAAACAACTATAAAAGCGAAATGCAAAGTTTATTTGCGTATAACGTTGTAAATCTTTCCAAAATCTACACACAGCAGTCTTTTTATGAAAAAGAGTATTGCGTGTATTGTTTTTAGCATCTCGATACATATTGCAAAATAAGTGTAAACTTTATTTTCGGAGGAAACATAATGCCAAGAAGAAAGAAAACGTTTTGATTACAATGATACGTTTCCAAAACGACTACGCCAGTTAATAAGTGAAAATCTGAATATCACGCAAGACAGACTTGCCGAAATTGTCGGCGTTACTAGACAAACTGTAGGAAATTGGTGCAGCGGAGAAAGCTCTCCGGATGCTGTGTCGTTAAAGAAAATAGCTGATTGTTTTGACATTTCTATTGATTGGTTACTAATCGAAAATGCTCCCCGTAATGTTGATGTGAATCTATCTGCTGTATGCAAATTTACAGGCCTAAGCCCCGAATCCGTAAATACACTTCATAACAAGACAGAAAAAAGCTATAAAGAATTCGCGTCTCTGTTTTTTGAATCATTGGATGCAGATATTGTGTTTTCTAATTTGGAATATGCTGATACATCTATTTCTAAAGCCCTAGCGGATGCTGAAAGAGGCGTGGATAGTTCGGAGCATTATAAAAATTTTAGAATGGCAAGGTTTGAAGCTAAAGATGCTTTCAATGCGTTTGTGGACAATGTTTTCCGCATTCGTGAATGCGAATACGATGATATTGAAGATACAAGCATATTGGATTCTGTATTGAAAAGGAGCGGAGACAGTGGCAAACATAACAAAACGGATAAATAAAGACGGCTCCGCATCCTACCGCGTCAAGGTCTCCGCCGGGGTGGGCGCTGATGGGCGGTATATCTACCGCTCGGCCACATTCACACCGCCGCCAAAACTAAGTGCACGGAAAGAAGCAAAAGCCGTACAGGAGTTTGCCGATGACTTTGAGCGGCGCGTTCAAGAGGGATTGTTTGTTGCCAATGATTTGACGGTTGACGGCCTTGCTGAACACTGGATGAAAACTTACTGTGAAAAGCAGTTAAAGCCACACACTGTATCCGACTATCAAAAGATGCTGCCGCGTGTCTCTGCTGCCATCGGGCATATTAAGTTGGCAAACCTTCGGCCCGGCCATATTCAGGAATTTTATAACCAGCTGGCGCAGCCGGAATCCGCGAAGATGGAAAATATAAGGCACGGTCTGCATTTATTACGGCTTTCCCAAAAGGCACACGGCTGGCCCTGCTACATGCCGCTAATGTATCACAGCGCACACTTACGGAAGCAATGTGCGGGCGTAATGTCTCTAAGCGTTCAGCCGAAAAGATAGCCACTGCCGCCGGGTGGGCTTTTACAAAGGCCTTTACCTGTACCAGCGCAGAGACTTTGAGTACCAGGAGCCAGCGGCATTATCATTTAATGCTGTCGTCCATGTTTGGCACCGCTGTTAAATGGCAGTTGATGGACAGCAACCCATGCGAACGAGTCACGCCGCCAAAGCTGGACGAAACCGATGTTGAATTTTTGGATGAAGGTCAGATTGCCTCTTTGCTGGAAGCCTTACCAGACGCGCCAACACAGCTTTCTGTGATTGTGCAGCTTGCTTTGTTCACAGGAGCCCGGCGGGGCGAAATCTGCGGCTTGCGTTGGGCAGACATCGACCTTGACGCGGGTGTCATGGCTATCAATCGAAATTTATCGTTCATTGCGCATAAAGGCCCCGTGTTTGATTTGCCGAAAACAAAAAAGAGCCGCCGCTGCATAAAGCTAAGCGACGACTGTGTAGTGTTATTGAAAGATTATAAGCAATGGCAGATACGGGAGCGTCTGAAAGTCGGTACATACTGGTTGCGGGAAATCACCATAGAGGGCGGCAAGCGCGTCAAGAATGATTTGCTGTTTACCAAACCCGACGGCAAGCCGTTTGACCCCGACAAGGTTTCTTCGTGGTTCCCGGTGTTTTTGCGGGAGCATGGTCTGCCACCCTGCCGCTTCCATAGTCTGCGCCACTCCAATGCAGCGCTGTTGATTGCGGCCCATGTTCCTGCAACGACGGTTGCGGGACGATTGGGTCATGCGCAGGTTTCTACGACCACAAACATCTATGCCGCTATGATTCGTTCGTCTGATGCGGCGGCAGCGGATGCGCTGGGCAACGTTTTGAAAGGATTCGCCAGCGGCAAAATATAGGGTGAAAAAGCTGTTTTGAAAAGATTTATGCCCAAATTATGACCATTCGCGTCAAAACCAACTTGAATATAGGCAAAAAGAAAGCCCCGACGCATCGTGTTTTCAACGATGTATCGGGGGCTTTTCACTTGGAGCTGGTGGCCGGACTTGAACCGGCGACCTGCTGATTACGAATCAGCTGCTCTACCAACTGAGCCACACCAGCACAACAATAATAGTATACTGGATTTTTGGCACAAGTCAAGGGGAAACGGGGCAAAAGTTGAAAAAATATTCTGGGTGGGATACTTTTGTTCATGACGACCAAAAAGGTTACAATCATCCCCTGCGTGGATTTTAACATGCAGGAGGTTAAAATTTTTGTGCAACATTCATAGTTTATTTTCGACAAAACTGTGCTATAATTCAAATTGAAAGATTATGGCTATCTGTAATCTTTTACCACAAAAACCGCAAAAACAGGCGTAAAAGCGTGCGGGCTGGCCCGGCGGCTGACGCCTGGCTGCACAGGAGGTACCATATTGGCCGAAAAATCAGTCGAATTAGACAGCATCGAACTGGCCGCCGCCATTTTTGGCAACTGTGACCAGAACGTAAAACTGCTGGAAATGAGTTCCACGTCACGGCGGTCTGCCGCGGCTCCCTGTTAAAGTTTACCGGTGAGCCAAAAGACGTGGAAGCTGCTGTGCATGCAGTGGACGGCATGGTGACCCTGATGCAGAACCACACCCCGCTGGAGGAACAGACGGTGCGCTACTGCATCAGCCTGGCCCGCGGCGGCGAGGAAAAGCGCCTGCGGGAACTGAACGATGATTTTGTCGCCGTTACCGCCAAAGGCCGCCCCATCCACCCCAAAACGCTGGGCCAGAAAGAGTACCTCTCCGCCATCCGCGCCAACTCCATCACCTTTGGCGTGGGGCCTGCCGGTACGGGCAAAACTTACCTGGCTGTGGCCATGGCGGTCAAGGCGTTCAAGTCAAAAGACGTCAGCCGCATTATTTTGACCCGCCCCGCCGTGGAAGCGGGGGAGAAGCTGGGCTTTCTGCCCGGCGATTTGCAAAATAAGGTGGACCCCTATCTGCGCCCGCTGTATGACGGCCTGTTTGACCTGCTGGGGGCGGAAACCTTCCAGAAGCTGGTAGAAAAGCAGGCCATTGAGGTGGCCCCGCTGGCCTACATGCGCGGCCGCACGCTGGACGATGCCTTTATCATCCTGGATGAAGCCCAGAACACCACCCCCGAACAGATGAAGATGTTCCTGACCCGCATGGGTGTGGGCAGCAAAGTGGTAGTGACGGGCGATGTGACCCAGGTGGACCTGCCGGAAAAGACCCGAAGCGGCCTGGTGGATGCCCTGCATATATTAAAGGGGATTGACGGCATTGCGCAGGTTTACCTGACCGAAAAGGACGTTGTGCGCCACCGCCTGGTACAGCAGATCGTAAAAGCCTATGAGCGTGCCGCCCAGCCGCCCAAGCGGGCCCCGCAGGCCAAGCCGGAAACGGCAAATGCGTAACGGATAGAGTATAAAAATAAAAATGATTTATAAACGGTGCCCAACGGCACCGAACAAAAGCACAGTCAGGAGGCAGATTTCCTATGTCTAACAAAGTATTGATCACCAATGAGCAGAACGCGGTCAAAGTTCCTTCGGGGCTTCGCATCCTGATCCGCCGCAGCTGCAATGCGGTGCTGGAATACGAAAACTTTGACGGCCCGGCAGAGATCAGCGTGACCTTTGTGGATAACGCCCGCATCCACGAGCTGAACAAGCAGTACCGGGATAAGGATGCCCCCACCGATGTGCTCAGCTTCCCCATGGCAGAAAACGGGGAGTATGATATCGACGAGGACAACGGCTGCAAGATTCTGGGCGATATCGTGATTTCTATGGAGCGCGCCATGGAACAGGCCGAACTGTACGGCCACAGCCTGCAGCGTGAAGTTGCCTATCTGACGGTACATTCCATGCTGCACCTGCTGGGCTATGACCATGAATCCAGCGGGCTGGAAGCAGTACGTATGCGCGAGAAAGAGGAAGCTGTTCTGATGCAGCTGGGCCTGCCGCGCACTGTCAGCTACACCAACGACGAAGTGTGAGCTGTACATGAAGCCCAAGAAAAAGAATCGCATGCTGACGGACCTTGCCCGGTTTGGGCACGGCTTTGTTTACGCATGGCACGGCATCTGCGCAGCTGTTTTGGAGGAACGCAACTTCCGCTTCCACCTGTGTGCGGCACTGTATGTATTTGCCGCGGCGCACATGGCGCACATTGACGCCACCGGCGTGGCGCTGCTGGCCATCTGCGTGTTTATGATGCTTGGCATGGAGCTGATGAATTCCGCCGTGGAGCGCGCAGTGGATAAGCCGGATACCACCCACTGGTGGAGCGCCGGTGCCGCCAAAGATATGGCGGCTGGAGGCGTGCTGGTCACAGCGTTTGGTGCGGTGGTCGTGGGCATCTGCCTGTTTGGCAACGCGGCTGCTCTGAACGCCATCTGGACCAGCGTGACGGCGACGCCGCTCAGCACGGCGCTTTGGGTGCTTTCGCTGGTGCTGGCCTACCTGTTCACCTTCCGCCTTGGCAAGCAGGAACAGGTCAAAACCCCCAAAAGAAAATAAAACCGAAGAAAAATAAGGCCCGGCTGCCCAACCGTGCAGCACGGGTGAACCCAACCGGGCCAAATAGCCCGCAGATTGCAGCAGATTGAAAGAGAAGGTACGAATGCAGAAGAACCACAATGAACCTGAAATGCCCTCCAGCGTGTTTGTGGCCCTTGTGGGCCGCCCCAACGTGGGCAAATCCAGCCTGACCAACCACCTGGTTGGCGAAAAAGTTGCCATCGTGACCCAAAAGGCACAAACGACCCGCAACCGTATTACCGGCATTATCACCAAGGGGCCGGTACAGTATGTGCTGCTGGATACCCCCGGCATCCATAAGCCGCGCAACCGGCTGGATTCCCGCATGACCCAGACCGCAGCCGCCAGCCTGAAGGATGTGGATGTGACCCTGATGCTGTTTGAGCCTACCGGGGAATTTACCGAATCCGAGCTTGGCATGGTGGAAGCACTGCGCAAAGCAGGTCCGGCAATCGCGGTCATCAACAAGGTGGACCTGCTGAATGATTTTGCCGCGCTGGAAGCCCGCAAAAAGCAGGTGGAAGAGTTCGGTATTTTTGATGCGATCGTCACCGTTTCCGCCAAGGATGGCACCGGCTGTGAAGAATTGTTCCCGCTGCTGAAGCAGTACGCCAACCCCGGCCCGCATTACTTTGACGACGATGCTTTTACCGATATGCCGGAAAAAGAGCTGGTGGCCGAGCTGGTGCGTGAAAAAGCCCTGCTGTTCATGCGGGAAGAAATCCCCCACGCATTGCCGTTACGGTGGAAAGCTTCAAAGAACGCCCGGACAGCGATTTGATCGACATCAGCGTGGAGATTTGCTGCGAGCGCAAGAGCCATAAGGGCATGATCATTGGCAAGGGCGGCCAGATGCTGAAAAAGATTGCCTCCGCCGCCGCATGGACTGCGAGGAACTGCTGCGCCCGCGTGAACCTGCAATGCTGGGTAAAGGTGCGTGAGGACTGGCGCGATAACGACCGCCTGCTGGATAACCTCGGTTTTGCCAAGCCGTAACAGCGGGGAGACTGCGCGAACCCTGTCCAACCACACGGTTGGACAACTTTTCCACGCATGGATCGGTATGATGGTGGCAAGCTAATCCGTAAAGGGGGCGGGCCATCATGCCAGGAAATGCTGAAACCGACGGAATCCGCGCCGCACAGTGGCAGAAATTTGCTGCCAGCGGCAGTATTTATGACTACCTTGATTACCGCAGCACTGCGCCGCATGGCATAACCACGGGGGAAAACAATGCAGATCAACACAATGGGGCTTGTCCTGCGTGCGGTCCGGGTGGGCGAAGCCGACCAGATCCTGACAGTGCTGACACCGGGTAACGGGGTGCTGTCAGCATCCGCCCGCGGCAGCCTGCGGCTGAAAAACAAGCTGTTCAGTGCCTGCGGGCTTTTCTGTTATTCAGAATTTGCCATTACACTGGGCCGCAAAACCAATTTTATTGACAGCGCGGCTGTCAGCAAGGTGTTCCACGGGTTAAGCAAAACCGTGGAAGGCACCGCCTTGGCAGCCTATCTTTCGGAGCTGACCATCACGCTGGCGCCGGAGCCGCCGGAATCGGCGGACTGCCTGCGCCTGCTGCTGAACACCCTGTACATGACCGCTGAGCAAAAACGCCCGCTGCGCCAGCTGAAAGCCATCTATGAAATGCGCACCATGACCCAGGCGGGATACATGCCGGGGGTGCTGGCCTGCGATGTATGCGCCCGGTATGACGGCTGTGATTTTTACCTGGATCCGGTAGCGGGCCGTCTGCTGTGCGCCGACTGCGCCGCCAAAGAGCACCGTGCCCCCAACCTGGACCCCGGTGCACTGTATGCGCTGCGGCATATCTGTTTGGCAGAGGATGCCAAACTGTTCAACTTTACCCTGACAGATCAAAGCCAGCGCCGCCTGGGCCGTGTGTGTGAACAGTATGTGGCGGCTCACCTGGACTATCAGCCCAAAAGCCTTGAATTTTTGCACGGTGTGCTGGAATAACCGTGCATGATAGATGATACGATAAAACAAGATTTTTGACCCATCTGACCCAACAGGAGTAACCAATTTATCTATGGACGTTTCCTACCGTACAACCCTGGAACTGGATAAAATTATTGCCCGTGCGGTGCAGCTGTGCACCTGTGCGGAAACCAAAGAGATGATGCGCGCCATTGAGCCGTTTGCCACAACGGAGGAGGAGCGCTACGCCCTGGCCCAGACCAACGCCATCAACGCCCTGCTGCTGAAAAACGGCAGCCCGCGCTTTGGCGCTGTGCATGAAGTGCGCCGCGTGGTGGCCCATGCGGCCAAGGGCGGCATTCTTTCGATGGGCGAGCTGCTGGAAATTGCTGCAGCGCTGCGCAATTTTTTCCGGCCTGGCCCAGTGGTACGGCCTGACCGACCACGATATGCTGCCCACCGATGACCTGTTCTTTGCCCTGGCTCCTCAGCCGGTGCTGGAAAAGCAGATCGGCGAGTGCATCATTTCGCCGGAAGAAATGGCCGATACCGCCTCCGTTACCCTGCGCGACCTGCGCCGCAAGATCCGCGCGACGGAGGACAGCATCCGCACCAAGCTGGATGCCATCATCAAAACTCTACCACCAACAAATTTTTGCAGGATGCTGTGGTTTCCATCCGCAACGGCCGCTATGTTGTGCCGGTTCGTGCCGAGTACCGCGGCGAAGTCGGCGGCGTCATCCACGATGTTTCCTCCACTGGCTCCACCGTGTTTGTGGAGCCAACCGCTGTGGTGGAAGCCAACGCCCGCATTATGCAGCTGCACGCCCAAGAGCAGGAGGAAATCACCCGCATTCTGACGGCGTTCTCCGGCCAGGTGGCATCGCTGGAGCCGCAGTTCAGCTACAGCTATGACGCTATGCTGCAAATTGACCTGCTGCTGGCCAAAGCCCGCCTTGCGGTGGAGCAGAACGCCTTTATGCCGCAGGTGAACGATAGCTGCCGCTTTGCACTGAAAAAAGCCCGCCACCCGCTGATCGACAAGAAAAAGGTCGTGCCCGTGGATATTGCCCTGGGCGAAAAATATGATACCCTTGTCATCACCGGCCCCAACACCGGCGGCAAAACCGTCAGCATCAAAACGGCCGGCCTGCTGAACGCGATGGCCCAGCACGGCTTCTTGATCCCGGCGCACGAAAGCAGTACCGTCTGCCATTTTGATGAATACCTGGTGGATATCGGCGATGAACAGAGCATTGAACAGAGCCTGTCCACCTTCTCCGGCCATATGAAGCGGATCACCGGCATTCTGGAGCTGGCCGGCCCCGATACCCTGACCCTGATCGACGAACTTGGTGCCGGTACGACCCGGCAGAGGGCGCAGCGCTGGCCGTCAGCATTCTGGAAAGGCTGCGTAAGCAGGGCACCCTGCTGATGGCCACCACCCACTACGCCGAGCTGAAAATTTACGCGCTGGAAACCCCTGGCGTGGTGAACGCCAGCTGTGAGTTTGATGTGGAAAGCCTGGCCCCCACCTACAAGCTCAGCGTGGGCGTGCCCGGTAAGTCCAACGCGTTCCTCATCAGTGCCAAGCTGGGCATTCCGGAAAGCGTCATCGATGCCGCCCGTAATCATATGTCCAACGATGATAAGCGGCTGGACAGCGTTCTGGCCCAGCTGGATGATTTGAAGCTGCAGCTGAAAGCCGCTGAGGACGAAGCCGAAAAGGCCCGCTATGAAGCAGAGCATGCCCTGGAAAGCGCCGAGAAAAAGCGTGATGCCCTGATCAAACAGGGCGAGGAAGAGCTGGAAGCCACCCGCCGCAAAGCCCATGAGCTGATGCAGAATGTGCAGAACCAGGCATATGCCCTGACGGACGAGCTGCGCCGCATCCAGAAAGATGAAAAGACCAACGCCGCCGCCCGTGCTGTGCGCGCCCGCGAAAATTGCCCGCAAGGATACAGAGCAGCTGCTGAACCGTACCGAGAAAAAGCAGCCCAAGCGCCAGTTCGTGCCGCTGAAAGAGGTCAAGCCCGGCCAGGAGGTTGTGATCGCGGAGCTGGACCAGCACGCCGTGGTGCTTTCCCGCCCGGACAAAAACGGCATGGTGGAAGTGCGCGCCGGTATTTTGAAAACCAAGGTCCCCCTGACCGGCCTGTGCGCCCCCGATAAGATGGATAAGCGCACCCAAAAGCAGGAACCGCCGCGCACCCGCACCCACGTGGAGCTGAACCATGACCGCAAGTCCAGCATGGAGCTGAACCTGCTGGGCTACACCGTGGAGGAAGCCCTGGCCGAAGTGGACCGCTTTTTGGACCACGCCATGCTCAGCAACCAGAACACCGTGTATATCATCCACGGCAACGGCACCGGCGCGCTGCGCAACGCCATCCAAAAGCACCTGCGCACCCACCGCGGGGTCAAATCCTTCCGCCTTGGCCGCTATGGTGAGGGCGAGAGCGGCGTGACCGTTGTGGAACTGAAATAACGGCGGATTTGCTTCAAAATTGAACAAAAGCGGGTGCACTGTGAAATAATCTAGTACATTTTCCCGCATTTATCTATAGCACACGCCGCCCGCGCGTGCTATTCTATTATTAAGGGCAACACCGCACAATTCCCGCCTAGCGGCTTAAGCACCGCTTCGGCGGCTGCGGCACGGCATCTGCGTTGCCAAAATGCTCGATAAGACATCCAGTATTATCTGCGCTTTTGGCTTAGCAGCTGCCGCACCTCGCTCGCCGTATCGGCACTTAGAATTATGCGGTATTGCCTAAGGTATATCTGAAAACAAAGAAAATGACGGATATTTCGCAAACACAAGCAGGGTTTAAGGCTTTTTAGCGCAAAATCCCGCTGTGTTTGTAGAAACAGACTGAATTTTCGACTTTTTCACTTTTCAGATACACCCTAGGGGAATGCCCCAGGGCAGCGCTGTACCGCTGCCCGCATACACTGTAACGGCCGCGCTGCTCCGCGGCTGCGAAAGAAGGATACCATGAAACCTGATTTGGAAAACTCCCGCAGCTTTGCCATGACGCTGGCCCACCGCGCAGTGCGCGATGTGCGGCGCGATGGCTTCCGCCAGCTGCGTAACTATGTGGATATGTGCGCCCTTTTGGCGCAGCGTCCGGACTTAAAGCGCTTTTTTGACCATGCGCAGACCGTCTTGCAGCGCACCGACAGCTATATTATAAATTGATCAACAACCTTGTGGCACAGGTCAACGAGGATGCCATCTGCACCGCAGGCATCAACCTTGGGTTTGATGCCATCATCAGCTGTGCTTCCAACAACCGCAAGCAGAACGGGGAGACCCGTTCCTGGCTGAATGTGGGCTTTTGCAGCGCCCCGGAGCTGGACGATGCCATTATTCAGGCAGAGGCCGGTTCCAGCTATGCCTGGGTGCTGTATGCGGACGAGGACCTTACCCCGAAAACGGTCGCCATGCTGCAAAGCCATACCCATAGCGTGTTCTTTGTTCTGTTTGATGCCCAGAAATTTAATGAAGCAACCATGGAACGCGTTGCCGGGTGCAATAACGTGATCACACTGCTGTGCCTGCATGAGCCGGAAATTACCACCGAAGCCTGCCGCGCAGCCAACGCCATGCGCAGCAAACAGATGTTCTATGGCTTTTTGGTGGAAATGGGGCGGGCAGATGCCGCCCAGGCCGTGAATACCGACTGGCTGGATGTGCTGGCCCAGTATGGCCTGTTCTGCGTTTATACCCGCAAGCCGGATATGGATCAGCGAACCGCGGATGCTATGTACCGCCAAATCGTCCACAGCCGCATTGGCAGCGTTGCGGTCCCCGTCCTGCTGCTGGATTGGGAACATGATATAAAATACCTGAACCGCATGATCACCCCCAAAACGGAACTGGGCCAGTGCATCCCGGAGGGGAAAACTTTCCCGCTGAATTTTGACTGAACTGTAGAATAAATAAAACCGGCAGCTTTCCCGCTGAAATAAAGGGGAAAGCTGCCGGTTTTCGTTTATTGTTTATGGAAAATAAGGGACTGAATGTACCCTGGAAGCGCTGCTTATAATACCAAAGCGCTGGGGTCAATGCCATAGCCCAGCAGAACCGCCAGATTGCAGCTGCACAGCGTGCGCAGGCCGTGGTCCAGGTCAGCTTGTTCAGCGGCGGCATGCCATTGCGTACCCAGGGCAGCAAAAGGCCCATCATGCGCCCGATAATGGGTCAGCCAGTCACGGCCGGTCTCCTGACCGTGCGCGATCTGGTCGAGCCCGTTCTCCATATCCGCGGTGAACTGGTAATCGACGTACTTGGGGAATTTCGTCTCCAGCAGCTTGATGACCGAGAACGCCAGCCACGATGGAATCAGGGCGCGACCGCGCTCGTAGACGTATCCACGGTCGATGATGGTGGAGATGATGCTCGCATAGGTTGAAGGACGGCCGATTCCCTTGGCCTCCAGCGTCTTCACCAGCGACGCTTCGGTGTATCGCGCCGGCGGCTGGGTCTCGTGCCCGTCAGCCTCCACCGAGGACGCGGCGAGACGGTCACCGGTCTGCATCGGCGG
>ENA-OQAJ01000362-OQAJ01000362.1-human-gut-metagenome-genome-assembly--contig:-NODE-362-length-14141-cov-2.866705_pt1 | contig 14141 bp, 17 predicted proteins | sample MGYA00242736_ERZ504529 | MGnify/ENA primary metagenome ERZ504529 (study PRJEB26092, sample SAMD00036275) | human gut metagenome | host: Homo sapiens | study: EMG produced TPA metagenomics assembly of...
CCGCGGGCGTGCCGGTGGTGTACACGGTCCGGTGGATCGTTACTTCGGTTACGAGCTTGGCGGCCTGAAGTGGCGCACGGTGGACTTCAAGGAGGTCCGTTACGATGAGGGCGACCATTTCGGTTGCCCGGTGATGATTTCTCGGACGCGGACGTGCCGTACACGAGGGCTATCGAGTTCAAGAACTTCAACCCGGAGCGTCGCGAGCGGCAGAATCCGGACAAGACGGTGGTGTGGGAGGAGTACAGCCGTTTCGCCGAGCGTGGCGACGAGCCGTACTATCCGATCAACACCGATGCGGACAAGGCCCTGTACGCGCGGTACGAGGCCAAGGCCGCGGCCGAGCCGAACACCGTGTTCGGCGGCCGCTTGGGCACCTACAAGTACTATGACATGCACCAGGTGATCGACACCGCCCTGACCGCCTACGAGGAACAAGTCGCGCCGCTGCTGAAGAAGTAGACCGTCGTTTCACCAGAGGATTAACGATTTAGCTTGAAACCGACTGAATATTGCTGAGGCAATAGCCGGTTTCAGGCTTTTGTGTTTTTGGAAGACAAATTTCCTGGGGTACTTAAGGCTCGCCACGAGGAGTACAGTTGTCTGTAACGCACAATGTGGCGCGTAAGACGAGGGGCGCATCTCGCAAGTGGGGTGCGATGCAGTTGAAGGAGTGCATGTCATGACTGATCCGAATGTCAATCCGAACGGCCAGGTGCCGTGGCAGCAAGCTGACGCCAATCCGACTGAGCCGTTAAATGCGATGACGGCGGAAACGGGAACCGCCGCCAACAATGCTCCAACCCAAGCAATCGCAGCGGGCGAACAGCCCACTCAGGCGTTCACTCCTGTTGAGCAGCCTACGCAGGCGTTTACACCTGCCGAGCAGTCCACCCAGCCTCTTGCGCCGGTCAATCAGCCGGTACCGCCTACGCAGGCTTTGCCACCAGTGACTCCTGCCGCTGCGCCCGCGCCCGCATCGGCAGCGCCCAATTCGCCCTATCCGGGGGCGGCTCCGGCAGGCGGATCGGTTCCTCCGGTCTACGGCAGCGTCAGTGCTCCGGTATATCCGGGCGGCGGGGCCGTGCCTCCGCAAACGCCCTATAACCCGTATATGCAAGGCGGCCAACCGAACGGCCAGCCGGGATGGTCTGGTTCTTACGGCAGTGTGCCGCCTGAAGCGAACCAGAAGTACAACGGCCTGGCTATTGCCGGTTTTATCTGCTCGTTCCTTGTCTCACTCCCCGGTCTGATCCTGAGCATCGTGGGCCTCAACCAGATTAAGAAACAGGGCGGCAAGGGCAAGGGCTTGGCCATCGCCGGCATCATCATCAGTGCGGCGGGCATGGTGATACAGGTAATACTGGTCATCGCGCTGATCGTCGGCGGTGTCTCGTACACCAGCAAGGCTATAGATGAGGCGAAAACCGATTCCTTCTATAGTCAGTCCTCTTCGGGCAACGGTGATAGCAGCGATAAGAGCAAAGCTCAAGATAATCTTGACGATGCGCTGGACGACACGTTGGGCGAAACCCATGACGATCTAACCGACGGCGATTATGGGCTGTACGATTCGATTCAGGATTTCGTCGACTCTTTGGAATTCAAGGACTCCATTGAATCCGAAGCGGATACGTTTGCAGACACCGGCATCACCTTCAACTACCGTGTCGACGGTGACACCTTGGTGTACGAGTACGTGCTCGACGACAGCTATGCCTCGCTAGGCGATACCGCTGCTTCCTCACTGGATGCTATGGACAGCACCTATCAATCCACCGCGAATCTGCTGGGCTCGATGTGCAAGACCTCCAGCGGCAAGGCATCATTGCGTGTCATCATGCACACGCAAAGCGGCCAGTCGCTGTATGACAAAACCTGGACCGAAAAGTAGCAATCCCAGCGAACGTGCGTTTTGGCCGATTGAAGGCCGGTCTGCTTGCTCCTTGGACGGATGCTTCTGCGGAAGGAACCGCCAAGGAGTAGGCTTACAGGCATGAGACTCGCACGTTTTTCTTTGAATGATTCGCCGCGCTACGCCTTCGTGCAGAAGGACGAAACGGACGGCAAGGACTACCTCATCGAACTGGACGGCCATCCGCTGGCCGGCGACCAGGTCAAGCCCACCGGCACTCGTTACCCGGTCGACGGCGATGGCATCCGTCTGCTCTCCCCGGTCATCCCCTCCAAGGTTTACGGTCTGGCCAAGAACTATGAGGCCCACGCCCAGTTCATGCACGAGGCCGGCCACTCCGAAATCGCCCACGCGCCGGAAGACATGGTGATCTTCACCAAGCCGTCCACCTCGGTAATCGGCCCCGACGACCCGATTGTGTACCCGGCCTGCTCCAAGGACATGAACTTCGAGCCGGAAGTGGCCGTGGTGATGGGCCGTATCGCCAAGAACGTGACCGTCGAGAACGCGATGGATTACGTGCTCGGCTTCACCTGCGTCAATGATGTGACGTTGCGCGATCTGCAGGGCATCGACCCCACGTGGACGCGCGCCAAGGGCTTCGATACCTCCTGTCCGCTTGGCCCGTGGATCGTGATGCGTGACGACCTCGACTGGAAGGACGCCAAGATTTCCTTCACGCTGAACGGCGAGGATGTGCCGATGGCGTCTGGCACCACCGCGAACCTGATTCACGGCATCCCCGAGCAGATTGCCGCGATTTCGTCGTTCTCCACGCTGCTGCCTGGCGACGCATCATGACCGGCACCCCGAATGCCTCCGGCCACCTCGACCCAGGCGACGAGACCATCGTGCACGTCGAAGGCATCGGTGATCTGCGCAACGTAATCGTTCGGGCGTGACTCGTTCTGGCTCCCCTCTCTGAGGGAACCGTCCAGGCGGAGAAGCTGACTGAGGGAACCAAGAACGCGCCTTACGCTCCCGGCAGAAGTGCGTGCAGGGCGGTCATCACCACCAGGCTGATGATGGCCGTCACTGTCAGCGAGAAGCCGGCGAGTTTGGCGTTGCCGGTCAGCGAATCGGTGAACTTAGTTGAGAAAATCGTGATCGGGGCGAAGGAGCCCAGCACGATGATCTCGCGAATCCTCATGTCAAACTGCCGACCGCGCCGAGACGCCGGGACAGTTCCGTGCCGGCAAGCCGCAGCTTGGTCTTAAGCGACCGCTCCTGTTCGGGGCGCAGCGATCCGCTCACGAAAGTGAGAGCCAGCCCGGCGATGGGGAAATCGTTGTAGTCGCGCACAGCGACGGCGTATGAATCAAAGCCGGGCGCACGTCTCCGTGTTCCTCGGCAAAACCGGTGCGTTGGGTTTCGGCGAGCGTTGCCTCCAGCTCCTTGGGCGATTTGGGGCCGATGCCGGTGCGGTCGGTGAACGCCTGACGATTGGGATATAGCGCGCGGACCTGATTGCGGGGGAGTGCGGACAGAATGGCCCGCCCGGTGGCGGTCAGGTGACTGGGTAGGCGCACGCCCACGCCTGACACTAGCGGCGGGCGATGCGCGGCGCGCTCCTCAATCACATAAATGATTTCGTTGCCGTGCAGCACGGCCAGATGTCCGTTTTTCGCCGGTCTCGTCAACAAGACGCGCCAACGCCGGATGCGCGACCTGCGATACACGATGTTGGCGAGAATAGGCCGATCCCAGCTCGAAAGTCTTGAGTCCGATGCCGTACGCGCGCTGCTCGGCAAGGCGGGTGACCAGTCCGTGACGCTCCAAAATCTCCAACAATTGGTACACCGTGGAGCGCGGAATGCCGAGCTCGCGAGCGAGCGTGGCGGCTTGCGTCTGACCATTGCTCGCGATGAACTCGAGGATGTCGAGCGTACGGTCGGCCGCCGGAGCCAGCGAGACACGTGGCGCGGATGATGATGTCTGATGTTCCCGTTCTGATGGCTTCACCTGCGCCCGCTTGACGGTACGTGGCTCGGTGAAGGCGTATTGCTGCGAGGCATGGCTCATATTTCCATCACCTTACATGTCTGAGATTTCAGACACAAGATGGACGAAGTGGCTTATGGCGGGCATCCGACTGAGGTGAAATGGCCAAGGTTTGATTACTCGGGGAGCGATTGGTCGCGTTTGCGTCGCCTGCTGTTGATGGGCAGGTGCGGTGAGCGAATGCGGGCAGTCGCGGATCCCCGGCGAAGCATGTGCCGCATATGTCGTATATGCGGAATGCGGCACATATATAGAAAGGTATGAGCATGGCAGAGCAGACGGTCACCGTAGGTGTTGGAGCGCTGAGCATCGAGGACGTTATCGCCGTAGCGCGCGGCGGTGCCAAAGTGGCGATTTCGGACGAATCGAAGCATGAGATGGCGCTGAGTCGCGCGGTTATCGATCATTTGGCCGACGACACCGTGCCGCATTACGGTATCTCCACCGGATTCGGCGCGCTCGCCTCCACCTCCATCCCCAAGGAACAGCGTGCGCAGCTGCAGAAAAGTCTGATTCGCTCGCATGCCGCCGGTGCCGGACCGGAAGTGGAGCGTGAGGTGGTGCGCGGCCTGCTGGTGCTGCGCCTGAGCACCCTGTGCACCGGACGCACCGGTGTGCGCCCGGAAACCGCGCAGGTCTACGCCGATATGCTGAACGCCGGCATCACCCCGGTGGTCTACGAATACGGTTCACTCGGATGCTCCGGTGATTTGGCGCCGCTCGCAGCCTGTGCTTTGGTGGCGATGGGTGAAGGCGAGGCCCGCAACGCTGACGGCCTCAAGATCGGCGGCGGCGAAGCGCTGCGTGCGGCCGGCATCACGCCCGTCGATTTGAAAGAGAAGGAAGGACTGGCGCTGGTCAACGGCACCGACGGCATGCTCGGCATGTTGTGTATGGCCATCACCGATCTGCGCCTGCTGCTCAAGACCGCGGATGTCGCCGCCGCGATGAGCGTGGAAGGCATGCTCGGCAACGACCGCGTATTCGCCGCCGACTTGCAGGCGCTGCGCCCGCATCGCGGCCAAGGCGATTCCGCTGCGAACATCGCCCGCATGCTCAAGGACTCTGGTCTGATTGAGGCCGGCCGCCCGGGCTCCACCGTGCGTGTGCAGGACGCCTACTCGCTGCGCTGCACCCCGCAGGTGCACGGCGCCGCCCGCGACACCGTGGAATACGCGGCCTCCGTGGCGGGCGTGACTCGCCTCCGCCATCGATAACCCGTGCGTCACGCTGGACGGCCGTGTGGAGTCCAACGGCAACTTCCATGGCGCGCCGCTGGCCTATGTGCTCGATTTCCTAGCGATTCCGACGCGACGTAGCCTCTATCTCCGAGCGTCGTACCGACCGCTTCCTTGACGTGGCGCGCAACCGCGGCCTGCCGGCGTTCCTGGCTGGTGACCCGGGCGTGGACTCCGGTTTCATGATCGCCCAATACACCGCTGCCGGCATCGTCTCCGAAATGAAGCGTAACGCCGTGCCTGCCTCGGTCGATTCGATTCCAAGCTCCGCCATGCAGGAAGATCACGTGTCGATGGGTTGGGCCGCCGCCCGCAAGCTGCGCCGGTCGATTCCGGCCTTTGCGCGCGTGCTGGCCGTGGAACTGCTGTGCTCCTGCCGCTCCTTCGACTTCCGCAAGCCGTACCGTCCGGGTGCGGCGGCGCGCCGTATACCGCGTGGTGCGCCAGTACGCCAACGAAATCGGCCCCGACGTACGCGATACCTGGACCACCCCGCAGATTGAGGGCGTGGCCGAGGCGATTCTCTCCGGCGAAGTCCTCGCCGCCGCCGAATCCGCCGTCGGCGCACTGAAGTAGCGGCTGCCCAAGCTTCCTCATCAGAGGGGGCTACTAGTCACCCTCCCCACCAAAATCCAAAACTTGAGTCATATGCACTCAAGTTTTGGGAATAGAATGGGTTCCAGGTCGGTTGACCATATCAGACAACGACAAGCTGCGGTCTGTCGCAACGCTCGCAGGGCTTTCGAAGCCCGCGAGCCGCACTGCGCAGACCGCATGATATGGAGGAATACGATATGGAACAGAAGTTCACCACTATGGCCCAAGAAGCCGTCGGCGACGCGATTCAGAGTGCGTCCGCCGCAGGAAACGCGCAGGTCGAGACCCTGCACGTCATGGATGCGCTGCTGCGCCAGGAAAACGGCGTGGCGCGCTCTCTGATCGAGGCCGCGGGCGGGGACCCGCAGGCCATCGGCGCGGCGGTGCGCAACGCTTTGGTCGCGCTGCCGAGCGCATCCGGATCCAGCACCTCGCAGCCACAGGCCAGCCGCCAGCTGACCGCCGCCATCGCCCAGGCTGAGAAGGAAATGCAGCAGATGGGCGACGAATACGTCTCCACCGAACATCTGCTTATCGGCATCGCGGCCAGCAAGCCGAACCAGTCGGCCGAAATCTTGGAGAAGAACGGCGTCACCGCAGCCTCCCTGCGCAAGGCCGTACCCGGCGTGCGTGGTGGCGCGAAGGTCACCAGCCCGGACGCGGAAGGCTCGTACAAGGCCCTAGAGAAGTACTCCACCGACCTGACGGCCGCCGCCAAGGAAGGCAAGCTGGACCCGGTCATCGGACGTGACCAGGAAATCCGCCGCGTGATTCAGATCCTCTCCCGTCGTACCAAGAACAACCCGGTGCTGATCGGCGAGCCCGGCGTCGGCAAGACCGCCGTCGTGGAAGGCCTGGCCCAGCGTATCGTGGCGGGCGACGTGCCCACCACCCTGCAAGGCAAGAAGCTCATCTCCCTTGACCTAGGCTCCATGGTGGCCGGTTCGAAGTACCGTGGCGAGTTCGAGGAGCGCCTGAAGAGCGTCCTGAACGAAATCAAGAATGCGGATGGTCAGATCATCACCTTCATCGACGAGATCCACACCATCGTCGGCGCGGGTGCGGCCGAAGGCTCGATGGATGCCGGCAATATGTTGAAGCCCATGCTGGCCCGTGGCGAGCTGCGCCTGATCGGCGCGACCACGCTGGACGAGTACCGCGAGAACATCGAAAAGGATCCGGCATTGGAACGCCGTTTCCAACAGGTGTTCGTGGGCGAGCCGAGCGTGGAAGACACCATCGCCATCCTGCGTGGCCTGAAGCAGCGTTACGAGGCGCACCATAAGGTAACGATCGGCGACGACGCGCTGGTCGCCGCCGCGACCCTCTCGAACCGGTACATCTCAGGCCGTCAGCTGCCGGACAAGGCCATCGACCTGGTCGATGAGGCGGCTGCCCACCTGCGTATGGAGCTCGACTCCTCGCCTGAGGAGATCGATGAACTGCAGCGCAAGGTGACCCGTCTTGAAATGGAGGAAATGCAGCTCAAGAAGGCTGAGGATCCTGCATCCAAGGAGCGTCTGGGCAAGCTGCAAGCCGAACTCGCGGACACCCGTGAGAAGCTCAGCGGCCTCAAGGCGCGTTGGGATGCGGAGCAGGCCGGCCACAACAAGGTCGGTGACCTGCGTGCCAAGCTCGATGACCTGCGTGTGCAGGCGGACAAGTTCACCCGTGAGGGAAATCTGGCTGAGGCCTCGAAGATTCTGTACGGAGAGATTCCGGCTATTCAGAAGGAACTCGCCGCCGCGGAAAGCGCGGATGCCGAATCTGCCGATGCCGGCGCGGCCAACCCGGCCGATGAGCCGATGGTCCCGGACCGTGTGGACGCCGACTCGGTGGCCGAGATCGTCTCCGACTGGACCGGCATTCCCGTTGGCCGCCTGATGCAGGGCGAGAACGAGAAGCTGCTGCATATGGAGGACTACCTGGCAAGCGTGTGATCGGCCAGAAGGAAGCCATCGCCGCCGTGTCCGACGCGGTGCGCCGTTCGCGTGCCGGCATCTCCGACCCGAACCGTCCGACCGGATCGTTCCTGTTCCTCGGCCCCACCGGCGTGGCAAGACCGAACTGGCCAAGCGCTCGCCGACTTCCTGTTCGACGACGAGAAGGCCATGGTCCGCATCGACATGTCCGAATACATGGAGAAGGCTTCGGTCTCGCGCCTGATTGGCGCGGCGCCGGGCTACGTGGCTACGAGCAGGGCGGCCAGCTGACCGAGGCCGTGCGCCGTCGCCCGTATTCCGTGGTGCTGTTCGACGAGGTCGAGAAGGCCAACCCGGAGATCTTCGACGTGCTGCTGCAGGTGCTCGACGATGGCCGCCTGACCGATGGCCAGGGAAGGACCGTGGACTTCAAGAACACGATCCTGATCATGACCTCCAACCTCGGCTCGCAGTTCCTCGTGAACGAGGACATGGACGCCGACGCCAAAAAGAAGGCCGTGATGGACGCCGTCCACATGAACTTCAAGCCGGAGTTCCTGAACCGTCTGGACGACATCGTCATGTTCCACCCGCTCACGCGTGAGGAGCTTGGCGGCATCGTGGATATCCAGGTGGCTGGCGTGTCCCAGCGTCTGACCGATCGCCGCATCACGCTGGACGTCACCGACTCGGCTCGCGAATGGCTGGCCAACACCGGTTACGACCCGGCTTATGGCGCTCGTCCGCTGCGCCGTCTGGTACAGACCGAAGTGGGCGACCAGCTGGCCCGTATGCTGCTGGCCGGCAAGGTCCACGACGTGACACCGTGCTCGTCGACCAGACCGGCGGCGAACATCTGGAGCTCTCCGCTTGGGCGAGCGACCAGATTGTCTCCGACAATCCGGACGTGAGCGTGGACAACGTCACCGAAGACAAGTGACAATCACTGGCTCCCCTCTCTGAGCAAAGCTGTCAGCGAAGCTGACTGAGGGGAGTTCGGGCTGGCGAGCTTCACTATATTGGCTCTCCTCTGAGGAGGAGAGCCTTTTCGCTACCATGGTGCTGAACTTCATACGAGGAGGGCCAGTGACTGGACGATTCGCGCCGACGCGTCGGGGCGCATGCATATCGGCAACGTGTACGCCATGTTGGGTGCATGGCTTTCGGCCCGCTCGCGTGGCGACCGCATGCTGATGCGTATCGAGGACGTGGACAAGCCGCGTGTGGTCGCCGGTGCGGACCAGCTCATGATGGATGACCTGCATTGGCTCGGCCTCGACTGGGATGGCGAACCGATGTTCCAATCCCAGCGCACTGAACGATACGAATACGCTCTCGAATGCCTGCGCTCGCAAGGTGTGCTGTACCCCTGTTTCTGCTCGCGTGCCGACATTCGCGCCGCCTCGGCCCCCAACGAGGGCGACGGCTTCATGGTGTACCCCGGCACGTGCCGCCGCCTGCTGCACGACCATCCCGACGAGGTCCGTGCCCGTTTGGTTCGCGGCGACCAGCATTCCATCCGTATCGCCATGCCGGAATCGGCAGCGGGAGAAAAGCAACGTACAGTGCCTGACGATTCCGCTGCGCTGTCGGGAGCCGTGCCGCCGGAACAGCAGGGCGATGCCGGAATCGTTGATGGTGTCGCATGCTTTAACGACCGTGTCTATAGTCCACAGCACTACGATTTGGCCCGCGAGGTAGGCGATTCCGTGATTCGCCGAGCCGATGGACTGTTCGGCTATCAACTGGTCGTGGTCGTGGATGACCTCGATATGGGTGTTGATGATATCGTGCGCGGCCGTGATCTGCTGCGCTCCACCGCGCTGCAAATGTGGATTCGCCAGTGTCTGTTGGCTGGCGGCTTTGAGCCGGAATGCGGCAACACGGAAAAGCCTCTCGCCGAGCACCCCGAGTATGCGCACCTGCCGCTTATCGACAATGCGGCCGGCCGGCGTTTAGCCAAGCGCGAACGTTCGCTGGATATGGGAGCCTTGCGCGCCCGCAACGTAACCCCCGAGCAAATCATCGGATACTGCGCCTGGCTGCTGCGTCTGCAACCCACTCCAATTCCTTGCAAACCCGCCGATCTGCTGGCAGATTTCAGCTGGGAGCCACTGCGCGCCAACCACCTGGACCGCGCGCTGAAACCGGATGATCCAACCACTCCACAATGGCTGGCAGAAGCGTTAGGCTAGAGGCAGCCCAACAGGAAGGATTCCAATGTCGTCGAAGCTCTGGAGAAACGTGGCGCTGGCAGGCGTGGCCGCCGCCGGTGCTGCCGTGTGGGCCGTGGCCCCGCGCACGTTCAATGACAAGCGTCGTAATTTCGTGCCCTCCATTCCGGAGGTATGGTATGCCCATCGTGGCTTGCATGATGCGGGTTCTGGTTTGGTCGGCTATACCGATATCGCTGATTATGGTGGGGATAATCCGGTTAGCGCCCAAGCCGATACCACTGAGCGATCCATCGCCGAAAACGATGATTATGTGTCGCTTGCCCGTCGCATGGCTGTCAAGGCCGGCTACGGCAGTGCGGATATGACCGGTCCGATTGCTCCCGAAAACTCGCTGGCCGCGTTCGCCGCCGCCTGCGAGGCTGGCTATGGCATCGAACTCGACGTGCAGCTTACGCTCGACGGCCAAGTGGTCGTGGTCCATGACGCCGATTTGTTGCGCGTGGCCGGCGATCCGCGCCGCATCGAAGACCTGACTTACGACGAACTCGCCCGTATTCCGCTCTTCCCGAACGGCGAGTCAGGCGATTTGAAGGCCGAACCGTTGCCGGGTGCCGACGCGAACCCGCCGCTGGTGGTCACGCCGTCCGCCGCGCCGAAGGGGTACTACCAGCATGTGCCGCTGTTCTCCGATGTGCTGGACGTGGTGGCCGGCCGGGCTCCGCTGATTGTGGAATACAAGTTCAGCAACAACAGGGCTTGGGATGAGCGTAGCGAAGAGCTCATGGAAAAGGGCCACGCCTTGCTTGAGGCGTATGACGGCCCGTACGTGATCGAATCCTTCCACCCGGGCGCGGTGAATTGGTACAAGGAGCATCACCCTGAGGTGTGCCGCGGTCAGCTGAGCTGGCCGGCGAAGCTGAGCAAGAATGGTGCGGCTGAATGGGCCGCCGGCTTACTGGCGTTCGACTGGCTGTCTCGTCCTGATTTCGTGGCTTATGACTGGACTGGTGGCGCTTCGCCGCAAGTCAAGCTCGCTCGTTCGATGGGTGCGATGCCGGTTTCATGGACCGTGCGCAGCAGCGATGAACTCGCCCAGTGCGCCCCTACTTCGACCGCCACATCTTCGAAGCGTTCGTCCCCGACGCAGTGTGAGGTTGAGGGCGTTATTGATGCGCCCATGGGGTGGTTACAGGCTCATCGGGCGGTAACTTGCCCATGGGGCGGTTTGAAGAATATGTGAAACCGCGGAATTAAGCCATTTTGGCATACCGCCCCATGAGGATTTTGCCGCCTCATGGGGCAATTACCGCCCCATGGGGGATTTCCCGCCCCATGAGGTATGGCGTTTTACTTGTGATACGGCTCGCCAGCGTTGATTTTATAAGCGCGATAGATCTGCTCCAGCAGAATCACGCGCATAAGCTGATGCGGGAACGTCATCTTCGAGAAACTCAGCAGAAAATCAGCACGACGCAGAATCGCGTCGTCAAGGCCGATTGAACCGCCGATGACCAGCTGAATATGGCTGGTGCCACGCAATCCAAGGTCGTTGATTTTGGCGGCCAATTCTTCACTGGACAGCTGCTTGCCATTGATGGCAAGGGCAATAACAAACGCGCCGTCCTTCAGATGCTTGGCGATGCGTTCGCCTTCTCTGGCCTTGATCTGTCGGTCAACGCCTCGGAGGCATGGTCAGGCGTTTTTCTCATCTGCCACTTCAATGATGTTGAGCTTGCAGTAGCGCGAAAGTCGCTTGGAATACTCGTCAATGGCGTCGCGAAGGTAACGCTCCTTCACGCGCCCCGGCGCAATAATGTCGATTTGCATAGATGTTCCGTTATGTTGGCTCCCCTCGGGGAGGGGAGCAGGGAAATCAGTCAATTACGCCATAGAGACGGTCACCGGCGTCGCCGAGTCCCGGCACGATGTAGCACTTGTCGTTAAGACGTTCGTCGACCGCGCACACCACGACCTTGAAGTCGATGGACGGGTCGATGTGCTCCTCGACGTACTTGATGCCTTCGGGGGCCGCGATGATGTTGATCGCGGTCACGTCCTTGCGCCGCGCTCGGCAGGTAGTGCGTGGCGGCGACCAGCGTTCCGCCGGTGGCGAGCATCGGGTCGATGAGGAAGCACTGGCGGCCGGACAGGTCCTCGGGCAGACGGTTCGCGTACGTCACCTGCTGGGTGGGGTGCTCCTCGTCGCGCTTCATGCCCAGGAAGCCGACTTCAGCAGTCGGAATCAGGCGGGTCATGCCGTCGAGCATGCCCAAGCCAGCGCGCAGCACCGGCACGATGATCGGGCGCGGGGAGGCGAGCTTCTTGCCGGTCATCGGGGCGACCGGCGTCTCGATCGGCGCGGCCACCACGGACAGGTTGCGGGTGGCCTCGTAGGCCTCAAGCATCACGAGTTCGGAGACGAGCTCGCGGAAGGTGGAGGAGGGGGTGTTCTTGTCGCGCAGCACGGTGAGCTTGTGCTCGACCAGCGGATGATTCAAAACATGGAGTTCCATGATTCCCAGCCTAGTCCAAGTTTGCCGACCTGCCGAATTGGTAATGGCGCGGCTTGCTTATCGGATTGGATTTGTGGGTGATTCGACTTTTTGCTGCGATAGGCCAGTTGCAGCAGGACAATGCCCTGTCCGTGCCGAGATCTGCCTCTGATACCTCTGAGAGGGTAAAGCGTAAAAAACAACACGGTGTAAAACAGGGAATGAAACTGGTGTAAAACCGGGAATGAGATAGGTGTAAAATCGGGAATGAAACTGGTGTAAAATCTATATTGTTAGAACGATAGAACTGGGAAAGGCTGCAATATGAACGATTTGAGTGGTCGCGATGGTACCTTGACCAGGCCTGATTATCGTTCACGCGTGGTAGATAGCAGATTAAGTAAACTGCTCAAGGCGTTCGGTGCAGTGGAAATCGTTGGGCCGAAATGGTGCGGCAAGACATGGACCGCGCTCTCCCGGTCTCGAAGCGTTGATCGTCTGGATGATGTGGCAGTTTTCGCGGCCGCCCAAACCGATCCTGCATTGGTGCTGATGGGGGAGGAGCCCCATCTGGTGGACGAATGGCAAGATGTACCGCAAATTTGGGATGCCGCTCGTCGCCATATAGATGACAATGCGAACCGCAAGGGGCAGCTGATTCTTACAGGTTCGGCTATTCCAAAGGATCGTGACGCCATTCATCACAGCGGCACTGGTCGCATTGCTCGTCTGCGCATGTGGCCCATGAGCTTGGCTGAATCCGGAGAATCCACGGGCGCGGTCAGCCTATCCGATTTGTTCGAGGGGAAATTCGAGCCTGCCGAATGCAATACGAGTATCGAAGACATCGCCAGATGGTGTTGCCGTGGCGGATGGCCCGCGAATCTTGAGCTAGACGATGAATTCGCCTTGGAAATCCCGGGCGAATATATCGCAAGTGTGCTGGATATCAGCGTGCCGAAGATGAAGAAGAATCCTGAAACTGCACGAGCTTTGATGCGAGCTCTTGCCGTGAACATCTCGCAGGCACCAAAATATGCGACGCTGGCTGCGGATATGGCATATGGCGATGAGCGGCGTGAGCCGGATACGCAGACGGTGAAGAGCTATTTGGAAATGTTCAAGGACTTGTACCTTCTGACGGATTTGGAGGGTTGGGAACCGCCACTCCGCGCAAAGAGTCGTGTGCGAACCAAGCCCAAGCGATATTTCGTGGATCCTTCGTTGCCTGCTGCGGTTTTAGGTGCCGCGCCGAATACTCTGATGCGCGATACACAGACGCTCGGCGATCTGTTTGAAACGCTGTGCATTCGTGATTTGAATGTATATCTGTCGGCTATGCCGGGTGCCGGGAATCGCATTGCGTATTACCGCGATGACAAGGGGCTTGAAGTTGATGTCATTATCGAGTTGTCTGACGGCAGGTGGGGTGCCATCGAAATAAAACTCAGTGACCTTAAGGTGAACGATGACAATGCGGATAAGCTCAAATCCTTCCGCGACAAAATCTGTGGCAACCCCATGGCCCAAGTTCGCGAACCAGAGTTCATGATGTTCCTTACCGGCCGAGGTGGGAAGGCCTATCGCCGCAATGACGGCATACTGGTCGTGCCCATCGCAACGTTCGGGGCGTGAATCGGGTAAAAAGAAAAAGAAGCGCCGAACCGCGAAAGCGCCTGTCGGCGCAAGGGCCGCTCGCGGCGGCAAAAAAATGGAGCCCGGGGCTTAAGCACGGTCCGACGCGGATACTTAGTATAGCTTGCGATGGGGCTCGCCGCGCCGGGGGAGGTGTAGTGTTG